>Ga0209812_10000014_pt1 | contig 153350 bp, 110 predicted proteins | sample JI71714BDNA_FD_187502 | JGI IMG/M metagenome (GOLD analysis project Ga0209812, IMG submission 187502) | Wastewater effluent complex algal communities from Wisconsin, to seasonally profile nutrient transformation and Carbon sequestration -... | ecosystem: Engineered > WWTP > Effluent > Algae... | reverse complement strand
AAAAGGTATCGCGATCGCGATGTCTCCGGGTTTATAATGTTGACTCGCCAGTTGACAGTGGATTTTGCGCTGCAAAGTATCGCGATCGGCCGAAAGGGAATTATCATCAGCGCGATAGTGTATCACCCGTTGTGTATTAAATTCTGGATAGATGGCTGCCGCGATAATCGCGGTGCTCAAGCACAGGGAGGCAACAATAAGAGGAGATTTAAACCAGGGTTTCTCGGTTTCAGGGGCTTGTGTTGTCGTATTCATAATGGCTTTTCCTTTGCGCTCATAAGGAGATATCGCCACATTTAGCCAGTTTATGCAGAATCTTTCAGGTTACGCGATCGCGCTTCTTCCATATATCAGAGTTTATCCCATCTGCGTTAATCTGCGTTTATCAGCGCTTTCAAAAAAAAACAGGTTTATATAGGTGAGAAACCGGGTTGATATCAGTGTTTAAGGAGACTGAAGAAATTCAACCCGCGCAGGCGGGTTTTGTCTGTGTAGACGCGGTTTCAACCGCCCGGTCTTCTACTGTGCTGAAATTCCATATTAACAGGGAGTTTCTCCAAGAATTTGAGTCTAGTCAGTCCTTAATGATAGGAGTGTTGCTAGATATGCTACCTGGAGATAATCCCATAATCCTTAGTTTGAGAAAGAATTTCTGTTAGTTATTAATCAATTTTCTCCCTCATAATTAGACATCTCCAACAATTATTATGGCCCAGGCAAAATGCCTGCGATTGACATTATTTTGGGGAGATATCTATGAGATACTCAATTCAATCAACGTACACAACCACATACTGAGAGCCGTAGGGCTGGTAATAGGTTGCTCCGCATTGGTAAAGAGAATTCCCTTCGATCACGACGGTAGAACACCCCATTGGCAAAGTAGCCGCGTAGATTGTTGATCGACGAATGACACGGCGAGTTGTGCGGCGGGCAACACCGGCTCCACTCATTGGTGTCAAAGGTCTACCAATTACCGCGTCCGCTTCCCGTACTACGATCGCGCTATGGAATAAACCATCAAATACCGTACTAGCAAATAGAAGACTAAATGCTGTTAAGATCACTCGATTCATTGATTTCATTACTTTTTCTCCTCAGTCGATGTAAATTCGTCCATATCGCGGGCGGGTAAAACATCTAGCTTAGTTGCTCCTGATGGTGCGACAAATCTGAACTGGTTATTATCAATCTGGGGATTAATCTCCCAATTATTAAACCTGATTTCATATTGGGGAGCCGCCGCTTGCCATTTACTGGTAATAACGTATTTCATCGGCAATGCTTTATCCCCTGTCTGAATCCAGATTTGCCAGTCCACCATATCTTTGCGAAATGCGAGATGATGACACTCAATACCGTTAATATAAGCCGTACCCAGATAACTACTGCTCTTAACTCCCGTCGAGAGGACGCGATAGGGATTAGCAAACATCAAATCAGAACCGGGCGCGGGAATCCCTGTTTCTGATTCATAAGCGCGAATGGCATCATCAATACTTCCTGAAACAGCAATCTGAGCATAAGCATTGCGCTTCTTGCCATATAAAGTTAGAGTTTTGCCATCAAAAAAGAACTGAGCGTCTGCGATCGCTCCTTTGCGCTCGATATAAAACTTATTTTGCCTTTCTAAAACAAGTTTGGCAGAGCTACTGAATTGTAATTTCTCTCCATTGTCAGTGACAACATCTAAGGCGATATCAGCATTAACACGAAACGCCTTTGTCTGTGCCAGATAGGAAGACATGGATTTCAGGATTTTGTCTGCATCGGCATCGATACCGTCCGCACTCATTACCGGATTTGGTATAAAACTCATACTTAGAGCCATCCCTAGTGCCAGCCAGCGCCAGCCCGTTCCCATTAGAAATCTTGGTTTTTTCATAATCCTCTCGATACTATTTACTTTTGAGCTATTAATCATTGAAACCACCTATTTGACAATAAATTAAACCACCCCCAAATTATTTACGCTTAAGGCTTTCATGCTTTTCTCCCTTGTCTTAATACAGATATTAACAGACAAATCTTAACAGGCAACCGTGATGAAAGTCTGTGGCAGGCTAATACCTGCCCTACAATAGTTCTTGGAGATGTCGATTGTGTTCATCAAGAGCGCGATCGCGCTACTAATGCAACTGACTCTGACTGCCCGCTTAGGGGCAGCCCTTTTATCCATACCTCTTTAGAGGTGGGCTTTCAGCCATTTTTTGTCACCTTTCTGAACTAACATCTCACTTAACAGCCCTTTATCGAAGGGTAGAATACCATTATAATCAGCGTAGCCTGTAGATTCCCCCCCCAAAACGCGTTATAGGTTCTATGTTATATCCAGACAAAGCTTACCATTAATCCTAACCTAACGTTTACAGGAAACTTATCATTACGCGCCCAATCAATTAATATTTATTCTTACGGTAAATTTTTCGTTGATGAGCAACAAGAAACCAGGTTTCTATATCAACGGATAATTTACACATGAAAAGTATTTATGAATAAGGATCTTTTGCACCAATAACCATCTCTCCCTGTTGTTCTTTTTCGGCACATTCATTATTTAATTGTAGTAATTTTTCCAGAATCTCATCACTTTCTTGAAAGTTATATGCCGACATCACTAATTGATCTAATTCTTGATGAAATTGATATAACTTTGATGCGAATTCATTAAAATATTGGTTATACATTTGAGTGATTCCCCATCCTTTTCTTTCCATTTCTTTACTGCGGTATTCATGGAGTTTAATCACAGTCTCTCGGATTCTTTTAACATCGGTTTGACTAGGATTTTGAGGAAAAGGGAAAGTTTCAAAACAAGTATTATGAGTGTATCTTAAAGTCTCTCCTAATGTTGAACTTTGTGCTTTTACCCAGAGTCGATGAATATTTGATGTGAGAATACCTAATATATAATAATCATCCGATGCTACTATAGTGGTTGAGTCAGCAGGTAAGCCATTTGTAGTCATCGGTAAGAAAATAAACCATTTTGAATGTCTAGGAACAATAAAACAAATAGATAATTTACTTAAAGCTTTTCTCATGGCTTCATTTGTTCGTTTAAAACGCCACCATTTTTCTCTTAAAACAGCTTCTCTGTTGTTTTCACGTTCAGGTTTTACATTAATTTTAAGATGCTGAAAAGGTAAATAGTAATCAGTAATTTCCTCAAGAGGCATATTTTTAAAATCAATAATCCAGCGACTCGGTTCACCATTAGGATTATCAGTTAAATCCGTTGCAGAAATTGATCGTTTAATAACATTTTGATTTTGATTATTTTGTTTAATCCATTCATCAGCCAGTGTTGGGAAAATAAAAAATCCTTTACTATTAGGTTGAACACCAACAAAACTTTTTTTCAAATTGGCAGATAATTTAACAGCTTTAGATATATCGACTAATGATGTTAAACTAGAATGAATTTGAGAAACCAATTTCCCATCTAAAGAGCAAGATTTGACGAGAATTTTACACCAATTGACAATACTAACATAAACGGCGGCTTCACCGGACCAAACTTGACTTGATATAGCATTATAAATATGACCATCATTTTCAATAATATAATCCAAACTAGATTTTCTATTTTTTCCCTGACAAATAGAATTAGTTGCAACTAAACCAATTCTACCCGTTTTCGATATAGAATTATGCGCTAATCTAAACCAATAGCAAGCAAAATCAATTTGCGCTTCCATATCATTAAATTTATTAAATACTTTCTCAGCATATTCATCCCCTAATTCTTGACGAATACGATAACCACCCAAAAAAGGAGGATTGCCAATAATAGCATCAGCCTTAACCCATTCCGTAAATAAAGCATCAGCACAAATAATATTATTATCCAATTGATCCAAAGGTAAAGAAGGCTCATTTAAACCTAACTTATCAATAGCAACCTTGCGCCCAATCATTAAAGTAACTTTAGCTAATTCTACAGCAAAAGGGTTAATATCCATCCCATAAAATTGCTTAGGGCTAACTCTTTTGATCCCGCGTAGTAAAGGAGATTGGGGAAAATCTAACCCTATTTTTTCTAATAAAATCTTTTCAATATACTTTAATTCCTGATAGGCCACATAAAGAAAATTACCACTCCCACAGGCGGGATCAAGTACCGTATAATTAACTAACTCTTCATGTAACTTTTCTAAATCATCTAAATTATTAGCCGGATTAATTTTATCCTCCCAATATTCCCTAATCGTCGGTAAAACAATACTTCTAATATCCCCTTCTGAAGTAAAATGAATCCCATGAGCATGACGTTGTTTTTTAGTCTTTTCTTTGCTTTTATCAGTATACTTTAAAGCCCCTTCAAACAAATTACCAAAAATAGAGGGTCTTACCTTACTCCAATCTTGACCTGCACAAGCTTCTAATAACTTTAACTCCCCATATTCTAACTTAATAGAATGAATCTCATTAAACAAACCACCATCAAAATATTGTACTCCTTCATATTTACCATCTGGGGTTATTCCGGGCTCATTCATCGCTTTAAATAATCCCCCTAAAATATCATAGGAATTAAGATGCTCTTCTAAACAGTCTTTAACACAACGGGTAAAAATTGCCGAAGGAAGTAAACCAATATCTTCAGCATACATGGCTAAAACACATTGTAAAACAAATCTTTTGGCTTGGATAGGAGTATATTTTTTATAGTTATATTTTTCACCTCTTTCGAGGAGAGAGTGTAATAAATCGCCTAGTCTTCTCGCTGCTTTTTCGGTGATTTCAACCTGATTATTTTGAAAAATAGGCTTTAATACTTTTGAGTCAATAAAAGTAAAAGCTGATATTTTTCTCGGTAAATCTTCTAATAAAACAACATCAACCGGATCATCGGGTTGATTATCAAAATCATAGATATGAAATTGATCAAAGTTACATAAAATAACATAACGAGGACGATCATCTTTTTTGATGCGAATATAATATCTTTCGGCTTGGGTCCGATATTCTCGATCTAAAAGATTACTCCCTCGTTTTTTCATTTCAATTAAAACGTGCTGCTTCCATAATAAATCAGCAAAACCTGTTTTTCCTGATTTGCCGCCTTTTTCAATTCTTGCCTCAAAAGTTGCACCTTCTTGTATTGTTCCTTTATGGCCAAAAGCTTGAAAAAAGTTCTCTAAAAATATTTGTCCTTCTCCCTTTTCATCTCCTTTAATGTATGTTTTACAATAGTTAACAAATTCTTGTAGGCTTTCTGGTGTGGCGGGCATAAGCTATTTCCTGGTTGGTTAATTATCAATTATACTATAGCCGTTTTAGGGAATTTGTGTGAAAATTTTTGCCGTTATAAAGACAAGGGGCAACAGGCAATAGGAAGAAGTGGAACGGGCAGAGATCCCGTTACAGGCAAGATGCCTGTACCACAATTTTCACCTCTCAAAGATCAACACTATAGACATCTGGAAAAAATCGGATCAATGGCAGGGTTAGCCTACCCTACAGTAGATGTCTTATAGGTTTGACAACCCAAGGGGGATTACTGTAGAAAAACAATGCGGGATATGATTGCCGTACCATTCCAGAGCGGATATTTCTGTAGTAAGTTTAATCATCATTGTAACTCTTAATTTGAGACAGGGGAAAGGGGAACAAAATTAGGGTTTTAGAGAGCAGTATTCCTAATCTTTAAAATATTTAGTTATAGCAGTAGGATCGGGAATTAGGACATTTTTCTGTTGCAGATTCCCTAATATATACCTCGAATCCTAGCCAGCCATTGAAAAGTAGAGACAGCCTATTATGAACCCAAGTCCTCTGGTTCGAGCTAACTCAATTTTGCCCATTATCAAATTTCTTGAACAGGTTGGGATTCCTACCGAGCGACTCATCAGAGAGGCAAAGTTACCTATATCTATCCTAGATGATCCCGAAGCTTTGATCTCTTTATATCATGGGTTTACTATTATTGAGAAAGTAGCACACTTAACAATTTCGCCCCCATCTTTTTTTACCTCAAGTTGTGTAAATCTGTCACTGCTGGGGCTTTTGGCGGGGTTGTCACCCCGTCAGCATACCAGGTTCGGTAGAACCTCGATTATAAACCCGGTTTCTTGCCTCACCCACGATGCCCTTCGGGCTCCGCGTAGCTATCGCGTCTAATCGGCCTCAAGAAACCGGGTGATGTTTTGCTCCAGGGGCCTAGTTACCAACAACGAAGCCAGTGAAACCAATTTTCGAGAAAATTAGATAAAGTTAAATTGTCTTGTCGTCGTTGATATTGCCAATTGTTCGCGGTTTTCTGAATGATTTCAGTGACACTGGAATTAATAAAAGGCATTTCTGCTAAGGTGTTGATTTTTCTGCCTTGATTCATCGCCAGCGCGATCGTCTGAATTAACTCTCTCCCCTGAGAGCCAACACAAACGGCTCCCAATATTTTACCATTTTTATGACCAATTAGTTGACAAAATCCTGTCAAGTCACCGCGAATTTGAGATATCTCTAAGTGTTTAAAATATTCCGTCGCGATTAACACATTTTCACCATATTTCTGTCTAGCTTGTGCTTCTGTTAACCCGACTCGTCCCAATTCTGGTTCGGTAAAAAAGGCCCAAGGAATCCCTAAATAATTGGTTTTATGAATAGGAAAAAATAAGATATTTTCCAGAGCTATATTTATTTCGTATTGGGCAAAATTTGGCAATAAATAACCTCCTATTACTTCTTGACAAGCATAAATTTTCGGGTTAATTGTTTGCAGTTTATCATTAACAATAAATTGATTGTTTTTGATTTTTATACCCGTCACTGCTAAATCAATCATATCTAAATTTACTCCCCATCTTGAGGTGAGGATAATTTCATCACATTCTAGGGCTTTATCTCCGGCTTGTACCCATTTTTTCTGTTCTATTTTTTTTGTTTGTATAACTTCGGTATTCGTTAAAATTTTAATTCCTTCGGCTTCCATTGCTGCTTGAATTAATAACGCGGCTTGGGGTTCTTCCCAGGGTAAAATATGAGATTTTTTCACAATCATTGTAACGGAAATTCCTAATCGCGCGCAAGTCTGCGCGAGTTCAATGCCACTGGGATTGCTACCGATGATGATTATATTTTCGGGTAGTTTTTTATCTTTAAATAAATAATGAATTGTTGGATACGTTAAATAACCTGTTGAGGATAAACCGGGTATATCGGGTATTATGGGTTGGGAGGGAAGGCACAGAAGATAAGCACGCGATCGTAAAGTTCTCTCATTAACAAGCAAACTAATTTCTGATTTGTTCTTAATAAATTGACCTTTGCCAATAATGACATCAACTCCTGTTTGGGCTAAACCCGAAAGAGAGTTAATTTCTTCTAGGTTAAAAATAACTCTATTAATATTTTGAATTAAATAATAAAATTGACTTAATTTATTTTCGGTTGACAATGAAATAATCGGTGTATTTTGTCTATTGTTGTGAAAGTATTTCTGAGTCAATTCTATAAAAGTTTTCGCATAAAAATTTCCAGTCTCCCCAAATTTATGATCGGGTTCAACTAAAGCCACACGCGCTTTGAGTCGGCTTGCTTCTAATGCCGCATAACGTCCGGCTAAATTACCACCAATAATTACAACATCATAATCAAGCATAATGGGTAATGGGTAATGGGTAATGGGGAATGGGTAATGGGTAATAGGTAATGGGTAATGGGTGTTAGGTTATTTAGAATCAAAATAGGAATAGATAATTTTCCCTTTTCTCTCTTCCCTTTTCTCTCTTCCCTCTTCCTTCTTTTTTCTTCCTTCTTCCTTCTTCCTTCTTCCTTCTTCCCTCTTCCTTCTTAACTTAGGAGAAAAGTTCAGAGAGGGCTGTGAGGAGGAGTTGATTTTCCGAGGGAGTGCGGATCGCGATACGGAAAAAACGATCGCGCAATTCAGGAAAACTGAGACAATCACGAATCAAAATCTGATAATCTTCCAGAAGCCTTTGTTGTAACCAAGTGACAGACTTTTCAGAATAAACTAATAAAAAATTAGCCGCACCCGGATAAGGTATTAAACCTGATATCTTAGCTAACTCCTCAAATAACTGGGAACGTGCCGGAATTAGCCACTCCCAAGACTGATTTTGAAAAGTATCATCTTTAATTGCCGCGATCCCCGCTTCCATTGCTAAACAATTAACAGGCCAAGGATCGCGCCATTTTTGCCAACGTCGGAGACGATCGGGATGCGCGATCGCGACACCCAGACGTAAACCAGGTAAAGAATAGAACTTAGTGAGCGATCGTAAAATGACCAAATTAGGAAAATCTTGGACAACAGACAACAAACTATACGGTTCGTGATCGGGAAGAAAATCCATAAACGCCTCATCCACCACCACCAAACCAAACTCAGACAACAAGGGTAAAAGCATCTCCCGACTCAATAACATTCCCGTAGGATTATGAGGATTATTCAACAATAAACCGCGATCCTGAGTATCCTGTAGAGAGTCGAGAGAGCCTTCAAGTGAAAAATACCATTGATTTTGAAGCAAAGACAAAGGACATTCACAGATATTCACAGCAAACGTCGTCAAAGCACGTCTGTAATCACCAAACGCGGGAGTGACTAAAACCGTCACCCCCAATTGAGACAAATCCAACGCGGCCCAAGTTAATAACTCCGCGGAACCATTTCCGGGCAAAATCCAATCCGCATCAAGATGAAAAACATCACTCAGAGCCCGCCGGAGTTCACCATAATTGGGGTCTGGATAGGCTCTGAGGTGGTGCAAATGGGTTTGGATCGCGCTTAGTGCCGACTCAGGGGGACCCAAGGGATTGATACTGGCAGAAAAGTCGAGAATAGCCGACGGGTGACAGCGGGCGATCGCCGCGGCCCATCTTAAATTCCCCCCATGTTCTGGTCGAGTCAAGAATCAGTCCCCTCCTGAGAAATTAGAGTTTAGTCATTCACCTCTTTTTTAGGTGCCACCTTGTCCTTAAACAATTTCCCCGCGGAGAACGCGGGAACCTTGGTAGCAGGGATCACCATTTTTTCATTGGTTTTGGGATTACGACCTTCGCGTGCTTTGCGTTCCCGTGACTCAAAAGAACCAAAACCAACCAACGTTACTTTGTCACCGTCGGAAACGGCTTCCATGATGGCTTCCAAAGCCGCACTTAACACAGAATCAGCTTGTTTTTTGGTAACATTAGCCTTTTCTGCCACAGCATCAATCAATTCGCCTTTATTCATCTCGATACTCCTTTAGGTTTGCACAAGAGGGTGTTCAAACTCGTGATAACGAGTTAACGATCAGTTTTGTGTCCCTTGGGGGTGATCGGTAAGGGTTCTGTATCGTCCCGTTTCCTTCAAACCCCCACAGACAAGTTTCGCGATCCATTCCCTAATCAGAATTGGTCAGAAAAGCAATTCCTAGTATTGACCGCTGAAAACCCCACTGTATCTAATTTTCACTGCATTATTCTAATCTTTGTCAACCCTATATGCTCAATGAAACCTTTAATTTATATGGATTTAAACAATTTTTCCCCTTTTAGTAAGTATTTATACTTATTTTTTTCCCTTTAAGACGGGATTGGGGACTGGGGACTGGGGACTGGGGACTAGGGATTGGGCTCTGGGGACTAGGGATTGGGGAATAGGGCCCTTTCCTTCGGGAGCATCCGGGTTTTGCCAATACCATTGGTGAGGGCGAAGCATTCGGATGATAAATTATCGGTTTTGAGCGATAGATTCTCTGCCCGAATGCTTCGCCCCTACCTCCCCCTCTTCCTTCTTCCTTCTTCCTTCTTCCTTCTTCCCTCAACTAACGTCCATTTTGCAGAGGAAGACCGCGTTGTAACATTTGACGAGCGTCAGGACTGATGTTGTATTTATAACCCCAAGAAGCGCGATCGCTATCATCAAGAATTTGAGGCGTTAGCAACACCACAACCTCAGCCCGTTGATTGGTTTTAGCCGTTTTACGGAAAAGAGCACCAATAATTGGCAAATCACCTAAAATGGGGATTTTACTAATCTCAACTCGTTCTGCATCATTAATAATCCCCGACACAATTAAAGTTTGTCCATCTCGCAGACGAATTAATCCTGATTTAAGGGAACGTTCTTGCAGCAATCTTATTTCATTAGAAGTAGTACCAGCTCTTAGTGTTTGAGAGGGTCCGATCGCTCGTACAACAGGATTGACACGCAAGGAAATAAAACCATTATCATCAATCTGATCGACAGCTACTTCCAACTCTAAACCGGCTTTTTTAATTTCTGCCGTAATGGTAGTAGTTGATTGAGTGGCAGTGGCTTGCGTCTCAGATTTAATATTACCAACCACTTCCTCAGTAAGATTAACATTAGCTCTTTCTCCTTCCTGTACTACTAAAGTAGGATCGGTGAGAATCTTGGCATTACGACTTTGAATTTGTGCCTGCAACGATGCTAAAAAGCGAGTAGGATATTGCAAAAAGGGGAAAAGGGCCTGGGTTGCGGAGCCCAAACTTTGTAGTTTTCCCGTTGTTGGGTCAGTTTGATAAACTGTATAATCGGAAACACCTACTTTTGTGGGGTCTGTTGTTACTGGGGAAATACCGGGTAAATACTGACCACCACGACCGGGGGCCGTCAGTGGAACTGTAATAAGATTTCCATTATTATCATAAAATGGTGTCTGGGTTGCTAGGGGATTTGCCACTACTGTTGGGGATAGAACACTATTACTCACTTGAGCACTATTAGGAGGTTGAATCCCTCCAAAATTAACACTTGCAGCCCCACCATCATTGACAAAGAAACTGTTATTAATTCCAAAAGAAAAACTACTATTATAGTTAAGATCACCGGCTAAATTGATGTCAATTACTTTAACATTGACAGCCACTTGGCGACGGCGCAAGTCAAGTTGAGTTAAGAAAGCAACAGCAATATCAACCTTACGAGGTTCACCAATCAGAGTAATTGAATTGAGGCGACTATCAATGAGGACTGATAAGCCACGCAATAATAATGGTCCAGAGCCTTCTTTCGCACCAATGGCTTTAATATCGGGTTCCCGAACTTCTATATCCCGTGTTGTGTTTCCGGTTGTCAATGTTTGAACCGTGATTTTAGTAATAGGAATTTGAGTTTCCGCACCTTGAGCACTGAGGAAGTTCGCGGCATCTGGAGCTTTAACTTGATTCAGTCGCAGACTTCGCACAATAACATTGCGGGTTTCCATCGGGAGTTTCGTCCCCACAAAAATAGTGCGTCCCATGCGGTTTGCTTGTAATCCACTCAAACGTAAAACATAGTTAAAAACATCTTGAACGGATTCATTTTCAATATCCAAAGAAATTTTCGCGCCCCCTGTGGTACTGCTCCCACTGGGACTTTGAGGAGGCTGTCCTGGCGCTGCACCTGGTTGAGTTTGTTGACTAGCACTATCATCTGTAAAAGCAATATTCAGTCCCGCGGCGCGAGATAAGAGGGATAAAACTTCTCGCACGGGGGCATCTCGCAACACTAACCGGGGAATACGTTCGGCTGTTCCTAAATTAATCGCACTTGGAGATGGGTCAATATTAGAAACGGCAATATCTCCCAAAGGTGGAGCTACGGCACGCGGTTGTAAGGGTGGTGCTTGGTTTAAGGGGGGTTGAATTTCTGAAGGTAGAGGCGGTTGAGTGGAACGACTAATGGTAACAGGGGGATTAGGGACTAAGACATCCTTATTTTGATTCGGGGGTGTCTGCATTCCTGGTGGTGTCGTGGTGGGGGGCGGTGAGGAACCTTGGGGCGGTGTTGTGGCTACTGGTCCTTTTCCTGGCGTGACACCTAGAACGATACCTTGTCCTTGTCCTTGGAGAATTTGTCCAGAGGGCGCGACATTTGTGCTACTTCTGACAATCACCCGGATACTATTGGTATCAATGGAGGTGACTTCAATCGACGCGATACCCGGAGCGGGATTGAGTTGGAGAAAACTTTTGCTATCGGGTAGGTTTAATTGGGCATTGACAATATCCGCGACTAGGGAATTATCACGACTGACGGTAAAGACTTCGGGGCGATCGCCTTTTCCGGTGACTAAAATGACACTGAGGCCATTACCGGTTTGATTGATTTGGACTCCAGTCACGGGAGTCGGGACTGCCCAGCTTGGGGCTTGAGCGACAAGAATACTCGCGCTAAGACTGGTAATAAGTCCGCCACTCCATCCAAGATACTTTTTCACGTTTTTCCTCAAATGACAATAAATTTGTTTTTTCTTGTTTTGATCAAAATTATAGATAGAAAGGGGGAATGGGTTAAACCGCTTTTAAAAATCTAGGTAAACCTAGCAAGACTCCGCGGTGTAAGTTTCTTAAGCATTCTTTCCTAGTGCTTACGCTTCCGGGAGGCTACGCTCAGGGTTGGCTAGAAAATCCCAGTTGGAGATGGCATAGTAACAATGTCTAGTTGTTACCATACCAGAACACTTGATTTTTTTATTAAGTTGATTCCACAGGCTCCAAACGTGCTTAGTTGAGTTCACCTCAATCAAGGCGGTTAAGGAGCCTGGTATTTTTTCCGACAATCTCATTCCCCTACGGGCAATCACTAACGCGGCCGCTTCATCACTAGCCATTCCATACATTCTTAGGTATTTAACCAAGCCAATGATACTAGAATAAGCCGGATTTACCGTTATTAATTCAATCCCTCTGTTAGAAAGAATATAATTCAACAACTTGAAAAACTCAGAATAAGCCCAATGAGAAAGCATCCGAGCATACTTTCTACCCCGTTCTCTAAGTTGCTCTTTCTTGTTGGTAAAGTCTAAATCTTCACAGACTATTGGGCATTGGTATTTGGTAGCCAGTGCCGCCAATTCCAGACAGGCTCTAACAATTATTGCTTGTTGTTGACCGTTGGGTAATCCAGTTTGCAATGGAATTTGACCATGAGTTTTTAAATTACCTTCGGGGTCAATATAAGCCCAACCAATTGAAAGAGGATTCATGTCAATACCGATACCGCCATAATCTATAGAACGCGATACCTGTTCAACCTGGGATGGCGTAAAACTAACAGCAACACACCATTTACCAACTTTATAATAGAAGTGCCAAGTTTTAGCACAATTAGTTGGTAATCGGTTAATGTTGCGAGGGAAATCGCCAATTTTAGACTCGACATATTTACCAAACTTAGACTCTAAACAAGCTGGGACTCTAAACTTAAGATTACTCCCGTCCCACTGACACACCTGATTACCGTAAGATTCATCTTTAGAGCCAACGATAAAGGCTTGATTCTTGGGAACATGAACCCGCACAGGGGTTGATTTTAGAACGTCTAATATTTGTCGATACCTGGCAAGCTTGCGTTTTTTCTTATGAAGGAGAAATCTTAAATTCTGCCAGTTAGTTTGTCGATACTTTAGGGAACTACTAATGGGAAAAACGCAGCCATACTTACTATTTTGCCAGTTCTTTTTCCGGTAAAACTTCCGAGCATTTTTCAGCTTTTTCTCGGCTTTTTTCAGCCAATTCTCACAAGACTTAGCTTTACCTTCTAAGGTTTTTATATGTAAAATCCGACATTCCTTGGCACTATCAACAGCACCCTTAGATGATGAGATTACACCATTGGCATGCCGTTTACTGATACCGTAAGTTTTTTGTAGGTGTGTGTTCCAGTTTGACTTGTTAAACTGTTCTCCTGACATCATAAAGTTAACAGTTTCACATACTGCTTTGTGAAATATTGGTGTGTAAGCGCATAAAAACATTTCTAGCTGAGTTTTGCCAATGGCTGTTAACTCATCTATCGGTGTGGGAAGTGCTTTGCAGTATGTAAGCGTCATCAGGCTAGAAAAATCTTAGAGTCTCACTTTATTTGTACATTATACCTAGTTTTTGTTCGACCAAGTCAGCTAGTTCACCTATACTGATTAGCCTGTCCACGGATTTACCGAGAATTATCCACTTAAAGTCTAAGTAAATGTAGGTATTTTGTCAACAGCCAGCAACCCATAATTAGTTCCCCATTATCTATGAACTAGGTGAAATCTCCTCTGGTCAAAATAGCATTATTTTGAGGGGGAAGCCTGGGGAGTTGGGGTAGGGGTAGCTTCTTGCTTGAGGGGCAAGAGAGCATTAAGATCAAAACTGGTTTTCAGTTTTGCTGGTGGCGGGTTCACGGGGATAAATTTACCTTGTCGCCATTCTACTTCCACAGGTCCGGCTTGTTGTTGCTGTAACTGTGTCTTTAAGTTTTTCACCACTAATAGGGCTTGCATTTTCTCCAAACCACGAAGGAAAGCTTTCGTTTGATTAAAATTGCCCTCAATTTCCACCTTATAAGTTTTGCGCCGTAGTTTCCCCACGACACCCATACCAAAGGAGTCATCGTTAACCACATAGGCGGCTTCGGTATCTGTGGGAAGGCCTCCGGGTTTAGCACCCCCTGGGGCTTGGGGTTTGACGATCACTGGTTCAAATTTCAGTATTTTGGCTTTTTCTTCATCACTTTTCACTGTGGCATTGATTTCCCGAATGCGTTGAGTCAGATCAAAGAGTAAGGTGGGTAAGGTGACATCACTAGCAAACATCGCGGTGACATCTTGTTTTTGCTGTTTGGCTTCCTCTAACTTAGCTAGTGCCTCAGTTTTCTTTTTGATCTTGTCCGTGAGATCTTGTTGTTGTTTTTCGGTGGTTTTAATTTTTTCTTCCAGTTGGGTCTTTTTATCTAATTCTGGCATGATCAATTGAAAGACCAAATAACCCGCGAGTGCTACTCCTAACACCGCGATGCCGATACCAATTATTTCGGGAGTGATCGCGATACCAAAAAGTGCTGGTCCTCCTGGCCCTTCTTGACCTTCTTCGCCCGTAGCAAAGTCGTTTGCTGCATTCATGGCTTTTTCACCTCAGTTTTAGGTTTGAGAATTCCTCTATCTACAAGGGTTTCGATCCGAACCACCAGTCCATCTGCTTGTTTTCTCTTGAAGTCGGCTAATAAATCCGACGCGGGTTTGGAACTAAGGGTCGTTTCAATTTTATATTCCACAATAGGGCGTAATTTGGGTAGATCACCACTGGCACCTTTTTGATCCCGTAATTGTATTTGAGTCGTATTATCTTTTAAGGTCGCGGCGACTAATCGGGTATCGTTGGCATTAAAGAAGGGGGAGTTTTGAATTAGGAGCTGAAAATCATTTACTTGGTCGAAAGTGTTGGCTGATCCGACAATTTCCAATTTTGGTGTTTGTACCGGTCCCGTAGCAACAGGAATCGCGGATGCAGAAGGACTGGGAGATGCGGATGCACTCGCCGATGCCGATGGGGATGGGGATGCACCCGGACTGGATGATGCACTCGCGGATGCACTCGCGGATGGAGCTGCCGCGGGTGTTATCGCGGTGGGAGAGGGGTCGATTTGGTTGATATTGGTTATTTGTACTCCGGGTGGTACGCGATCGCTTAAATCTTGAATCAAGGCTGACCAAGGTTTTATTTGATCAAAAACAGTGGCTAATGATTGAGTTTCTCCATTAATTTGACTGATATCTCCATTGATTTTGTCAATTTCTTTTGCCTTACTATCCTGGGTTTGGACATCATTGGTTAATTTATCTAACTTGGCTTGAGCCTCACTATTTTGACCTTGTAAAACAAACCAAGCACCACCGACAAGGGCATTAACCAATAACGCGACACCCCCCCCAATGAGCATGGGAATTGGGTTCATCGGCGGCTGGCCGTCGCCTTTGGGTTTTGGTTCGACCAGACTGGTGCCCGCGGTTTTGTATTCGGGGCGATCGTTAAGAAAATTAATGTCAATACTATACATAACCTTAAACCTCCCTAACTCCTAAACCCAATGCCACACCTAAAGCCGATCGCGTTTCGGGGGCAATTTCATCGTTTAATTCCAGTGCCAGACTTTCTACGGGATCAACTTGACTGGCTGGCAAACTTAATCTTTGCATAAAAAACTCATCAATTTTACCGATCGCCGAACCCGGACCGGCCAAAAGTAACTGAGCGACTTCTAACTCATCACTCTGATTCATATAAAAATCGATGGAGCGACGAAGTTCGTCGGCTAATTCTCCTAACACCTTCATCATGGCAGTAGTTTGAGGATTGGCATCTCCCCCCCCCGTAGGCATAGAATCTGTCACCGGGAGAGTCATTTCCATAATTTTACTGGTATCTCGACTCGCGGGTAAATTCATCGCCTGATTCAGGGCGCTTTGGATTTGGAAAGTGCCGATGGGAATGGTTCGATTAAATTGAGGGACACCATCAACAACGATAGCCAGTTCTGTACTATCAAAGTCGATATTGGCAATAACCGCGGCTTCTTGACTGGAAAATTGTTGGAGTTGTTCGCGTAGAGTGCGGATCAGGGCAAAACTACTAACTTCAATGACATCTAGTTTTAAACCGGCTTCAGTAAAGGTTTTTATATAAGTTTCTGTGACTTCTTTGCGTGTCGCGACTAAGATTACTTGGACTTTTTCACTACCATCTTCATCGACAAATAACCCTAATTTTTGATAGTCAACATCGGCCTCTTCTCTGGGAAAGGGTAAATATAAACCCGATTCGGCATTCATGTACTCCCGTAATTCTTGATCATCTAACTCGACGGGCACGGGAATTAATCGGATCACCGCTTCTCGTCCGGGGATCGCGGTCGCGACGTGTTTAATTTTGATATTATTGTCTTTCAAGGTAGATTGTATGATCTCTACCATCGTTGGGGAGTCGATAATCTGACCGTCTTGAAAGACATTTTCGGGGACTTCCGCGGTGGCTAAGGCTGCTAACTTTAAGACATTGCCTTTTTTTTGCAGTTCTACCACATTAATGCGGTCTGGGGTCAGTTCGATGCCGATCCCTGGTTTATGTTTGTTAAAGAGGCCTTTGAAAAAGGTCAACATGGGGTTCATGGCAGGTCGGGTTCCATAGGTTGGGGGAATATTACATGATTTTTTCTATTTTAACCCAAGTTCCTAGTACAACGATGTCGGGAAGATCCCCCCTAGCCCCCCTTAAGAAGGAGGGAACAGTTTTCTTTCAAAGTCCCCCTTTTTCAGGAGGATTTAGGGGGAGCGAAAATCCCTAAACTTATAACTAGGAACTTGCGTTATTTTATCAATACCTTCGCCAAACCTAAAAAACGATTTTTATGTAGATTGGGTTGAGGCCTCCGTGGGGTGCGCGTCGCGCAAAACCCAAAGAAATGCGTTGGGTTTCGCTACCCTCAACCCAAGAAATGCGTTGGGTTTCGCTACGCTCAACCCAACCTACAAAAAATGGCGAAGGTATTGTTTATGATATCCAGTTTAACTGAGAATTAAGGAATTGTAGTGAAAATTCAACGAAATGCTAAGAATGTTTAACAAGTTTTGGCGCAAGTTTTGTTTATTAACGATCTTGGGGTTGTTTCTGGGGCTAGGGATAAGTTGTTCGATGCCTTCGCCTCAGTCTTCTGGGAATTCGTCTTCTGAGGTGGAATTTTGGACGATGCAACTTCAACCTCAGTTTACGGAGTATTTTAATAAGTTAATTGCTGCTTTTGAGGCGGAAAATTCAGCCATTAAGGTGCGTTGGGTTGATGTTCCTTGGTCGGATATGGAGAAGAAAATTCTCGCGTCTGTTTCGGCGAAAACGGCTCCTGATGTGGTCAATCTTAATCCGGCTTTTGCTTCTCTTTTGGCTGGCCGTAATGCTTGGTTAGATTTAGAGACTAAGATTCCTGAAACGACGCGATCTACTTTTTTTCCTAATATCTGGAAAGCGAGTTCCCTCAAGGGTAAAAGTTTTGGAATTCCTTGGTATGTCACTACTTCTATCCTTATTTATAATACGGATTTATTAAATAAGGCGGGTATTACTCAACCTCCTAAAACTTTTACGGAGTTAGCTACGGTGGCTAAAACGGTTAAGGAAAAAACGGGTAAATATGCTTTATTTGTCTCCTTTGTGCCTGAAGATTCTTCGGAAGTTTTAGAGTCTTTTGTGCAAATGGGGGTTCCTTTAGTGGATGCTCAAGGGAAATCTGCTTTTAATACTCCTCAAGGAAAAGCTGTATTTCAATATTGGGTTGATTTATACAAAAATAACCTTTTACCCAAGGAGGTTTTAACCCAGGGGCATCGGCGCGCGATCGAATTATATCAAAGTGGTGAAACGGCTTTATTAAGCACGGGACCGCAATTTTTGAAGACGATCGAACAAAATGCACCAACTATTGCTAAAGTATCGGTGCCCGCACCACAAATTACTGGTATTACGGGTAAAAAGTCCGTCGCGGTAATGAATTTGGTAATCCCTCGTGATAGCAATAAAGCGGAAAACGCGTTAAAATTTGCGCTCTATGTTACTAATAGTGAAAATCAATTAGCTTTTGCGAAAGCCGCGAATGTTTTACCTTCTACGATCGCGTCTCTGAAGGATAGTCATTTCAAGGATGTTCCCCCGAATGCTGCACCCGCGGATCGAGGAAGAATTGTGAGTGCGAGTCAACTACCCGACTCCGATATTTTAATTCCCCCTTTACAGGATGTTCAAAAATTGAAAAAAGCCATCTATGAAAATCTACAAGCCGCGATGTTAAATCAAAAATCCGTTGAGAGCGCGATCGTGGATGCTGCTAAATCTTGGGATTCTCGATAAAATCTAAGGAAGAAGGAAGAAGGAAGAAGGAAGAAGGAAGAGGGAAGAAGGAAGAAGGAAGAAGGAAGAAGGAAGAAGGAAGAAGGAAGAAGGAAAAATCCTCTCTAATTTCTTCCTTTGTGCCTTTGTGTCTTTGTGTTTGAATCCCTAATGATTTCCGGGTTAAACCCAGAAACCATCAATAAGATTGGGGATATTAACTATAACGAATATTAGCTTGTTTTAAACGCTTAAGAGCCTCACCTAAACGATCGCGCTCGGCAATCAAACTAACACGCACATAACCCTCTCCGCCGGGACCAAAAGCATTACCCGGAGTCATAACTACACCGGTTTTTTCCAAAACCGATAAAGCAAAATCAGTAGAATTCATCCCCGGAGGACAAGGCACCCAAAGATACATTGCCGCCAACGGTTTAGGAATATTCCAACCCAATTCAGCTAAACCGGCAACCAGAAAATCACGACGATCGCGATATCGTTGCTGCACTTCGAGTAAATAACTATCAGGTAACTCTAACGCGGTTTCCGCAGCCGTTTGTAACGCGGCAAAAATACCATAATCAAGATTAGTCTTTAAAGTGCGTAAACCTTGAATAACGCGACTATTCCCAACAACAAACCCCACACGCCAACCCGCCATATTATAAGTTTTAGACATAGTATGAAATTCTACACCAATGTCTTTACCACCCTCAATTTCTAATAAACTGGTAGGTTGATATCCATCAAAAGCTAATTCCGCATAACATAAGTCATGCACTAATAAAATTTGATGTTTATGGGCAAAAGCAACAACATCCTTGAAAAATTCCCGCGGGGCTGTTGCACCTGTAGGATTACTGGGATAATTAAAATAAAGTATTTTAGCTTGAGACGCGATATCATCAGGAATATCGCCTAAATCAATTACCCAATTATTCTCAGGTTTGAGAATGATAGTATGAACTTTTGCACCCGCAATTAAGGGGCCACGAAAATGGGGGGGATACGCGGGAGATGGTACTAATACTAAATCACCCGGATTGAGATATGCTAAGGCTAAATGAGTTAAACCTTCTTTTGAACCTAATAGGGGTAATGCTTCACTATTGGGATCGAGTTCGACTCCGTAACGACGATAATACCATTTAGTAATAGTACGACGAAAACTCGCGGTTCCTTCAAAAGGTGGATAGCCATGATTTGCTGGATTTTTTAACGCCCGTATCGCGGATTCGACGACGGGCTCTGGAGTGGGGCCATCGGGGTTTCCCATACCCAGATCAATTAAATCTAATCCTTGCTCACGAGCACGGGCTTTGAGCTCATCCAAACGAGCAAAAACGTAAGGTGGTAATGCTTTTAACCTGTCAGCAGGGCTTATCCAATCCATTTTTCTGATTCTGTTAATTTTTGTTGTTTTTTTCTTCTGACATCCTATCACGGGCTCTGTTAGCTTGTCTCTGTTAATTTTTCAGTTGTTGGGATGAGGCGCGATCGGGTTTTTCTAAGAGTTCTCCTAAATTCGCACTACAGATTATCGTCTCTTTCCTTTGTGCCTTTGTGTCTTGGTGGTGATACGATTAAAAATTTGAAAGTTTATTAAGATGATTTGATCATAAACCACTTTGACACCAAGACACCAAGAGGATAACCTTCTTTCCTTTGTGCCTTCGTGCCAAAGTGGTTATACAAAAAAGTGCTATTATCCCTCCCGAAAAAAGAGTGCCTTTCGCGAGCTAAAATGAACCACTTTGACACCAAGACACCAAGAGGATAACCTTCTTTCCTTTGTGCCTTCGTGCCAAAGTGGTTATACTATTAAAAAAGTGCGCTTGTCCCGAAAAAAGAGTACCTTTCGTGAGCTAAAATGAACCACTTTGACACCAAGACACCAAGAGGATAACCTTCTTTCCTTTTTGCCTTTCTGCTTATACAAAAAAGTGCTATTATCCCTCCCGAAAAAAGAGTGTCTTTCGCGAGCTAAAATGAACCACTTTGACACCAAGACACCAAGAGAATAACCTTCTTTCCTTTGTGCTTTTGTGCCTTGGTGGTGATAGGATTAAAAGATCGATCTCGTCCCATTAGAGATTAGACAGAAACGCCGTTTCTCGATGTCCCTGATTGCCTAATTCGATCGGGGAAGTGGTGGAAACCATCGCGGCCATTAATTGTTGTGGATCGACGCGAAAGGGTAAGCGATGAATATCAGAATTAGCCTGACAAGAAATTTCACACGCTTGTCGTAATTCGCTTAGGGTAATATTTCCTAATCCTAAATCAGCTAAGGTTTGGGGTAGGCCGATTTCGGTGTAAAATTTTAATAGTTGTTGTCTGGCACTTGCCGCAAGTTGATTTCGGAGAATCATTTCTTCTAAACGCAATTGTACTAATATTCCAAAGGCGACTTTTTCTCCATGTAATGTGCCATGACTGGCTTTGAGATGAGTTAAGCCATTATGCACGGCATGGGCGGCGACGGTGCGACATTGGGCTCCGCCAATTCCTCCTATTACTCCTGCTAATAATACTGTGGCATCGACAACATCTCGCCATGTTTCGCTTCCGGGTTCTTGTAATGCTATTGTTGATTTTTGGAATAAGATATCGCGTAAGATTCGTGCTTGTTGTACCGCGGCGATTAATAAGGTTTTTTCGGAATGCCCGCTACTGACGGAGGCTTCATACCATTTCGCGATCGCGTCACCTATTCCGGCGATTAATGTGCGTGGTGATGCTGTTTGAATAAGAGTATAATCAAGGATAAGTAAATCGGGACATTTTGCTAAAGATACATCATAAAGAAATGCTCCTTCTGGGGAATAAATATTAGAAAGGGCAGTCCACGCGGCACAAGTGGCACCGGAGGTGGGGATTGTAATAATGGGTAATTGAGCTTGATGGGCTAAGAGTTTCGCGCTATCTAATGCTTTACCGCCTCCGATGCCAATGATAAAGTCGGCTTGATGGTTTTGCACCGCGTTACGCAGGGTTTCGATACTGGTTTCGCAGCAGTCTGGGTTATAGGATATTTGATGATAGGGTAATTGCTGTTGGGTTAAAACGGGTTCGAGTAAGGGTTTTATGATATCGAGGGAGTTTTTACCGCCGACGATGAGGGGTGATTTGCCAAAACGGGCGATCGCGTTTCCGGCTTGGGCGATCGCGTTTTCTCCCCGTAAAACAGAAGAAGGCGCGATCGAGAGATTGAGAAGAGGAGTTAGGGTTTGAGTCATTGAATCGTTTATGAAAATATTGATGGGTAATTATATTATATCTTGCGTTTTTTTTGCTCTAGGGAACTTGCTATCCTTGGTTTAGAGTCGAAACAGCCAAAAGCCAGATTTGGCAAAAGTTTGATTATAGTATAGTTCTATTTTTATCAATTTCCCGGCAAACTCTTACTGCGTAAGTCTTTCAACGATTTTTTTCACCTACTAAGTTCGGTATAACCGAAAATTTTACAATTGCGCCAATGCCTTCGGCGATAAGCGATCGCGCCTTGACTCCGAGAAGAATCTTTTCCATCTCATATTAAATTGTACTTCCCCAAATCTCCTAATACCATTTACCTAACGCGCCCCAAATGCTACCCGAAATACTCCCCCAAATTGCCCCTATACCCGTCGCGACAATTCCCACACCAATTAAGGGTGCAAACTCCCAGGGCAGATTACTATTTAAGTGATTAAAATAAGTCAAAATACCCGCACCCGTCAACCCGACAATTCCCCCAGTCATAGCCCCAATAAAACTCCCCCAAATTGATCCTAAAGCAGCCCCTTTTCTTCCTGTAGGCTGAAAAGAAATAGGCAATTTGGGAGCTAACCCCACCGCACCTAAAAGCGAACCTCCCATCATCCCAAATAAACTACCTAACCCCGATGTAATTAACAAGGTTCGGATCAAGAAAGGGATCAGTTTAGTCATTATCATATTATCATCAATCGGTTGTAAAATAACAAACACTCCTCCTATTATAATTCCTAAAATATTGCCGATAAACGTCCCCCAAGTCGCCCCTAATAAAGCCCCACTTATCCCCCAGACACGGCCAAAGGGAATGGCTAAAGGCGGTTTAAATAAATGCCATATCGTCCCCCAAATTAAACCAATAATCGCCCCCGACGCGATCGCCTTTCCCGCCAAAATTTCCCCATTCAATGCACCAAAGACAATACCGCCAAGAGCCGCTAAAATAACGGCTCCTTCTAAACAACCTAATAAAAGTAATAACGCTTTCCCCCCAAAACTCGTTGAAGGTGATGCCAATAAACTCCCCACTAAACCAAAAAAAGCACCCCAAAGAGTCCCGACAAAAATTGCTCCTTGAATCGCGCCACCGTTTTTATAAGTAAGAGCAAATAACACACCCAAAAGTGCAGATAAACATAAAATTCCCCAAAGAATACCTCCCACAAGATCCCGTGCTAAACTTTCTTGGGGACTTAAAGGCATGGGTACACTAATGGAACTTCGAGAATAAGGAAAGGGAATTAAAGGCGCTTGATACTGCCCCATTTTTTGTCTCATTCCTGACGATCGCGGTGCTGATTTTACCTGGGGTTGTGGTATAATAGGAACGGGAGTAAGGTTTCGTTTTTTCTTCGGTTGTAACGGTTGTAAATGTTGCCCATTTTGCACGGCTAAACGAGAAGGAAAAGGATCGCGTCCCTTTAATCTTTTAGCGCGATCACACCAAGGACAACTTTTTAAATGACTCCCATATTTATGTTGATTATTTTTATCACAACTTACCAAAGCATCTTCCGCTTCTTTTAAGACATTAACCCAAGTTTTAGCATCAGGGCGCGCAGAAGGTTTTTGATATCCCTCCTCAAAACACTGGATAAACATTTCCCTTAATTTAGGATGTAAAATGTCAAAAGAAGGAGCGACAGGCATGGGAAGAATAGGCACTTTTTTCGTACCGTATGGAAAATAACCCCTTTGAATTCTGGTTTCAATAGGCGGCGGCTCATCACTTCCTTGATACACTCCAGAAAACGGATGAGTCCCCTCCATTAATAATTGAAAAATCAACACTCCTAAGCCAAATAAATCATTTTCCGGCTTGCGATCGATATCTCGAAAAGCTTGACTTTGTAACTCCGGTGGTGTAAATTCCGGTTTACCTACCGGACAACGATGCACATATTTCGTATAAGGATCTCGCACTTGAAATGAGTCAGTATCAACTAAAGTTATTAAAGCCGTATCAGTAACAAGAATATTGGACTCATTGACATCACCAATCACATAACCACGCAAATGTAAAGCATTAATCGCGGCCGCTAAATTACGCGCCGTGCGATGTAAATAAAGATAATTAAATAAAGGTTTTTCTTCTCGACGAGTTTTCGGTGTATAATAAATATGAATCGGGGAAACTTTCACCACACGGGGCATTAAAAACCCAATGATTTTTTCCCGGCCTCCCACTGTGCGTAATAAGTCCAGAGGCCACGCGATCGACGCGTGTCCGGGTGCAGCCATTGGTGCATCGGGAGGCATACTATACATAACCGCTAATTTATCACCATCCTCATCCGTTGGTTTATGATAAATTTTAGCTACCAGAGAAGGATCTTGTAAAACCGGGTAAATACGTCCCTCACCACCACTCGCGATGATATTATTGGTGTCTATCGTAATCAGTTGTCCATTAAATTGACGTTGTAATCTCATAAAATTGATTTGAATTTGTTAAGAAAAAAAGCTTGTTGGAACTTGACAACTGACTCAAAATCAATTATAATTATTAACAAAAATAAACCAGATTTCTTGTTATTTCGTTACTTGATAAAAAACATGGTTTATTGTTATTGGGCTACTTGATCATGATCTATTTTGACTGAGAAACCTGGTTTCTGTCTGCTCTCGCAACTGACGTTAACTCTGAGGAGGAATATAGATAAGCAACTACAAAGCATCTGTTTGGAAAATTTCCGTAATTTTGTCAATTACCTCCTGAAGTTTTTCGAGTTTAATAGTACCCACCTTATAACGAATTATCCCTCGTTCAATAGTATGAATTTTTTCAGGACGAATATTGCTCTCTTTAGTGAGATTACCAGTACCAAGAAAATCAGAAATTTTTAGAGAAATAGCAGAATCATTTTTAATACTTTGACTCGTAATTTTTGCGCTATCATTTCCGGGTAAAATAGCTAAGACAAGAGCAGGACGGATTTTAAGTTGACTAAAATCAGAAAAAGGAAAAGGAGTAACAACAACATCACCTTTTATAAGTCCTTCCATGCTTCATCCTCCCATGCAGAAATACGAGCATCTTCTTCGGAAATTGCTAAAGTCGAAAGGAGAAACATTCCCAACTTTTCGGGATGAATTTTCAGAAGTCTAAAGGTATCTTCATCTCGTATTTTTTGCAAAGTTTGTTTTAATTCGTCAACCTGTGACTCTGGTAGAGTAGCAATTTGACGAAGGATAACAGATTTTTCTTGAAAGCCTAATTTCCGCACAATTTCTGTTGTTTGAAATTGTGGCCAAATTTTTTCTGGTAATTGTTCTAACTCCAATTTCAAAAAGTACCGTTTGCCTTCCATAGTAATTTCTCCTAACTGGAATAACTAGCCAATAATAGAGTTAAATCATCATCCGTGCGTTCAGTTACACGGGGCGATCGCAAAAACGAAACCAATTGCTCTTCAGCCTCCTTTTCATCCACGATCGCGTCCATAAAGCGAAACAAAGGAGAAAAGAAAGGAGAATGGGGAGAGCCAGAGGGCATTTTCAAAGCCAATAACTGTAAGCCATCGGAAAAAAGAGCTAAATGGGCAGGTTTACCCTTCCATAAAGAAAATTGTGCCGTTTCCACAGCCCCATCAGAAACCAGAAAAACAGTTTCATTAATATACTCACCCATCGGGGGAGTAGTTAAACCAATAATATTACCTTGAGAATCACCCAATACCGCGGCACCATCACCCACTTGAATCGCGGCCACTAACTCCGAAGTGGCGACGACAAAAATTAACGTACAAGCAAACTCCCGCGCTGACATATCTATCCTTAGTGCCTCAGTTTCCACCGCGGAGCGCGACTCTTTCAGGATATCGAAAAGAAAGGCTTTCCAACCGACTTCATCATCACAAGGAGGGATAGTGTCACGTTGAGCCAGAGAATTTACCACAGTTTTGACAGCAATTTGGGCACCCACATCAGCCAATAAAGCCGAACCCGCGCCATCGGCGACGGCCGCCACCAAAACACCATTAGGTAAAACCTGGTAAAAATGGGCATCTTGACAAGGTTGCGATCGCTTTTGATGGCTAGTGCCCATTACCGAAGCCGACACAACCCGCCAATTCAAGGATAAAGACGAAGAAGATATAACAGACGAATCACAAGAGCTAATTTGCCCCAAAGACTCTGATCCTTGACTCTGACTGATCACTACTTCCTCCTTATAATTTTCTTGTTGGGGTTTCCTTTCTACTTTCATACAGGTAATAGGTAATGGGTATTGGGTAATGGGTATTGGGGAATGGGTAATAGGGAATGGGTATTGGGGAAGTTTCATTCTTCCTTTGTGCCTTTGTGCCTTTGTGTTTTATTACTTCTTCCTTCTTCCTTCTTCCTTCTTTCCTTCTTCCTTCTTCCTTCTTCCCTCTTCCTTCTTTCCTTCTTCCTTCTTCCTTCTTTCCTTCTTCCTTCTTCCTTCTTCCTTCTTCCTTCTTCCTTCTTCCTTCTTTCCTTCTTCCTTCTTCCTTCTTCCTTCTTCCTTCTTCCTTCTTCCTTCTTCCTTCTTCCTTCTTCCTTAAACGGAGCCCCAGCCAGGGGGTGGAAGTGCAACCTGCTCATCAATTTTAGAATGAGAAACGCGCTGCATACTCGCGGATAACCAAATAAACATCTCGCGGAAGTCCAAACCCCTGAGTTTAACCGGAGTGCGTTGTACAATTTGGGAAAGACGAGAAATATTAGCCCCTTCTACACCTACGGCGAAAAACGCGACTCGTTTATTCCCCTCTTCTTCCCTAATACGTTGGGCGGCAATTTCCACAATATCATCGGACTCCCCTTGGGGTTCCCCATCAGTAATCATAAAAACCCAAGGGCGATAATAAGTAATTCCATTATTACGATATTCCGACTTACGAGCCGCGATCATATCTAAAGCATAATTGATACCAGAGCCCATGTGAGTTTGGCCTTGGGCTGTGAGGATAGGAGTTTCAAAGCGATCAGCAGTGACAAAATCTTGGATTAACTTAATTTGATTATCAAAGGAGATGATCGCGACTTCCACGCGTTTTTTCGCCAACTCATCACGAATAAGATCATCTCTAAAGGTTTGTAAACCATCATTAAGGGCATCAATAGGAACCCCCTGCATAGATCCGGAAGTATCCAACAAAAGGACACAGGGGCAGCGAGGTTCAGGGTTTTCCGCAAATTCTACCGCGTCATCGAGTCTCATAGTTCAGGTCAATCTTACTGGATTCGAGGCTTAATAGTTTCACCTCCATTGTCTCTCAATAGTTACCATTAGTTCCCAAAAGCCCGAAAAACCCTGACTGATGCGTGATTTTTTTGGTAAAATGAGTCCCCAGAGCGTCATAGCCCAGAGATAAAAATTAGATCAGCTCACGAGACTGCTGCTTGACTTTGCCCGCCAAGGTAGCCAACTGCAAACTCATAAAAGCATTAAGGTCATATAAATCATACTCTTGGGTCGTAAATATCAGTTGTAATTCTTTCTCAACGTCCAGAGAAAGATAACCCGTCTTAATCACCTGTTGGATAATTTCTCGAATTGACATAGTTGTATTTCTCCCTGATGAACTTTCATGTAAAACAAAGTATCCCGTCTTTACCTGAAAAGACTGAGTGATGTTAGGTGGGCGATCCATCTGATACTTCCTGTGTGGGTGATCTGTCGGAAAATTGAGTCGTCACGAAGATCACCAAAATCTTTGAGCATCGGCTAATGAAACAAAAGTCCTATCGCAGGGATGTGGTTCAACCTGCTGCGCTTGCTGTGTTAACTCACGGGACTCTTGCTTGACAAGTCCCGCGATCGCGGCCAATTGCAAATTCATAAAAGCATTCATATCTTCCAAGTCATACTCGGTGGTGGTTAAAATCAACCGCAGTTGATTTTCGGCATTCTGAGTCAAATAACCAGTTTTGAGAGCTTGTTGGACAACTTCACGGATAATAGTCATCATGGATGAACCTCTTACAATTTTGTGCTTTCACATCTTTAAGTATTCCGTATTTTTACGGAGAAGACAGTGACGCTCATACTGAGATACCTGTGATAATTACTCAGGGCTCTTGTGACAGCCTGATAGTCCAAATGTGACGGAAAAGGGGCAAAAGAGGTGATCGCGATCACAAATCATTTTTTCTGGTCAGAACCCCATCTAAAATAAAAAGAGTTTGCTCCCGACCTTTTTCGGGGCGGCATCTAAGCCCCTTCCATCCAGCCTGGTGTTAGGTGTTAGCTTGTCGGTTGGAGGTGTTAGGTGTTAGGTGTTGGGTGTTGGGTGTTGGGCGCTGGGTGTTAGGTGTTGAGTGTTAGGTGTTAGGTGTTAGATGTTCGGAATGGTTAAGTGTTAACCTTCTTCCTTCTTTCTTCTTCCTTCTTTCTTCTTCCTTCTTCCTTCTTCCCTCGTATAAGGTTGAGGGACTTCTGCACCACCTTGACGCGAGTCCCTTTCTATCCCACCTCGTCCTGTTAAAGGAATGTTAACAGTACCCAATTTGCTTATATCTACTTATATATGCTAATATTAACACATGGCATATGTACCACTCAGAAAAGCGGTCGAGTTTCTGGGTCTTCATCCACACACCCTGAGAAAATATGCAGACGAAGGGAAGATCAAAAGCATTAAAAACGAGGCGGGACAAAGACTCTACGATGTTGAGTCCTACCAACGTGGTGCAGCTAGAACTACCACCATTTGTTACTGTCGCGTCAGTTCAGCCAAGCAACGAGATGACCTTGACAGACAAGTCGCCTATATGCAGTCCCTCTACCCAGAAGCCGAAATCATCCAAGACATCGGATCAGGACTCAACTTCAAACGCAAAGGATTGCAGTCCTTATTGGTTAGATTTATGCGAGGCGATCAGCTCACAATTATTGTTGCCTGTCGAGACAGATTGTGCCGATTCGGATTTGAAATATTCGAGTTTATGGCACAACAAAACGGTGGGAAAATCGTGGTTCTCTCAAATCCTGTACACTGTCCAGAAACCGAACTCACAGCCGATCTTCTCTCCATCCTTCATATCTTCTCTTGTCGGATGCACTCCCTCAGAAGCTACAGCAAGAAAATCCTCGAAGATCCGAATATTCCTAAACCCTGATCAGAAAGCGCAGCTAAAACATTGGTTTGGTGTAAGTCGGTTTGTCTACAATCAAACCATCAAATATTTACAGGAACCAGGGACTAAAGCTAATTGGATGTCAATAAAAACTGGAATTTTAAACGGTTTGCCTGAATGGGCGAAATCTGTACCATTTCAGATTAAATCAATTGCCATTAAAGATGCTTGTCTAGCAGTTAAAGCAGCGCAGAAAGGTTTGGGTCAAAACGGACAAATTAGAAAATGTAAGTTCCGCAGTCGAAAAGATAAACAACAGACGATATTTATCCCTAAGACCGCGATTAAAGATTGTGGAGTGTACCATACAATTTTGGGTAAATGCACCCGGAAAGAACCGCTCCCTCAAAACTTCAGTGATGGCAGATTAACACTAAACTATGGTGAATATTATCTAGTCATCTCTGAGGAAGTGCAACCACTTCAGACCGAAAACCAAGGTCGGGTGGTTGCCTTAGATCCCGGTATCCGCACCTTCATTACTTTCTTAAGTGAAAACTCTTTTGGTTGGCTAGGGAACGATTCTAACTTGCATATTCAGAAGCTATGTTTTAAATTAGACAATTTAGTTTCTCGAATTAGTAAATCACCTAGCAAGCCCAAGAAAAGATTTAAACGAGCCGCGGATAGATTAAGGTGCAAGATTAAGCATTTAATCAAAGAACTGCACCACAAGACAGCCAAGTTTTTGACAGACAACTTTGATGTGATTTTGCTTCCGACTTTTGAAACTAGCCAAATGGTTAGCAAATCTAAGCGGAAGCTCAAAAACAAATCTGTTCGTCAGATGTTAACTTTGAGTCATTATGAGTTTAAGTGCTTTCTGAAGTGGAAAGCATGGGAAAAATCCAAAACGGTAATTGATTGCAATGAAGCTTACACTTCCAAGACAGTTTCTTGGACTGGTGAAGTGGTCAAAAACTTGGGTGGTGCTAGAGTTATTAAGTCAGCTCGAACAGGATTAGTTATGAATCGGGATCTAAATGGTGCGCGTGGGATTTTCCTCCGTGCATTGGTTGATACCCCTTGGTTGAGAGATCATCTCAACTTATGTATTTGTTAGCAAATGTTAGCAAAAAAGTATCGGTTCTTACGTTGACTGCGAAAAACAATGCCTGATTCTACCCCCCCCAGCCCCCGCGCGACCGAATTTCTTGTCCACTTCTGGGGAGTGCGTGGAAGTATCCCCACCCCAGGAAGTAAGACAGTGCGTTATGGCGGCAATACTTCCTGTGTCGAAATGCGTTTAGGTTCTAAACGTCTCATCTTTGATGCTGGAACAGGTATTCGCCTTTTAGGACTGAATCTCCTGGGACAAATGCCCGTGGAAGCACATCTATTTTTTAGCCATACCCATTGGGATCATATTCAAGGGTTTCCCTTTTTTACTCCCGCGTTTATTGGGGGGAATCTATTTCATATTTATGGCGCGATCGCGCCCAATGGTGCCACGATTCAACAGCGTCTTTCCGAGCAGATGCTTCACCCCAATTTTCCCGTCCCGATGCAGGTGATGCAATCTCAGATGAAATTCTATGATCTGATCATCGGAGATTTAATGACTCTTGATGATATCGAGATTGAAACAGCCCCCCTGAATCATCCGAATGGGGCTGTTGGTTATCGTATCACTTGGCAAGGACATAGCGTGGTTTATTGTACTGACACAGAACATTACCCCGATCGCGATGATGAAAATGTCCTTCATTTAGCCCGGAAGGCGGATATCCTCATTTATGATGCCACTTACACCAGTGAAGAATACTATAATGAAAAAACGCCTAAATTTGGTTGGGGACACTCTACTTGGGAAGAATCTGTCAAAATCGCAAAAATGGCAGGGGTAAAACGCTTAGTCATCTTTCACCACGATCCTGCCCATGATGATAACTTTCTCTCGGAGGTGGAAGAATCTGTGCAATCGGTCTTCCCTAATAGTTTATTAGCACGCGAAGGTATGACTTTAGCAGTTATATAAGGGATTTATTAGGCTAATTCAAGGATGAAGGGTATAAAAAAACACATACAACCGCGTAGATATCGATCGCGGATTCTTCTCTTTTTTCTGATTCTACTTTGTACTGTCTGTTTGGGAGGGCTTCTCCAAGACGCGGAGCAGAACGCGAGCGCGACAGCACTTATCGCGGATATCCCATTACCTTCTCCCTCCTCGACGGACTTGAGGGGAGAACTGCTTCGCGAGGCGCTGACTCTTGACATCGACACGGAGGGTAGCATCGATGCCGTACCAGAACGATATCAACTGGGACAAGAACTTTATATACAAAATTGCGCGAGTTGTCATATCCCCATCCCCCCCCAAGTCTTCCCTACAGAAACTTGGAAACAATTACTAAGCGATCCAGAACACTACGGGCAAAAACTGCGCCCCATCTTTAATCCCCAACGTACTATTCTTTGGAATTACCTAGTCGCATTCTCTCGTCGTCTTCCCAAAGATGGGGAAACGCCTTATCGTTTCGGTTCCTCTAATTATTTTAAAGCACTTCATCCTCGCGTCCCCTTACCTAAACCCGTCACTCTGGGTAGTTGTGTCTCCTGTCATCCCAAGTCGCCTCAGTTCAATTTTCGCAAGTTATCCCCTGAGTGGCAAAATGCACCATAGGGGTAATGGGTAATTGGTAATGGGTAATTGGTAATGGGTAATCGGTAATGGGTAATCGGTAATGGGAGATAGGGAGGGAGCATCTCAAGATCCCAAAAAAAACGGCTTGCACAATTCAGAGATGATCTTGTAGGGGCAATCCCCCCGTGGTTGCCCCAAAACCCCCAACCCCCCCAAAACCCCCCCAGCCTCACAAGGGTAGGTTTTTTTCTAAAACCATGAAGCCGTAACCCTTTGGCCTCATGGGGAAGCGAATCGCCCAAATATTTACCCAGTGTGGACTTCAGGATTTTTCTACCCGAAAAACTTACCCTTGTAAGGGCGGGCACGGGGGCACGGCCCTTACTACAGACCACGGATTTTGGGCGTTTTATCGTTTTTGGCGAAGGTATTGAAGGGAGAAACGGGGTTTTTTCGGTTCTTGGGGTAACTCCTAAAAGAAAAAACTCATCCGTTACCTCGGTTAAACATCCGTTGCTAATTTCTTCCCCTACCCATCAGCCATCAGCCATCACCCATTACCCATTACCCATTACCCATTACCCAATCCATCATCGTTGTGCCCTAACATTAATAAATTAAGTCAAGTACCATTTAACTTAGCCTCACCTGCCATGCTTAAAACTCTGTTCGGCGATCCCAACGCACGCAAACTGAAGAAATTTCAACCTTGGGTAGCAGAAATAAACCTCAATGAGGAAGATATCCAACGCTTGTCGGATGATGAACTCCGAGGCAAAACGGCTGAATTTAAACAGCGTTTAGAAAAAACAAAATCAGTTAATGAAGAAAAAGAATTACTCGATGAAATTCTCCCAGAAGCCTTTGCAGTGGTTCGCGAAGCCGGAAAACGGGTTTTAGGCTTGCGCCACTTTGATGTGCAACTTCTGGGGGGCATTATTCTTCATAAAGGCCAAATTGCGGAAATGAAAACGGGTGAAGGTAAAACCCTGGTTGCTACCCTCCCTAGCTATCTCAATGCTCTTTCGGGTAAAGGTGTTCATATCATTACCGTGAACGACTATCTCGCGAGACGAGACGCGGAATGGATGGGACAAATTCATCGTTTTCTGGGTTTAACTGTGGGCCTGATTCAGCAACCTATGGAACCCGATGAGCGTAAGAAAAATTATGGCTGCGATCTTACCTACGCGACTAACAGTGAAGTGGGTTTTGATTATCTACGCGATAATATGGCGACAACGATGGATGAAGTGGTGCAACGTCCTTTCAATTTTTGTGTTATTGATGAAGTTGACTCGGTTTTGATTGATGAAGCTCGTACTCCTTTGATTATTTCTGGTCAAGTTGAACGTCCTAGTGAAAAGTATTTTCGCGCGGCTGATGTCGCGATCGCGCTCCAAAAAGAAAAAGAACATTATGAAGTGGATGAAAAAGCCCGTAATGTGCTATTAACCGATGAAGGGTTTGCCGAAGCGGAACGGGTTTTGGGGGTTCAAGATTTATATGACCCCAATGATCCTTGGGCTCATTATGTCTTTAACGCGATTAAGGCCAAAGAGTTATTTATCAAGGATGTTAACTATATCGTCCGTGATGGGGAAGTTGTTATTGTGGATGAGTTTACTGGCCGTGTGATGCCAGGCCGCCGTTGGAGTGATGGTTTACATCAAGCCATTGAAGCCAAGGAAAGAGTCGATATTCAACCGGAAACTCAAACTTTAGCTACTATTACTTATCAAAATTTCTTCTTGCTTTATCCCAAATTATCAGGGATGACGGGAACCGCGAAAACGGAAGAGGCCGAATTTGAGAAAATTTATAACTTAGAAGTAACTCTGATTCCGACAAACCGCACAACCAAACGTCAAGATTTATCCGATGTTGTCTATAAGACAGAATTAGGCAAATGGAAAGCCGTCGCGGAAGAATGTGCGGAATTACATCAACAAGGCCGTCCGGTTTTGGTGGGTACTACCAGTGTGGAAAAATCAGAAGTCCTTTCTGGTTTGTTGAGCGATCGCGGGGTAGTTCATAATTTATTAAACGCGAAACCCGAAAATGTGGAACGGGAATCGGAAATTATTGCCCAAGCGGGGCGCAAAGGTGCTGTGACGATTTCTACGAACATGGCCGGCCGGGGAACGGATATTATCTTAGGGGGAAATTCCGAATATATGGCTCGTCTGAAGGTACGGGAGTATTTTATGCCCCGTATTGTGCGCCCCGATGATGAGGATAATGAGAGTGGTGTCGCGATGGTTTCTGTACCCGGTGTCAGTAAACGTGCTAAAGCTCAAGGTTTTGGTACTGGGGTAAAAACGAAAACTTGGAAGGCATCAGAGGCGATTTTCCCTACTCAACTTTCCCCCCAAACTCAGAAACTGCTCAAAGATGCTGTGGAGTTCGCGGTGAAACAGTATGGGGAACGCTCTCTGGGAGAGTTACAGGCAGAAGATATCGTCGCGATCGCGTCGGAAAAAGGACCCACATCCGATCCCATCATTCAAAAATTACGCGAAGCCTATAATCAAGTGCGCCATGAGTATGAAGCCTTTACCAGTGAAGAACATAATGAAGTGGTAAAAGCGGGCGGTTTGCACGTGATTGGTACGGAGCGTCACGAATCACGGCGCATCGATAATCAATTACGGGGACGGGCCGGCCGTCAAGGGGACCCCGGTTCTACTCGCTTTTTCCTCAGTTTGGATGATAGTTTGTTACGCATTTTTGGGGGCGATCGCGTCGCGGGTTTAATGCAAGCTTTTGGCGTAGAGGAAGATATGCCCATTGAGTCTGGAATGTTAACACGTTCCCTCGAAGGAGCACAGAAAAAAGTCGAAACTTATTACTACGATATCCGTAAACAAGTCTTTGAATACGACGAAGTAATGAATAATCAACGTCGTGCTATTTACGCGGAACGTCGGCGAGTTTTAGAAGGTCAAGACTTGAAGGAACAAGTGTTAAAATATGCAGAACAAACAATGGATGATATCCTTAATGCTTACATTAATCCCGATTTGCCTTCGGAAGAATGGGACTTGGAAAAATTAGTGAGTAAGGTAAAAGAATTTGTTTATCTGCTTGAGGACATGACACCGCAACAATTATTAGATTTAACGGTGGATGAAATTAAAATGTTCTTGCATGAACAAGTACGAAATGCTTATGATATTAAGGAAGCACAAGTGAATCTGTTACGAGGGGGATTAATGCGGGATGCAGAACGATTCTTTATCTTGCAGCAAATTGATACCCTTTGGCGAGAACATTTACAACAAATGGATTCTTTACGAGAATCCGTTGGTTTGCGCGGCTATGGTCAAAAAGATCCCTTGATTGAATACAAAACAGAAGGTTATGAATTATTCTTGGATATGATGACCGATATTCGTCGTAATGTCGTTTATTCCTTATTCCAGTTTAGTCCACAGCCCGCGGTGCAAACCGAAACCGAAACGGTTTAAGTCAACGGCAAAAAACCTCTCCAGAAACCGGGAAAATGATCGGAAATTTTACTCCTCAAAAGGGGTCAATATTTCCGCAAAACCCGGTTTATCCTTGAGTTATTAAGGTAATTTTAGATGAAAAATGTGGAACTTGTGTCGATTTAATGTAGAGCAGGCATCTTGCCTGCTTTCGATATCAGGGGTTCCCCGAAAAACCCAATGCTCAAGTTATTTAATTTTTATTCCTTAAGTACATGGATTTTTTCATCAGTACCTCATAAACCTGCATGCAATACAGGATATATAGCAACCTCGATGGTGGTTCAAGTTGTTAATATCTGAAATAATTGATTTTCTTCCTTCTTCCTTTTTCCTTCTTCCTTTTTCCTTCTTCCTTCTTCCTTTTTCCTTCTTCCTTCTTCCTTCTTCCTTTTTCCTTCTTCCTTCTTCCTTCTTCCTTCACTTTAATATCTCGATATATAACAATTTATTAAGAAAATGACCGGAAATCTCGCGCTCTGTGCTATGCTAATTTAAAACTGTAAATTAAGTAGAACAAATGACTAATCGTGGGTAAACTTCAGAAGGAAGAAATACCCTAACCCCAACCCCTCTCCCATTAAGGGTGAGGGGCTTTGAAGCTTTTTCTCCCCTTTTCCCCTAGTGGGAAAAGGGTTGCAGCCAGAGGGTTAAGAGCAATTTGCCTTGGTGAGATGCACCCCGAATCCGGGTTATTAAAAGTGAAAATAGATATCCGTTAACCCGCGCCTACAAAAACTATCTCTATGTAACCATAATGAATATTGCCGTGATATCCAGGGGGCGGGTTTATGAGATATGTGATCTTAAACAAAAATATCGGTTAAGATTAGAGTAATTATGTCTATTTAACCGGGCTTGATATAAAACCTATTTCTAGTTACCTTTCGGGACAGGCCTATGATCTCCGTTTTCCCCCTTAATCATAATGAACTAAAAACGCTGAAAATTCTCTTAGTTGAAGATAACGAAGACGAAGCAGAATTGATTCAAGAATTATTCGTAGAAAGTTATAGAATTCCACATCTCCTTATTACTCATGTTGATTGTTTAAACCAAGCACAAGCTCTTGTAAAAAAAGAAAGATTTGATGTCATTTTATTAGACTTATCTCTCCCTGATAGTCAAGGGTTTGATACCGTTTTGCAAATGCAGGAATATAGTCTTAATCTCCCCATTGTTGTCTTAACAGGATATAATGATGAGCAATTGGCTCTGCAATTAATTCAAGCTGGTGTCCAAGATTATCTCATTAAAACTAAAATTACTAGAGAAGTTTTAATCCGTTCGATTCGATACGCGATCGAACGTCAACAGACTCAGCAAATATTGAAACAAAGTGAAGCTAAATATCGCTCAATTGTGGAAAATTCCTTGGTTGGTATTGTCATTTGTCAACCGGAAGAAATCACAGAAAAACTTATAGAAGTTAATGATGCCTTCTGTCATTTGATGGGATATGAACGTGAAGAACTACTTCAGAAAAATTGGTTAGATTTGACGGATCTTGACGATCGCGCCGCGAATATTTTCCCAAGTTCGCAAATTTGTCAACAAGAACACGATCGAGCTGTTTTCGATACAAAATTATTAAGAAAAAATGGTCAATTTGTTTATACAAGAGTATCAGTGCGTTGCATTCGTCATAGTAATGGTACAATCGACCATTTTATTAAAGTAATTTTAGATGTCACAGACTATAAAACCCAAGAAGCCCAACTAAAAGAGCGAGAAATACGTCTAATTCGATTACAGACAGCTCAAATGAATCTGGTAAAATCCCAGGAAATTTATACAGGTAACTTTAATAATTCTGTAAAAATAATTACCGAAATTGCGGGAAAAACATTAGAAGTTGAACAGACAAGTATTTGGTTTTATCAAGAAAATAATTCCCTAATTAATTGCGCAAATTTTTATCAATTAAGCACGGATACGCATTCCCGAAAAACTGAAATTTTAGCCTCCGATCATCACCGTTATTTTGATGCCCTAGAAGCCGATGAATTAAGGACGACTCATCAAGCAAATTTAGATCCAAAAACTGGGGTATTTAATCAACACTGCGATGTGACAAATCCCACTATTACATCAATATTAGATGTTCCCATTCGCTATGGAGGCAAAACGGTGGGAATTATCTGTTTAGAAGATAGGGGAGATTCCCGTACTTGGAGTATTGAAGAACAGAGTTTTGCCGCGTATTTAGCTGATATGGTGACATTGGCAATGGAATCGCGCGATCGCGTACAAGCCGAAAATTCCTTACGAAAGAGTGAAAATCGTTTTCAACGCTTAGTCGCGAATATTCCGGGGATGATTTATCAATTGAGTCTGACACCTGAAGGACAAAAATCTTTTACTTATGTTTCTTCGGGTTGTCGAGAAATCTATGAAATGGAACCGGAATATTTGCAGGAAAATACAGATGGTATGTTTAGTTGTATTTGTGCAGATGACTTAGGAAAAATTATCGAATCTGTTGAGATTTCTGCCACAACTCTACAACCTTGGCGAATGGAATGGCGTCAAGTGATGCCTTCTGGGATAATGAAGTGGTTACAGGGGGCTTCTCGTCCTGAAAAACAAGCAGATGGAACGATTGTTTGGGATGGTTTAGTATTAGATATTACCGAATTAAAACGAGTTACCGCAGAACGCGATCGCTTTTTTACCATCTCCTTAGACTTTCTCTTTATCGCGGGAACCGATGGCTATGTAAAACGCTTTAATCCCAGTTTAGAAAGAACCTTTGGCTATAGTCAGAACCAACTTATGGCTCAACCCTATTTAGATTTTTTGCATCCCGAAGATAAAAAAAGATCTGAGAGAGAAATCCAACGGTTGACACAGGAAACAAGCGCTAATTTTTACTTAGAAAATAGAGTTTTGTGTGAAGATGGTTCTTATAAATGGATATCCTGGTCCGCATCTTTCTTTGCGGAAGAAGGATTAATTTATGCCGCGGGGCGTGATATTACAGAAAAAAGAAAGGCGGAAGAAGCCTTGAGAGATAGCCAGAAATTAATCCAAAAAATTGCCGATTCTAGTCCCTATATTTTGTATCTTTATGATTTACAAAAACGCTGTAATATTTACATTAATCATTTAGTTTATGATGTCCTGGGCTATACATTCGAGGAAATGCAAGAAATTGGGGGTTCATTCTTTTTATTAAATTTAGTCCATCCTGATGATTTTGACAGAATTTATGATTATCATACTCAAATTAATAACAGTGGGGATGGGGATATTTTTGAGATTGATTATCGGATTCAGCATAAAGATGGAAGTTGGCGTTGGTTTACCAATCGAGATACGGTTTTTGCCAGAGATAGTCAAAATAAACCCACACAAATTTTAGGAACCGCAACGGATATTACGGAGCAAAAACAAGCGGAAGAAGACTTACGATCAGCAAGGGCGCGTTTAGAACATTTGTTGGCATCAAGTCCCGCGATTATTTATAGTTGGAAAGCATCTAGTAATGTTGCCACATTTATTAGTAATAATGTCCAGAGTATTACGGGTTATCAACCCCATGATTTTATCGACAATCAGAGTTTCTGGAGCGATCATATTCACCCAGACGATCGGGAGCGAATTTTAGGAGAACTTCATCTGTTGTGGGAACAGGATGCTCATGCTTATGAGTATCGTTTCCTGGTTGCTGATGGTAGCTATATATGGTTGCGAGACTCTATTAAAGTAATGCGAGATGAGACGGGAATTCCGATTGAATTTGTGGGATGTTGGATCGATGTGAGTGAGACTTATCGCCACGCGTCTCTCCGCAAAAAAGCAGAAAACGCGCTCCGTATCGTCACCCAAGCGGTGGAAAGTACCAGTGACGCGATTTGTATTACTGACCCCAAAAATCGCTTTATTTATCAAAATCAAGCCTTTCGTCAACGCTATGGTTATAGCTTAGAAGAGCTTAATAAAAAAGGGAAGTCTCGTATTTATAATACTCAACAAAAGTGGAAGTCTATTTTTAAAATGATTCGCGGAGGTTCTTCTTGGAGTGGTGAGGTGGAATCAATTACGAAATGGGGGGAAATTGTGCCGACTTTTGTGCGGGTGGATACCATTAAGGATGAAACCGAAAATTTAATTGGTTTGATTGCCGTTATTACTGATATTACGGAACGGAAACGGACAGAGAAAGAATTGGCATTATTATTACAAAATTTACAAGAAGCACAAGCGATCGCGCATATTGGGAACTGGGAATTTGATGTGTTTAATGAGACTTTAATTTGGTCAGACGAGCTGAAGCGAATATTTGGTTTAAACCCGGAAAATCCTGCCCCAACGGTAAGGGAGTGTTTGCAAATGATTCATCCAGAAGATAGAGATTTATGGATGGAAACATTCCAAACATCCCTGAGAGAGGGAATTTCTTATGACATAGATTTTCGCATTAAACTTCCTGATGGTTCCCTACGTTATCTGGACGGTAAAGGAGAAGCATTGATCAATGAAAAGAATCAGGTAATTCGCCTTTTTGGTACCGCGATGGATATTACAGAGCGTAAACAGGTGGAAGAAGCATTACGGCAAAAATTATCGAGAGAAAGACTGATCGGGTCGAGTTTGGAGCGGATTCGTCAATCTCTAAAATTAGAAGAAGTCCTGAAAACGGCTGTGGAAGAAGTCCGCCATTTTCTCTCAACGGATCGCACAATTATTTATCGTTTTCAAGGTGATGGAAGTGGTTTAGTTGTAGTTGAGTCAGTTCGGGAAGAGTTGCTGTCGATTACAGGGGTGCAAATAGAAGATATTTGTTTTAATAAAGACTATGCTTCTCTTTATCAACAGGGAAGAATCAGCGCGGTTGAAGATATTTATCAGGCCAATCTTCAGGAATGTCATATTGAGTTACTCTCTCAGTTTCAAGTCAGAGCTAATCTGGTAGTTCCCATTGTGCAAGGGGATAAATTATGGGGACTTTTGATTGCCCATCATTGTAGTGGCCCCCGTTTTTGGCATTCTGCGCAAATAGAATCCCTCAGACAATTATGTGTGCAATTGGCGATCGCGATCCAGCAATCTCTTTTGTTTGAACAAGCGCAAACGGAAATTATGGAGCGTAAGCAAACAGAAATTGCGTTACAAAAAGCGAAGGTCACCGCGGAAGCAGCTAATCGGGCGAAAACTGAATTTTTGGCAAATATGAGCCATGAAGTGCGAACCCCTTTAAATGGAATTTTAGGTTATGTACAAATTCTGAAAAATGATAAAACCCTATCGGATGATCAGCAGGAAATGTTGAATAATATTCATCTATGTGGAGATCACCTTCTCACATTAATTAATGATATTTTAGATTTATCGAAAATTGAAGCTCGGAAAATGGAACTCTTGCTAAGTGAGTTAAATTTACCGAGTTTTATCAAAGGAATAGCTCATTTATTTGAAATGCGCTCATCCCAAAAAGGAATCACGTTTAAATATGAAGAATTATCCCGTCTTCCCCAGGGTATTAAATGTGACGAAAAACGGTTAAGACAAGTTCTGATTAATTTACTTAGTAACGCGGTGAAATTTACGAATAAAGGGGTAGTCACTTTAAAAGTGTCTGTGATTAATAGTGATCGTGATCGTTCGACGGAATTGAATCATCAGGTTTCTTCTGTCAAAATTCGTTTTGAAGTAGAGGATACAGGAATTGGGATTGCCGAAAATAAATTAGAAGAAATATTTTTGCCTTTTCATCAGGTGGATATCCAAAGTCAGGTGATAGAAGGGACTGGTTTAGGACTCGCGATTAGTCAGAAATTAGCGAAGATGATGGGCAGTACCATTAATGTGAAAAGTGTCATGGGTAAAGGCAGTAGTTTCTGGTTAGATTTAAACCTTCCTTTGGTGAAAGGATTCTCCTATTCTCCCCCCGGAAAAGCCCCCCGCATTTTGGGTTATGTGGGTGAAAAACGGAAAATTCTTATTGTGGATGATAATCAAGTGAATCGAGCTTTATTAGTGCGTCTTCTTTCTCGTTTAGGATTTGATATTCGGGAAGCTATTAATGGTGAAGATGGTTTGACGGTTGCCACGAGTTTCTCTCCCGATGTCATTTTATTAGATTTGTTAATGCCTGTGATGGATGGTTTTGAGGCAAGTCGGAAAATCCGCGCTATTCCTCATTTACAGAATGTGATCATATTTGCGGTATCTGCCAGTGTTTTTGAGAATACTAAAGAAGAAAGTCGTAGGGCTGGTTGCGATTTTTTTCTCTCGAAACCCCTGGCAACTAAGCAACTTTTAGAAGGATTGCGACGGCATTTGGGATTAAAATGGATTTATGAAGAAGAAAATCTGAGTGACTCGGAAGTGGAAACTTCTAAATCTGCCTCTGATAATTTGGGCACATCTACCTCTCAAGTCATAGTGCCCCCCTCTCAAAAGGCTGTTTTACTTTTGTTTAAGTTGGTGATGAGTGGTGATATTGAAGCCATTGAGGAAGAAACAGCTAAAATGCAAAAAAATGATGCCAACTTAGAGCCATTTATTAACCATCTCCGTCAACTTACTAAAGAGTTTAAAATGAAACAACTTCGAGAATTTCTGAAGCAATTTATCACGGATAAATCGGAGAAATCAGGGTAAATCGCGTAAATAGGGTATTGCTATTTTGCTTCCGTTGATTATATGATGTTAGCATGATGGTAATCCTCAAGGATTGCTTATTCCTCTAACCCGGTTTCTTTTCACCTTATTATGGTGTCAACGGGGGAGCTGAGAAACCCGGTTTCTGATCTTTTTTTCGTGGTTTTACCACATAAGGAGTATAAGATGAACGATAAGAATACAGAAAGAAATAGCATTTTGATTGTCGATGATAACCAGACTAATCTTGATGTCCTTTTTGATTTATTAAAAAATAATGGCTATAAGGTTTTGGTTGCTACTGATGGGGAAAGCGCGATCGAACAAATAGAATATGTTTTCCCTGACTTGATTATTTTAGATGTAATGATGCCCGGAATTAATGGTTTTGAAACTTGTCGTCTCTTAAAAGCTGATCCTGATAAAAAAAATATCCCAGTTATTTTTATGACTGCTCTTTCTGATACAACGGATAAAGTGACAGGTTTTCAATCGGGCGCGGTTGATTATATCACGAAACCTTTTCAGTATGAAGAGGTGTTATTACGCGTTAAAACTCATTTAATTATAAGTAATTTACAAAAAAAATTAGAGGAAAAAAATGCAGAACTTTGTCATCTTAATGAAAATTTATCAAAATTAGTTGAGCAAAAAACCAAACTACTAATTGATCAGGAAAAAACAGCTTTAATTGGTCGTTTAACAAAGGGAATGGTGCATAATTTGAGAAGTCCTTTGCAAGTCATTCAAACCAGTCTTGAACTCATTGATACTACCGCAAAAAAAATTGAGCAAGACTCGATTTTGAATTATAGTCAATATATTCATCAATCTGTGCAAAAAATTAATAAGATGATGGAACTTTTGATGATTCGCTCCAGAAAGGAAAATCAAACTAATTTAGATTTGGTCAATATTAATGATTTATTAGAACGAGAATTGCAATTACTAGATGCTAATATGTATTTCAAAAATAAGATCAAGAAACAATATTTATGGGATCGGGAAATCCCGCAAGTTTTTTTGATAGATTCTCATTTTTCTCAGGTTTTTCATAATTTGATTGATAATGCTATGGATGCGATGTGGAATCTAAAAAAAAGAGAATTAACCATTGTTACTCGAGAGGATGAGGAACGAGTCTATATTGATATTCAAGATACAGGTTGTGGGATTGATGAGGAAAATTTATCAAAAATTTTCGATCCTTTTTACACTTCTAAACCGCTGAAAGGAGAGGAGACAGAAGAAGGCTCCCCGACGGGAACTGGGCTCGGACTTTATACTTGTCTGGAATTATTAAAACCTTTTAATGGTTTCATTTCTGTCTCCAGTGAGAAAGGTGTGGGAAGTGTGTTTAGCATTGTTTTACCTAAATCTATAAATAAGGAATTGGGGATGGGCGAATAAGGCATAGAGATTGGGGGAGATATAGCAACCTCGACGGTTAGGATGTTGTTAATGGCCCAAACCATTGATTTTATTGCTTTTTCCTTCTTCCTTCTTCCTTATGTGATAAGAAGCTGATATTTTCTTCTCCCTCCCTAGGGATTTTTAATTTTCCATTCGGTTTGAGATTCTCGTAAGAGCACGATCGCGTCTTCAACATTATGAACGTACTTAGGAATTTTCATATCAATGGGATTAGCTAATTGAGGTTCAACATTGATCATAAAAGTTTCCGCCCAATTCACTAATTCCGACCACATTTCACCGATCATAATTAAAGGTGTATCATGGAGTTTTCTCACTTGTAATAATTGCCAAATCATTAAGGCTTCTAGGGTAGTACCAATACCACCAGGAACGACAACAAAGGCATCAGAAACCATGACAAAATGGTGTAATCTGGAGAAAAATGTACGATGAGTGTAAAGCTGTTCTACAAAGGGATTAGTTTTTTGTTCAAAGTCTAAATCAATACGAATACCAATAGATTGAGTCATATCTTCGGGATCAGAAATTACACTTCCTTCGTTGGCAGCTTCCATTAATCCTGGGCCACCTCCTGTGACAATATCACATCCCATTTTGGTTAATTCACTGGCTAGATAATAGACTTCTTGATAAAAAGGATATTCTTTTGTCATTCTCGCAGAGCCAAAAATTGTCACACAATAGCGATCGCGTTTGGGTGGTTTGATCGTAGATAAACCATTAACAACATCCCATAAACCAAGCACGGCTTGACGGATAATTTGAAAGGATGCTTCTTCATCTGTGAGGGGGATTTTGGGCGTGATGAGGGAGTTTGATTCTGAGTTAATATATGTCGTCATGGAATTTTGATAGTATTGATAGGATTAATTAGACTTACGTGAAAGCGGGTAACATGAGAGAAAGAGAGCGTGATGGCCATCAGTCTCAAAGAAGAAATCGGGTTTCTTTGTTGTGGGTAAATCCTGCATTAGATATTTTACAGCAAAAGTGCGGTAGAGGGACTACCGCACAATTTATTTAAGGAGTTATCATTTTTTGAATCCCCTGCAAAATGGGTTGGTATTCTTCAGGTGTCAGAGAACCTCGATATTTATAAATTCGGCTGACATCTAAGACTCGAATCTGATCTAATAAAGCAATGGAAGGATGATTTAAGCCCGCCGTTCCGACCGGAAATTTTGGGTATAAATCAGGTGACTCTGTAGCCCAATTTTGTCCTTTATCTGTCGTTAAAGGCACTACAATAATGACAGGAAAACGTAGAGAACCTAGTTGACTGGGTAAACCGACGACAATCGCAGGTCGATAACCTTCTTGTTCACGACCTTGAGGATTTTGTTCAGGGAATCTTGCCGATATAACATCCCCTATTTGTAATGCAGGAATTGTCATTTATTTTCTTGAACAATTACTAAACCGATACCTTCGATATACTTCACTGGATGCCCCATTTCTAATTCTCCGGGTTCCCATTCGTAAGGTTCATAGTCTCCTAAGCGAGACAAATCACTATTCATCCAAGCACAATCTACTTTTAGTTCTTCCCAATTGAGCATTTCTAATATTTTCTCAATATTTTCAAACTCAGCTAGGGGAATTTGCACCGCGATCGGTTGCTGATTTTCATCAATGACATAACTTTTATGAATGTTCAGCATAACTTGAATACCTTTCTTTAGCTATCTTATTTTAACTTAATTCTATTATTTTGCATAAAGGGAGTCTTTTGTCAATACCACTGCTACAGGGCGCGATCAGCATCGACTGTTGCGCCTTTATCAAAATGAAAAAGTAAGGAAGAAGGAAGAAGGAAGAAGGAAGAAGAAAGAAGGAAGGAAGAAGGAAGAAGGAAGAAGGAAGAAGGAAGAAGTAATGAACCACAAAGGCACAAAGGCACAGAGGGAAGAAGTAATGAACCACAAAGGCACAAAGGCACAGAGGGAAGAAGGAAGACGGTTAACAATTAACAATTGATATCGCAATCCGTCAGGAGTCCGAGGTAACAGATTTAATGTTAATAATAGAAGTGCGTTGGCGTAGCCTGTGCGTAGCACAAACGTCTCCCTCACATATAGTTTCGGCGTAAGCGCAAAATGTACTCCGAAAACTCTCACAACCTATTTAGGATTGCTATAATTGACAATTAATAGTTCCCTATTACCTATTACCTATTACCCATTCCTCAATCCCCATTACCCCTTCCCTATTGCTTGTCCCGCTAACCATGAAGTTGTCCAAGCACTTTGAAAATTAAAACCACCCGTTACACCGTCAATATCTAATATTTCTCCCGCAAAATATAACCCCGGAGTCAGACGACTTTCCATTGTTTTAAAATCAACTTCTTTTAATTTGATACCACCACAGGTAACAAATTCTTCTTTAAAAGCACCCTTACCTGTAATTTTATACTGTCCATGAGTAAGTTCTTGCATAAGTTGATTTAAACTTTGATTAGTAATTTCTGCCCAGTGTTTCTCCTCATCAATGCCAATATAACCGACTAATTTCTCCCATAATCTTCTGGGAATAGGAACCGGACAATTTGATGTGATCGTTTTTCTCCCTAATTGGGATTTTACAATCAGTAAAAGTTCCTTCAATTTATCCGGTTTATACTGAGGGAGCCAATTAATTAGTAAAGAAGTCTTATAATGACAATCATGTAAAAATCTCGCACCCCAGGCCGATAATTTTAATACCCCAGGTCCACTCACTCCCCAATGAGTAATTAATAATGGTCCACTTTGTTCTAATTTAGCTTCTGGTAGTCTGACTATAACATTATTGGCAGAAACGCCCGCGAGATCCTGTAATCGTTCATCCTTAATATTAAAGGTAAATAAGGAAGGTACGGGGGTTTCAATCGTATGTCCTAATTCTTTCGCCCATTTGTATCCTAATGGGTTACTTCCTGTGGCTAAAAGAACGCGATCGGCCTGGAATTTCTCTCCTGATTTTAATATCACCTCAAAATGAGTTTCGACGCGTTTTACCGTGACGACTGGAGTCCCTTTATATAATTGTACTCCTACATCTTCCGCGGCATACATTAAACAATCAATAATGGTTTCGGAATTATCGGTAATGGGAAACATTCTCCCATCACTTTCTGTTTTTAATTCGACATCATACTGACTAAACCATTGGATAGTATCACGGGGTTGAAAGCGACTAAATGCACCCCTTAAGGCTTTTCCCCCTCTGGGATAATGTTGCACTAAAATCGCGGGTTCAAAACAGGCATGGGTGACATTACAACGTCCCCCTCCTGAGACGCGAACCTTGGCTAAGGGTTCCCGCCCTGCTTCTAATAAAATAACTTGGTGTTGGGGATAGGTTTTCGCCGCCGCGATCGCGCCAAAAAAGCCCGCGGCACCACCGCCAATAACAATAATTTGTAAAGATTGATGTAACACTATTTTACTCACTTATTCTTGTTCAAACTCTTCTGGGGTTGCCCCACAAATGGGACAAATCCAATCATCAGGTAATTCCTCAAAGGGAGTTCCGGGGGGAATACCATTATCAGGATCACCTATTTCCGCATCATAAACGTAATTACAGACACTACATATATGTTTTGACATTATTTGTGACTCCTCAATAGGACTTAATTTTGATTGTACAGCTTTAGGGACACAATCCGATCGCGTCTGGGCAAATTTTTGTCACAAACGTGAATCTTCTGAAAACATTTATGTTATAATATAGCCACCGAGTAGGATTAATCAATGCAATTGGCTCCATTATATCCTCGATTATATCCGATTTTAAAGACAATATTTCCCCAATGTCTGTGGACAGGTAATGAAAATTTGCCGGAAATTGCTTTAACCTTTGATGATGGACCTCATCCCGTTCATACTCCCCAATTATTACAAGTTTTAGAGCAATATCAGATTAAGGCTACTTTCTTTTGGTTGGGTGTGAATGTGGAAAAGTTCCCCGAAATAGCCAGAGAAGTCTATCGCCGAGGACACGCGATCGGGTTACATGGTTATCAACATATTTCCTTCCCAACACTCAACGCGATACAACTCAAAGAAAGTTTAGAAAAAACACAGGAAGCCATCACAAAAGCTTGTAAAATTAACGGCAATTTAATCAAAAATGTCCGACCCCCAAATGGGTTAGTTATGCCCGAAACAATCAATTTATTAAAACAATGGGATTATCGTATAATTATGTGGAGTGTCGTACCTGAAGATTGGGTAAAACCCGGAGTTTCTTTAGTAAAAAATAGAGTATTACAACAAACCCGTAATGGTTCGATTATTGTATTACATGACGGATATCATGGAGGAGAAGATGTCGCCTCGTCCGTGGCAGAAATTCTGCCAAAACTTATTGAGAAAGGTTACAAATTTATTACCATAGATCCCATAAAATAATTAAAGGAAAAACTCGCAATGGCAAGCTGATATTCCTTTGTCCAGGTTTCACTTTTCTCAACAATAGTCACATTTTTTAAGACTTACGCACTCCGACCAAATAAACCGGTTTTTTTCACCGAGATTGAGGATTTGAACCAAGTATTTTGGTGAAAAAAACCGGTTTCTGGGTAAGTCCTAATTTTCCTCGAGTTGGAATAACTTAAATATAAATTTTGGGGGCGGTAGTTAGCATAATAAATATTCCTGCCCTTGCTCCAACTTGGTTAATTTTTGATACAATAGAATTCTGATCAAGCACAACTAAAGATAACCGAAACTTACGATAATTTTATACTTAGACATTAGAGGAGAAAATGCCATGATGTTAGAAACGATCGCGGTAGAAGATGACACCATTAATCCCTTAATCTTACAGCTTAGTCCTGTATTAGAAATGACAGATGACCAGTTTTTTGCCCTCTGTCAGAATAACCGTGATTATCGTTTTGAACGCACTGGGAAAGGAGAATTGATTATCATGCCACCCACAGGTAGTGAAACCGGAAACCGTAATTTTAATTTAACAGTCCAGTTAGGAATCTGGACAGAGAAAGATGGTACAGGAATTGGGTTTGATTCCTCGGCTGGTTTTACACTTCCCAATGGTGCTAGTCGCTCACCGGACGCGTCTTGGATGACTTTAGAAAAATGGCAAAGTATTCCCCCGGAAAAACAAACCAAATTTGCTCCTGTTTGTCCTGATTTTGTGGTAGAATTACGTTCTCCCAGTGATAGTTTATCTCATTTGAAAGAAAAGTTACAAGAGTATATAGAAAATGGTGCTTCTTTAGGTTTGTTACTTGATCGAAAAAATCGTCAGGTTTATGTCTATCGTCCTCAGCAAGAAGTGGAATGTTTAGACAACCCGAAAACGGTTAGTTGTGAACCCGTTTTAAAAGGCTTTTCTTTAGCATTAGAATCAATTTGGTAGATATCACGGTTGAGAATATCCGAGAAACCCGGAGCTTTGAGAAACCGGGTTTCTTTTCACATCTAAACGGATGTAAAATTTACAGCGGAAACCACGGTTATGAGGTACACCAACTTATCGTTCAATCCCCGTAGGGACACGGCAATGCCGTGTCCCTACCGTGTTTCATAACAGCGGGAAATGCTGTATCTCCCAGAAACCCGGTTTCTTTCCACCTTGTCTCTGTCAACGGGATATTTGAGAAACCGGGTTTCTTTTCACATCTAAACGGGTGTAAAATTGGGTCCCAGAAACCGGGTTTCTTTTCACCTGATGGGAGTCTCTGTCAACGGGTGCTTTGAGAAACCGGGTTTCTTTTCACTTTAGTTTAAAACGAGTTCTTTAAAGGACTCTGATTTAAGCTGAATGGGTACGATACCCGTTAAACTTGCCAAAATTTCCCCATTACTGGTAACACGAATTAAGGTTGTCGGAAGGGGATTGCCAGAATTAGAATCAGGAATGAAACTTAACTGCTCAAATTTCAAACCCCCCACTAATGCAATCAAATCCATACCCGGTTGAAAATCAAGGATGACATCACTACCACGATTTTCACCTAAGACAAAAGTATCATTTCCTGTACCACCTTGGAGCGTATCATTCCCTAAATCACCACTGAGGAAATCATTACCACTTTCTCCACAAAGGAAATCATTTCCTACACCCCCATAAAGGGTATCATCTCCGACATCTCCACAAAGGGAATCATCACCAAATTGACCGGATAAAATATCATTACCACTACCACCACAAATGACATCATATCCTTTACCACCATAAAGGATATTCTCTCCCCCATTTCCGAAGACAAAATCATTACCTTCACCGCCAAATAAGATGTCATTTCCAGAACCGCCCGCGAGGGTATCATCCCCTAAATCTCCATAGAGAATATCTTGCCCTTCGCCACCCATAATTAAATCATTACCTTTGCCGCCAAAAATAGTATCTGGCCCAAAACCGCCGTCAATGGTATCATTTCCTAAGTCACCCCGTAGGAAGTCTTCTCCTTCCATTCCTAAGAGAATATCATCATCTTTGCCGCCAAAAATGCTGTCATTACCGAAACCACCATCGAGAAAATCGTTTCCTGAACCCCCATAGAGTAAATCTTGATTATCACCCCCATAAAGGTTATCATTTCCTCCTTCTCCCATGAGGGTGTCATTCCCCGCAAATCCCACGATCGCGTTGTTATTTTCAGTATCAATTAAACTATCATCACCCTCAGTACCATTAATCGTATCTATCACGTCGTTAGGAATAAAACGAGATGGCAAAATTGAGCCACCATCATTCTCTAAACTTTGCAATTCTGGGGTAGTAAATTGGTCCCGAAAACAATCATCTTTCGGCGCAGGCAAAGGCAAAGGCGAAGGTGATGGCGTGGGAACCGGCGTGGGTATGGGTGTAGGAACCGGTGTAGGAACCGGTGTAGGAACCGGTGTAGGAACCGGTGTGGGAACCGGTGTGGGAACCGGTGTGGGAACCGGTGTGGGAACCGGTGTGGGAACCGGTGTGGGAACCGGTGTGGGAACCGGTGTGGGAACTGGTGTGGGAACTGGTGTGGGAACTGGTGTGGGAACCGGTGTGGGAACTGGTGTGGGAACTGGTGTGGGAACTGGTGTGGGAACTGGTGTGGGAACTGGTGTGGGAACTGGTGTGGGAGTAGGAGTTAAGGATAATTCATAGGCTCCAATATCGGAGATCGCGCTTCCATTACCATCCCCATCTTGAGGGCGAGAAATACCCCTTTCATCCGTAGCCGGACTTCCTGTACTTACTCCAGTATCAATGGCCGGACTTCCTGTTAATAAAGCATGGGTTAAAATGCCACCGCCATTATCTTGTAAAGTCCCTAATAGGGGGTCAGCAATTTTCACATTAGCCGTAATATTAACATCACTGGAATCAGTAGGATTTTTCGCCGGCCATTGGAGATTTCCACCACCATCATTAAATAGAGTACCCGTATGTTGTTTAATATTCCAAGAATTACCACCATTATTCGCGGTATTATTCGCAACAACATTATTAGTGAGAGTGACATTACTACCGCCACCCCAAAAACCACCCCCTTGAAATCCCGCGTTATTATTAGCAATGGTACTATTAATAATGTCAGTTTGACTGCTAGTGGCAAATGAGATCGCGCCTCCTAACCCACTGGGTTTACCGGAGGAATTGATCTCGTAAGCTTTATTACCAGAAAAGGTAGTATTAATAATTTTACCTGGGGAGGTGTTCCCTACCCATAACCCACCCCCTTGAATGAGGGCTAAATTATTAGAAAATGTGGTATTTTGGATGGTATAACTACCATTTCCTAGACGAATCCCTCCCCCTAAGGAATCCCCTTTGGCATCCTTAATCACTTGATTGTTAATAACTTGACAACCGTCAACCATGATTTGATCGGGGGAATAAACAAATAAAAATAATCCCCCCCCTTGTCCCGCGCCTTTATTTCCGGTAAAATTACTCTTAAGAATAGTAATATTACCCCCTACAGATCCGGGTGTACTATTTGGGCCGGAAGCATTGGCTCCATCGGTATAAATGGCTCCACCATAACCAAAGGTTCCCGTGCCAGAGGCTCCCGCGGTTGTGTCATTATTAGTAAAGGTGCAACTGTCAACGGTTAAGTTCCCTAAAAGGTGATTAATCGCGCCGCCATTAGTCCCTTTATTATTGGTAAAGGTGGAACCTGTTACGGTGAGGGAACCTGCACTTTTAGTCGCGATCGCGCCCCCACCTCTTTCGCTTTTAGCAAGAGTTCCGTCATTACTATCAAAGGTGCTATTAGTAACAATATTGGTGCTTTGAAACCCGGTATAAATTGCACCGCCAAAACCCGCGATATTGTTTTTAAAAGTACAAGTATCAAGGGTTAAGGTACTACCATTACTGCCTCGAATACCAGCCCCCGCCCCTGTGGCTTCATCGGTTCCTGTTAGTTTACCATTGGCAATGGTGACATTTTTTAAGGTAAATTTAATGGCATTCTGCATATCAATAACGCGTGACGCGTTATTACCACTAATGGTTAAACCAGTCGCGTTACTGCCATCAATGCTGATGTCTTTATTAACGATTAATTGGCCACTAGAAAGAGTAATGGTTTGATTGGCCAGACTGGGGTCAAAAATAATGGTATCCCCTGGGGATGCAGACGCGATCGCGTTTCGGAAAGAACCCGCGCCATTATCATTAAGATTAGTAACGGTAATTGTGGCAAAAACCCCTTGATACGCGATCATGATTTCAGGATATAAAGCTAAGGGAGTTTTCACCTTACCAACGTGAAAATCTAATTCCCAATAACCGCCTAATTCTCGATTGCCTACTTTACTGTGGGATGCGGCAATATTCGCTCCTGTTAAGTGACTGAGTTTTTCAATAAATTGAGTCCCTTTACCTTGGGCGACTTGACATCCATAAAGCAAAATATCGGCCTCCTTGCCGAGGAAAGTTTTCCACTCTCGTAAATTTTTTTTATGGGTTTCGAGAGTCGATAAATTGAGAATAAGAGAACCGACTTGAAAACTCCCTGGCCCGCCATGGGATAAAATATGAATTTCCTGAATTACACCCCCTTGAGAGGAGTGATTTTGCAGGGCTTCTGTTATTTGAAAAATCCCATCGGTATCAGGTTTTAAAACAATGACTTTTAACCCAGGTAATATCCCTGATATTAATAAGGGATAATCATCTAAGTGCGAATCAATAAAAACCAGACCGGATTCTGGTGTGGATGGGCTTTGAAATGTTTTATCGACAGTAGTTTGAAGAGGGAAAGTCATTGCTGAACTCCTAGAGGATTTTACTAAGTAGATACACCTCATAGAGTCAATTAAAATTAGACAGTAAATAGGGTCTGATTTGGGATGCAGAAATCGTTATTAGTAGATGAGATTACCCGGTTTAATGTGAAGCAGAAAAACCCGGTTTTGGGGTCAATTATTCTGCTACTTCTTTTCTTTAAATTAAAGAGAAGTTTTGCAATTGGCATCAGGGAGAAAAACTCGACTTCTCAGAAGTTGTTTTTTGTATTATATCACGGAATGTTACCCAGTGATATCCGTGAAATTACTGGATTTTATTTGACTAGGTGTTACCCCGACATTGTACGGATGCCAATAATTGACTACGATCGCGTCAAGCAATTAAGGCACAGAGACGATCATAAGGCAAATAAGTTCTCCTTGTCATCTGTAATCGGTCAAATTTTCATCCCTACCCCCTGGAAAGTTACGAATCAGAGCCTAGACGCGATCAACACCGAAAACCAAGGTATCATTATCACTTCCCCCTAATTATGTATTATTAGCGCGATCGTCATTGAGAAGATCCTTACATAAAACCTGAGAGGGTATTATTTCCCTGATATCCTTCTACAGTATCATTAGCCATCTAACCGGAGCATAAATCAATCAGAATCCGAACCTAGGGAGATGAGGACGCGATCGGATGTCTTTCTATCTCACTTTATTATCGCGTTTAGGAGCGGTTTCAAAAGAGATAAAAAAGTAGGGACACGGCAGTGCCGTATCCCTACTTGTGACTGGAAAAAGAAGGAGATAAAGTGATTAGATAGTCTGGAAACTATCAGCCCCAAGGAGTGAAGCATTTACATTGAGAAGCGAAGCAATTTGTTGTCCGGTTCCCTTCACCTTAATTAAGGTATTGGCATTTTGTTGAACAAAATCTAATTGATTAAAGGATAAACCCGATAAACCTATGAAATCTTCTCCCTTCGTGAAATTAGCAATAATATTAGAACTGTTGGGTTTACCGATAATAAACCAATCATTACCCGCACCACCAACGAGGAAATTATCACCTTCTTCTCCATTTAAGGTATCATTCCCTTCACAGCCATAGAGAGAATCATTACCAATACCACCATTAAGAGAATCATCACCAATACCACCATCTAAGATATCATCACCTTCTCCCCCTAATAAAATATCATTTCCTTCTCCACCAAGCAGGGTATCATTACCAATACCACCATCGAGAAAATCATCCCCTTGATCACCAAAGAGGAGATCATTGCCTAGTTGGCCATAAAGAAGATCATTTCCTTTACCTCCTAAGAGAGCATCATCATTTTTTCCACTATAAATGAGGTCGCTATTTTCATTGCCATTGATAGAATCATTACCTTGATCGCCATAGATAGTATCTGTCCCTATACCACCAATAATAAGATCATTGCCTTTACCTCCATAGAGCAAATCATTGCCCCCTTGGGCATTGATATAATCATTGCCTGCATTCCCCAAGAAAGTATCATTGGCAATACTGCCAATTAAGTTATCATCGCCCCCTAAACCACTAAATAAATTAGGTTTAGTAGATCCATTAAACTGATCGTTTTGCTCAGTGCCCTGTGTCACCCCAGAGGTCCCGTTTATGACGTTATTAGGAGTATTAAGTGCATAAACATTAGGTCGAGAAATGGTATCCTCGATACAGTTAATGATTGGTGTGGGAGTGGGAGTGGGAGTGGGAGTAGGAGTGGGTGTCTGGGTTAATGAAAATTCATAGGCTCCAATATCGGAGATCGCGCTTCCATTATTATCGCCATCTTGAGGACGAGTAACTCCTCGTTCATCCGTAGCCGGAACTCCTGTATTTACTCCAGCATCAATGGCCGGACTTCCTGTTAATAAAGCATGGGTTAAAATGCCACCGCCATTATCTTGTAAAGGCCCTAATAGAGGATCAGCAATTTTCACATTTGCCGTAATATTCACATCACTCGGATCATTAGGATTTTTGGCAGGCCATTGGAGATTTCCACCTCCATCATTAAATTGAGAACCCGTTTGTTGTTTAATATTCCAAGAATTACCACCATTATCCGCGGTATTATTCGCGACTAAGGTATTTGTGAGAGTGACATTACTACCACCGCCCCAAAAACCGCCCCCTTGAAACCCGGCTTTGTTATTAGCAAAAGTAGAGTTAGTAATTTTAGTTTGACTGCTAGTGGCAAACGCGATCGCGCCACCTAAACCATCGGGTTTTCCTGATTGAGTATTATAAGCTTTATTACTATCAAAGGTACTATTAACAATCGTACCCGGAGACGTTTCCGCAACCCATAATCCCCCCCCTTGACTCAGGGCTAAATTATTAGAAAAAGTGGTCTTACTAATGGTATATTCTCCATTACCAATGCGTAATCCACCGCCAAAGGAATCCCCTTTACCATCTTTGATGACTTGATTATTGTTAATGAAACAAGTATCCACAAGAATTTTATCGGGAGAATAGACAAACAAAAAGAGTCCACCACCTTGTCCCGCGCCTTTATTACTATCAAAACGACTATTGCGAATTGAAATAGTCCCCCCTGTGGAACCCGGTGAACTATTGGGGCCGGAAGCATTAGCACCATCGGTATAAATTGCACCACCATAACCAAAGGTTCCTGTGCCAGATGCTCCCGCGGTAGTATCATTATTTTGAAAGGTAGAATTTTCTACCGTAAAACTACCTAAAAGGTTATTAATTGCACCTCCATTAATGCCTTTATTATTGGTAAAGGTACTATCTTTAACGGTGAGAGAACCTCCGCTTTTCGTCGCGATCGCGCCTCCACCCCGTTCACTATTAGCAGAAGTACCTTCATTGCCATCAAAGGTACTATTAAGAATCGTGTTAGTGCTTTGAAACCCCGTATAAATAGCACCCGCAAAACCAGCTTTATTATTGTTAAACTTAGAATTTTCTACGGTTAATTTACTGCCATTACTACCACGAATTGCCGCGCCAGCACCCGTAGATTCATCGGTTCCTGTCAGTTTTCCATTAGCCAGAGTCAGATTTTTTAAATTAAAATTAATGGTATTTTGCAGTTCTATAATGCGAGACGCGTTATTACCACTAATCGTTAAACCGGGTGAATTTGTACCATCAATTGTTAGATTTTTATTGACAATCAGTTGACCACTGGTAAGGGTAATCGTTTGATTTGCCAAAGTGGAAGCGAAAAGAATGATATCTCCGGGTTGGGCCGACGCGATCGTATCTCTTAAGGAACCAGATCCCCGATCATTATTATTAGTAACAGTGAGAGTAGCCATAATTATTGTGGAAAGAATAAAAGTTAAGTAGAGTGCCGTTATTCTTGGGAATATAACATAGGATTTGAGATGAAGAGAGAGGGGAATAACCCCCTATTTTTGGAAAATTTTTAGACGAAAATACTGATCTTATTATACTTCTTATTTGATCACAAGAGAGCAGTCAATATCCCCCTAGCTCCCCGGAAATAAGGGGGACTAACACTAGGAAATTCACTCTTATTAAGGGAGGTTAGAGGGATCAAAAACTCTGTATTTAATCAAGGGTGAGAAAGGCGATATTTTCCATTCCGTATATATGACACACCCGAAAATATTGTGAAATCGATCAACCAAAAGACAGAACCCGGAAATTTTTAGTTCCCCTAGTCAGAGAGATAAGAACAAAAAACCTACTCCTTAATCATGGAGTAGGCTATAAACAAAATAAGGGGGGTGGATGGTTGAACGCAACTCAATCCGAGTCTTCTTCTATAGGATCATATATTTTAGTTGTTTCGTCTATCCGTAATTTCACTGAATTTTTCCAGATTTCATAAAAAATTCGACTTTGATATGCCTGTTATGTAAGTGTAAGATGAATCAGAGGACACATAACACACTTACCCGCAAGTCCCCCAATATCGCGGGAATATAGGGGGAGCCATAAAAAATTAAATTGAGGAGGAGTCATTACGAGGGGGTTCAGAAATCTTGCCCGCATTACGAACTATCATAATTTTACCGAGTAAATCAAACCAGAATGAAGCACCCATCGAAAGCGCGACGCCACTGATAAGCCAACCGATAATACGTTTTAAATAAGGGATGGAATCCTTCTCCTGATTTTCTTGCTCTTCCACATTTTTCGGGTTCCATCCCAGGGGAAGAGCCAGATTAGTTAAGGCTTGATTGACTTCTTTTTGGATGGGTTCATAACTACCTGGGGTTATGGTAATTTGTTTCTCAACCAGGGTATCAGCATATTTTTTGACGCTCTCCCGCATGGTAGAATCTTTAGACAAAGTATTGACAATTAACACTGTATCAGCATTAGTAATAATGGCAATAATCACACCAATAGTAATACCAATTCCTTTGGCATTACGCCGATAAACTCCAGAAGCTCGATCCATTGATTGATTAAACCAATTTTCTAATTCTTGTTGAAAACGGGTTAATTCTTCTTCCGAAGATTTAGATTTGACTTGGGCTTGTTCGGAAAGACGATAGAGACTGTTTTGTAAGGATTCAGGAATTAATTGATTAAGGGCGACAATTTCCTTATAAATGGGGCTATCTTCCTTTTCTTCGAGAATTTCGGCAACAACTTCTTTGCTTTTATTAACTTGGCGAATGGCATTTAAGATATCATTTAAACTGGGTTGCAGTCGTGCCAAAAGCAATTGTCTTTCCGCGGGATTATCTAAAGAGGATTTCAAAAATGTCATTTGGCGTTGAAATTCGACTCCAGATGTTTCTGTTTCGGGCAGATAAACTTGACACTCTTGGGTATAAATTCCCAGGTTTTCCGAGATCAGATCCAACGCGGTATTAAGGGGAATTAATTTCTTTTTAAAGTCGCTGATTATTTGATTAAATTCCTGTGAAAGCCATTGCAACTCCTGCTCTAAAAGAGGTTTGAGGGAAGCATTGAGATTCAAACTACCAATAATATAAACAATGTCGCCTAATTTTTGGTCTTTAAATCGTTCTAATCTAGCTTCTCTTATCCTTTGAATTAAACTGGGAAAATTAACGGTTTCGATTAAACTGAGAGCAAAGGCACTCGCGGGAAGAAAAGAAGGGCCACCAGAATTATTACCAAAAACATTGCGTGTTTTGGTAATCTGACGATATAATTTACCGATCACACGGGTAATTTGACGAAAGGCTTCGGAAATAGCTCCTTTTGCTTCTTGATTCAAATCTGCGATAAGCTGATGATTGTAAATCTGATCCACTAAGGTGCTCACACGGGCTACTTCATCGGGGGTTGTGGCGCGATCAGAACCCGCGCCAAAGAGGACTTCTATTGATTTCTTTAAATGTTCGGCACGCCATTGAAGAAGTGTGGTAATGATCTCTTGAATTTCTGAGGTAAGGAGGCTTAAGGTTAAGTAAATAAAGATTAAGCCAATGATAATATCAAAAATAACAGGTAAGTTCATGTTGCTTACTCTCTGATTAGTGGTAAAAAGTCATTAATCAAGTTTAACCTCATGGGGTAATTCCTGCAACAGGAGTAAAGAATTTATGTCTGGTGAAATGTTTGTTTGGGATCAACTAAAAAACCGGATTGCCAGGAGTGATCGCCAGGTCGACTGGTTTTGGGCGTTGGGATTTTTATTGGCGGCTATTTTACTCTTTAGTATTAATTTGGGGCATTTGCCTTTACGAGATTGGGATGAAGGGATCGTAGGACAAGTCGCGCGCGAGATGACACGATCGCGTCTCAATTGGTTATATCCGCAAATGGTGGGAAATGTACCTTATTTTAATAAACCTCCTTTAGTGCATTGGTTAATCGCGTTTTCTTATACTATGGGGGGAGTTAATGAATGGACAACGCGGTTAATTCCGGCGATGTTAACGGCTTTTTCTGTGCCTTTATTATATGGAGTTAGTCGAGAGTTATTTGCCCAACGCATCGGGGCGATTTTTTCCACTTGTGTCTATTTGACTTTGTTACCTGTGGTGCGACATGGACGTTTAGCGATGTTAGATGGGGCGGTGGTGTGTTTTTTCTTATTGTTATTGTGGTGTTTATTACGATCGCGTCGTGATTTGCGTTACGCGTTAGGGGCGGGGATCGCGTTAGGTTTATTATCTTTAACCAAAGGGATTTTTTTAGGATTTTTATTAGGCGCGATCGCGTTGTTATTTATCCTCTGGGATACACCCAGATTATTAACATCAATATATTTATGGCTCGGTATTGGTTTAGGAATTATTCCGGTATGTTTGTGGTATTTCGCCCAATGGAAACATTATGGTTTATTATTTATTGATACCAATTTAAAACAAGAGTCTTGGCGCAGAATTTGGGAACAAGTAGGGGGGCATCAGGAAGGAGTTTGGTATTATTTCTTAGAGATATTAAAATATCCTTGGCCTTGGCAATTTTTTGGGTTACAAGGATTATGGTTAGCTTGGGAAAATCGTAATTTTGCTTGGGGGAAGTTAGTATTACTTTGGACAAGTATTTATCTAGTCGCGATTTCTTTAATGAGTACCAAACTTCCTTGGTATGTTTTGCCGATTTATCCGGGGTTTGCTCTGGCCGTTGGAGCCTATCTCGCCCAAGTTTGGTGCTGTAGTGAACAGGATTCGGCTTTGGACGTTGAAGCGGAAAAAGCCATCATACCTTTTTCAGCAACGACGACTTTTCCCCGTTATCTATGGTGGTTTTTGGCAGTGATCGCGATCGTGGGATGGGTAGGAGTAATTTATTTTAGTGGTATCATTCAAACCCCACAGTTAATGAGTCCTAAAGAACCGGATTTGCAGTTATTATTAGGGGCTGTCGCGATGACGATGACGATCGCGGCTGTATTACTACATCGTCGCGATCGGCAATTTATAATTATTTTATTTTGGGGGTGTTACGTTTCCTTATTAGTTTTTATGACATCGGACAATTGGATTTGGGAATTAGCCGAAAATTATCCAGTAAAACCCGTTGCGGAAATTGTAAAAAGCAGTACCCCGCCACATCAAGAGGTGTTAACATCTCATCGAGGGACTCGTCCTTCTTTAGATTTTTATAGTGATCGGCGTGTTATTAATGTGTCTCCAGAGGAAATGAAAAAACATTGGGTGAACGATACATCGCCTTATTTTCTTCTGGATCATCCCACGTTAGAAAATTCCAATTTTCCTAACGCGAAAATTCTCAAAACCACCGGAGGATGGAATGTAGTCACGAAAAATCGTTAAAAAGGGGATTGGGTAATGGGTAATAGGTAATAGGTAATAGATAATGGGGAAGTTTCCCTCTTCCTTCTTCCTTGTTCCTTCTTCCTTGTTCCCTCTTCCTTCTTCGTCTTCTTCGTCGTGTTATTTGGGAATCTCTTTAGGAGAATCAGAACCATTAATCCACTCAATTAAATTTTTGATCGGTTGTTGCTTAGAGAGGGGTTGATCCGCGATCGTGAGCATCCATCCCAAACAAACCGCGCTCCCAAAAATCGCGAACATTGATAAATACTTAGCCACACCCAAATCACGACGTAAACGAGCGAGGGGACGACTTTGACGGCGTAACATCTTTCCCACCATCAGAGGATTAAGAGTAAAAGGGTCGCGTACAAAATGGCCACTCCAGCTAATCACCAAATTACTATGACAATGGGGACAGGAAAAAAGGCCAGTGTAGATTCCCGTGGGCGGGACAGTGCTAGAACGATGGCAAATAGGACAAGTAACGGAATGACTTTTAAAGGTGGGAGCGTTCATAACAGTAAATAGAGATAACGAAAATTTATAACGGCGACCCTACTTTGAGACATCAGACCCGAAACCCTCTGATGGTCTTGATGCCTTTCTATTCTCAGTTTACCGCTCAGATCAGCCTAATCATCACTTAGGCATTATCGGAAATGTTAAATTTCAATGCAGACAGAGCCTGAAACTGAATACTATTGGTCAGGTTAAACTGTAATGGGGTAATCGTAATGTAATGGTCACGAATTGCCTGTACATCTGTGGGAATCTCTTGATCGGACACTGGGGGGGTAGGATCTTCTAGTTCTTCGATTAATTCTCCCGCGAGCCAGTAATAGGTTTTCCCCCTGGGATCTACTCGTTTTTGGAATATGTCACAATAGCGACGAACTCCTTGACGGGCGATCGCGACTCCTTTGATTTCTTCCCATGACACCGTGGGGACATTGACATTAAGTAACATGGGCTCTGGTAAGGGATGGGCGTGTAACTGCCTAATTAATTTTTGGGCAAACAAGGCCGCGTTTTGAAAGTCGCGTGAAGTGTAACTGCCTAAACTGAAGGCAATACTGGGAATCCCGGCAATAAGTCCCTCCATTGCCGCGGAGACAGTACCAGAGTAAAGGATATCAGTGCCGAGATTCGGACCATGATTAATGCCAGATAAAACATAATCAGGGGGACTGTCTAAAAGGGCCCAGAGAGCTAATTTGACACAATCGGCGGGAGTACCCGAACAGGCCCATGCTTTGATGGAAGGGTGATAGACGGATTCTATAATTTCGGCACGGATGGGTTGATGGAGGGTGAGGCCGTGGCCCGTCGCGGAACGCTCTTGATCCGGACAGACTACAGTTACATCATGGCCATCTAGTGCGAGAGTATCGGCGAGGGTACGAATGCCTTGGGCGAAAATGCCGTCATCGTTACTAATTAAGAGTTTCATTAAGTCAATAACATGATGGGAGCTTTGAGGAGAGGCGCGATCGCGTTTCCCTGTTGTTATCCTATCAAATTTCTTGTGATTGAGAACATATATATAATGTTAGATGAAAAAACATGATGGGAATAAGGGAATACGAAAAAACGTGACTTTAAGCACTTTTCTGATTGGTAATTTTGGGGTGGGTTCATAATTTATTATCCTTCTCTCCCCTAACTTATGGGTTATTATAATTTTATTCCTTCGATTTTATCCGCAACAAAGAGGTAAAAATTACTCAAAAAAATGTCCCATAATTAAGAAAGAAGATCGCGCTTTCAAATCCGTATCAATAAGTCCTCGATATTCTGATACACAAAGGTATAAACTAAGAGAAAAGGAAAGTCAAGGGAGACAAGAGACGATCGCGCGATGAAAAAGATTAACCAGGAGAGAAGAAAAAGGAATTGACCCGGATAAGTTGTTACGATTGTAACAAAAGCGCGATCGAGACTTACCATAGCCTAGAGCAACCTCCACGGTGGTTGACATTGTTAATAGCCAAAAATTTTGATTTTCTTGCTTCTTGCTTCTTCCTTCTGGCTTCTTGCTTCTTTCTTTCTTTAATTAAGAAAGAAGATCGCGCTTTCAAATCCGTATCAATAACTCCTCGATATCCTGACAGACAGAGGTATCAACGAAGAGAAAAGGAAAGTGAAGGGAGACAAGAGACGATCGCGTGATCGAAAAAGATTAACCAAGAGAGAAGAAAAAGGAATTGACCCGGATAACTTGTTACCATTGTAACAAACGCGATCCTGACTTCCCTGAGCCTATAGCAACCTCCGGGGTGGTAATGGCCCAAACCATTGATTTTATTGCCTCTTCCTTCTTCCTTCTTCCTTCTTCCTTCTTCCTTCTTGAAAAGATAAACAGATAACAGCCGAAAGCATTATGTTAAAATCCATCAATAAACTATCGGCTGGACAGGCCAGGAAGATCAATCTTCTGAATTATCTAGGAAGGTTGTAGGTCAGCGACCCTCTGGGCCTTCCCAGTGGAATGCCATCCTGCAACTGTAGCTTAGAGTCACAACCAACCGAGCAGCAGTGCAGTTGGAAGTGTCGCGCTAAAATTGGTGTAAGGGCAAGTAGCAGGTGATGGGAATTAGCCATGTTTGAACGCTTCACAGAAAAAGCAATTAAAGTCATTATGCTCGCCCAGGAGGAAGCACGCCGCCTGGGGCATAATTTCGTGGGAACAGAACAGATCCTCCTGGGTCTGATCGGCGAAGGAACTGGGGTCGCGGCCAAAGTCCTCAAATCAATGGGAGTTAATCTCAAAGATGCTCGCATTGAAGTGGAAAAGATCATTGGTCGAGGCTCAGGGTTTGTCGCGGTGGAAATTCCATTTACACCTCGCGCCAAAAGGGTTTTAGAACTCTCCCTCGAAGAGGCTCGCCAATTAGGTCACAATTACATCGGGACCGAACATCTCCTCCTCGGTTTGATCCGTGAAGGTGAAGGCGTCGCGGCACGCGTATTAGAAAATTTAGGGGTTGACCTTTCCAAAGTCCGCACCCAAGTCATTCGGATGTTAGGAGAAACCGCGGAAGTTGCCGCGGGTTCCTCCCAAGGTCGGACAAAAACTCCTACCCTTGATGAATTTGGCGCGAACTTAACCCAAATGGCCGCGGAAGGTAAACTCGATCCCGTTGTCGGTCGTCAAAAAGAAATTGAACGGGTGATCCAAATTTTGGGTCGTCGTACCAAAAATAACCCAGTCTTAATTGGGGAACCCGGAGTTGGTAAAACCGCGATCGCCGAAGGTCTGGCCCAACGCATCGCGAATAATGATATACCCGATATTCTCGAAGAAAAGCGTGTTGTCACCCTTGATATCGGTTTATTAGTCGCGGGAACCAAATACCGGGGTGAATTTGAAGAACGTCTTAAGAAAATCATGGATGAAATCCGTGGCGCGGGTAATGTCATCCTGGTTATTGATGAAGTCCATACCTTAATTGGCGCGGGGGCTGCCGAAGGTGCCATTGATGCCGCGAATATTCTCAAACCGGCCTTAGCGCGTGGTGAGTTACAGTGTATCGGCGCGACTACCCTCGATGAATACCGCAAACATATTGAACGGGATGCCGCCCTCGAACGGCGTTTCCAACCCGTGATGGTGGGTGAACCCAGTGTTAGTGAGACCATCGAAATTTTACATGGCTTACGCGAGCGCTATGAACAGCATCACAAGTTAAAAATCTTGGATATCGCTCTCGAAGCCGCCGCGAAACTCTCCGATCGTTATATTAGCGATCGTTATCTCCCAGATAAAGCCATTGACTTGATCGATGAAGCGGGTTCCCGTGTTCGTCTGATTAATTCTCAACTTCCCCCCGCGGCTAAGGAGTTAGATAAAGAACTACGGAAGATCCTTAAAGAAAAAGATGAAGCCGTTCGTTCCCAAGACTTCGATAAGGCCGGAGAATTGCGCGATCGTGAAATGGAAATTAAAGCCGAAATTCGCGCGATCTCCCAAAATAAGAAAACCGAAAGTCGTAGTGGTGACTCCGAATTTTCACCCGTTGTCACAGAAGAAGATATCGCGCAAATTGTCGCGAGTTGGACAGGAGTTCCCGTTAACAAACTTACCGAATCCGAATCAGAGAAACTGTTGCACATGGAAGACACCCTGCATCAGCGTCTCATCGGTCAAGAAGAAGCGGTAAAAGCCGTATCGCGCGCGATTCGACGGGCACGCGTGGGCTTGAAAAACCCCAACCGTCCGATAGCCAGCTTCATCTTCTCCGGGCCAACGGGAGTCGGGAAAACAGAACTTACCAAGTCTTTAGCCTCCTACTTCTTCGGTTCCGAAGAAGCAATGATCCGCTTAGATATGTCCGAATACATGGAGCGTCATACCGTTTCCAAATTAATTGGTTCACCTCCAGGGTATGTCGGTTATAACGAAGGCGGTCAATTAACGGAAGCAGTGCGTCGTCGCCCTTACACCGTCGTGCTCTTCGATGAAATCGAAAAAGCACACCCCGATGTCTTCAATATGTTGCTCCAAATTTTGGAAGACGGACGTTTGACAGACGCGAAAGGTCGTACCGTTGACTTCAAGAATACCTTATTAATTATGACCTCGAATATCGGGTCGAAGGTAATCGAAAAAGGTGGCGGTTCCCTTGGGTTTGAGTTCTCAGAAAACCTCGCGGACGCGAATTATAATCGCATTCGCTCCTTAGTCAATGAAGAACTGAAAAACTATTTCCGTCCAGAGTTCCTCAACCGACTTGATGAAATTATTGTCTTCCGTCAACTAACGAAGGATGAAGTCAAGGAAATTGCCCTGTTAATGCTCAAAGAAGTCTTCGGACGTTTGGGCGAACAAGGTATTACTTTGGAAGTGACGGAACGGTTTAAAGATCGTCTCGTTGAAGAAGGTTACAACCCCAGTTATGGAGCACGTCCCCTGCGTCGCGCCATTATGCGTCTCTTAGAAGACAGTTTGGCCGAAGAAATATTATCCGGTCGGATTAAAGATGGGGATGTCGCGGTGGTTGATGTCGATGATAACGGTCAAGTGAAAATTCTCCAAGGTCAAACACGAGAATTATTACCCCAAGGCATCGAAGTGTAGAAGAGACATCTCCAAAAACTACTGTAGGGTAGGCTAAACCTGCCTTTGATCTGATTTTTGGGAGTAGGGACACGGCAGTGCCGTGTCCCTACTGAAAAAACAAAACGGGAGAAAGTAATTTTCTCCCGTTTTTGATAAAAATAGAGGTTTTGATTCACTATAGTTTTTTAAGAGTCGTTAACATCGAGTTTCCCAGAAACGCTCCCTGAGAAACCCATATCCGATGAGAAACTAACCCACTTGACGACGTTGTTTCATTTTACCAGTAACTAAACCAATACCACCGAGAGCTAAACCGAGCATGGTCGCGGGTTCCGGTACAGGGGCTATATTACCCTCAACAGCAATACCAGAGTTTCCACATTCATAAAACAAATTAGCCATAAAGTCGCCTGTTGGCAGCGCAGATTTACTCACTTGGAAGCCAAATGTGTAGGCACTATTGGCATTGTACTTGCCAAAGTCAAGCCCTAGATTCGTCCCCAATACCGCCGCAGTCAAGGGGGAAATATTCGCGACTTTTGTCCCTGTGTCGATCACATTGTAGATGGGGCCAGTGCCGTTATTACCATAATAGGCTTTGGTTTCCTCTTTTGTATTCAAATCCGTACCTTGAGTCTGCACAGAGCCATAACCGTTGTTAAAATAATGCTGGAGGCTGCTGTAACCGCTGTGAGTTGAGGTTACGCTTTTAGCTTGGACATTGGAGTACAGGCCCATTTGTAGGATCGCTCCAGCCGTACCGGGGGCGGCGGCAAAGTGAACCCCGAACAAACTACTGGCCGCGTTGGCAGTCGCAAAATTGTTGCCTGTGAAATTGAAGAACAAGTCTCCATAGTTAATATTGTTGTTAGCCGATCCTGAATTGTAGGTTCCTGTTGTGGGATCGGTGCCGCCATTAATCGCGATGTAAACATTTTGTGCATCTTGCTTAATTGCCAAGCCTGTCAGTGCATAGGCGTTACCACCGGAGCCATTGGATTTGAGTCCAGTTGAATAATTCCAGCCACTGCTGAGGTCGAGGGTGCCTGCTTGAGCTTGTTGTGGGCCTGCCATAGTGACGCTTAACGCGAGAAGGGCGGCACTTGTCAAGACTTTAGGTAATGTGGATAAGTTACGACTAAGCATAGTTTTGGCCTCCGGGTGTTTGAAATCCTTATTGTTAAGGTCTTCCAAACTGGCTCTGCTAAAAATCGAGTCTAAGACTTTTGGCAATTTTGGCGTAAGTTTGGAGTCACCTGTTTTTCTTCTTGATTACCATCCTATGGAAAGTTATATGAAGATTCAATAGGGAAAACTCGTTTTTTTGTAAAGATTCGGTAAAGTTTTCTTCGCGTGATAAAAATCCTGATAGTTATCCCTTTTTCTTGGTCTTTACTACTGTAATTTCTCAGTATTTTTACGGAGACTGGGTGAGAGTAAAATATTCGATATCAGTAATTATATGTAGCAAAGTGGGTGATCAAATATAGACGGTTTTTGAGGTAATTTGGGTAGGAGCTTTAGAGGTAGGGAAAAACCGGCTTTCTTTACCCCCAAAAAGATTTCACAGAGGAGTCTCAGGCCAGAAACCGGGTTTCTTTTGCTCACTGATGCCAAAAACCCGGTTTTTTTAGTAAGGACAAGGAGGGATCGAAAGATGCTATGAGTAGATAAGAAACTGTTTTGGAGGCGACATGACATCAGAGAAGAAGGATTTAACTCAAGAGGGGATACCCCAAACCCCTAACCCTTGGTGGTTAAGACTTTGGCATTCTCAACGGGAAAATCTGCAAATTGTCACGATCGCGTTACTTTTGGCGATTGTGATTCGGGGGTTAATCGCGGAACCTCGTTTTATCCCATCAGACTCAATGTTTCCGACATTACATATCGGCGATCGCCTGGTTGTGGAAAAAATATCCTATCGTTTGCACCCACCGACTAGGGGAGATATCGTCGTCTTTGAACCCCCTCCACTGTTGAAAGAGCAGGGTTTTACCAAAGAACAAGTCTTTATTAAACGTATTATCGGTCAACCGGGTCAAAATTTGACCATCACAGAGGGGCGTGTTTATGTCAATGATCAACCTTTGCCAGAAAATTACATCAATGAACCCCCAGACTATGAATTAGGCCAGGTACAAATCCCCGAAAATCATTTTTTTGTGATGGGTGATAACCGTAATAACAGTAATGATTCCCACATTTGGGGATTTTTACCTCAAGAAAATATTATCGGCCGTGCTACCTTCCGTTTTTGGCCTTTCGATCGCGTTGGCGCTTTGTGAGAAGGAAGAAGGAAGAGGGAAGAAGGAAGAAGGAAGAGGGAATAAGTAATCAACCACAAAGGCACAAAGGCACAAAGGAAGAGTAAGCCCGCCTTAAGGTGGGGGCGGGGGAGCCAATATCTCAACTAGAAGCTAGAAAGCCCGTAAACCCGCCCCTCCTTTATATTTAATGATTAGACATGTCCCAAAAATCATGTCAATCGCAGGGTTAGCCTGCGCCACAATAGTTGTTGGAGATGTCTATTATTTACCGGACTTGATCTCAGAGGTAAGAGGGAAACTTACCAATTACCAATTACCAATTACCAATTACCAATTACCAATTAGCCAATCTCCCATCACCGATAAGATGAAGAGATTGTTACAATACTTAAGAATGTGCCCGGATTAGTTTCTCTATGACTATGACTGCTAAGACAGTATCGCCAAACTCTATCGACGTTGAAGCCGAATATCTGCCGGAAGAAACCTTTGACTTAGACGCGATCGCGTCGCCGACAGTCGAGGAGGATCTGGAAACGGTTCAAATTGAGGACTTCTCTCCCCCTGAAGAGGTATTCCTTGAGTCACACCCAGAGGCTATTCGCTATGATCCCGACGCGATACGGGCTTATTACAGTACCCGTTTCTTACAAGTCTGGACACGCTTATTAAGCGTTGCGGGAGTATTTCTCTCCTTTAGCTTAAGTTTATGGTGGGATAAAAAAACCAAACAAGTCGCGAAAAATGAAGCCAAACGAGCTCAACGTCTGCGAGTAATTCTCAGTAAATTAGGCCCCGCGTTTATTAAAGTCGGACAAGCCCTATCCACACGCCCGGACTTAGTACCGCCCGCGTATTTAGAAGAATTAACCAAATTACAAGATCAATTACCACCTTTTCCCAATGAACTAGCCTATCAATTTATTGAAGAAGAATTAGGCGATATTCCCGCAAATCTTTATGCCGAATTAAGCCCTAATCCTCTTGCCGCAGCCTCCTTAGGACAAGTTTATAAAGGAACTTTAAAAACCGGGGAAATCGTCGCGGTAAAAGTCCAACGACCGGGTTTAGCGGAAGGCATTGCTTTAGATATTTATATTCTGCGAAATTTGGCAAGTTGGGCGAAAAATAGATGGAAAAGAATTCGCAGTGATTTAGTGGGAATCATGGATGAGTTTGGCACACGCATTTATGAGGAAATGGACTATACAAAAGAAGGTCATAATGCTGAAAAATTTCGCGAACTTTATGGGTATCTTCCTGATATTTATATCCCGAAAATTTATTGGGAATATACCCGTCGTCGTGTCTTAACAATGGAATGGATAACGGGAACTAAATTAACCAATTTTGATGAAATTCAAGAACGTGGAATTGATGCCCCCCATTTGGTGGAAATTGGGGTTCAATGTTCTTTACGACAGTTATTAGAACATGGTTTTTTTCATGCTGATCCTCATCCGGGTAATTTATTAGCCACTCCTGAGGGTAAGTTGGCTTATCTGGATTTTGGCATGATGAGTGAGGTTAAACCTTATCAGCGTTATGGGCTTTTAGAGGCGGTTGTACATTTAGTTAATCGTGATTTTGAGGGGTTGGCTAAAGATTATGTGAAATTGGAGTTTTTAACCCCAGATACCGATTTAACACCGATTATTCCGGCTTTAGCTAATGTTTTTAATAATGCTTTAGGCGCGAGTGTTGCTGAACTCAATTTTAAGAGTATTACTGATGAGTTATCGGAGGTGATGTATGAGTATCCTTTCCGAGTGCCGGCTTATTACGCGTTAATTATTCGATCGCTTGTCACTTTGGAAGGAATTGCCATTAATGTCGATCCTGAATTTAAGGTGTTAAGTAAAGCTTATCCCTATGTGGCAAAAAGGTTATTAAGCGATCCGGCTCCTGAATTGCGATCCTCTTTGCGCGATTTATTATTTAAAGATGGCTCTTTCCGTTGGAATCGTTTGGAGAATTTACTCAATAATGCCCGCAATAGTGATGATTATGATGTCAGTCAAGTTTTGAATCAAGCTCTGGAATATTTATTTTCTCAAAGAGGGGATTATATTCGAGATTATATCGTAGATGAATTGGTAAAAAGTCTCGATATTCTTTCGCGTAATGCTTGGGCGAATGCTCGCGCTGTTGTGGGAGAATGGTTTGGTGTGACAAATAATCACGCGAGATCCAATCCGTCGGAGCAAAAAACCTTAGATAATATACAACGGATCTGGGGTATTCTCCAACAAACAAAAGGTTTTGATTCGATGAAAGTATTAGACATGATTCCCGAATTAATAATGAAACCCCAATTACAACAAATGGGGCAACAAGTCGCGTCTCGATTAGCACAACGGGCGATCGCACGGCTGTTACGGGAGTTTTTGATGTCGCAGGAAACGCCAATGAATACATCAATGGGATATTCTCCCCCCACTTCTGCACAATTATCTTTGCCCGCCTCGAAATAGTTGAGTCGTAGGGTGGAGCCTGGGGAAGGGAATTTCCACCCTATCTTTTCGCTAGATAGATGATAGTTGATCCATTAATGGTATTATAAAATCTAAATTTGTTATGAATAGCTAGATAATGGTGGGTAACAATATGATCGGCAAGTTTGATAATATATTTGATTCCGATGACATGACTGATGAAATTTTGACAGGGGAAGAAGCTGTTGCCGCGATCGCGTATTTGACTTCTTTTGCTGCCCATAATGGGGATGTAGATGAAGAAATTTTAAAAGAAACTCTTTGGGAATTAGAAATGTTTGCCGTATATTCTGAGCAACAGTTATCAGAAATTGTGGATAAAATCATTACGATCACCCAGGAAGATAGTGTGGGCGCGTTGTTTAATGCCGCCTATGATATCATACCCGATGAATTGATTACTGATGCTTTTGCCGCGGCGATAATTATTCTTTTAGAATCAGGGGAATTGTCAACACACAGCCGAAAAGTCCTTAAGGAATTAGAGAAAGCCTTGGAAATTTCCTCAGAAGATGGTGTTGCTATTATTGATGCTGTACTCACAGAATTTTCTCCTACTAATGAGGATGAAGGGAATAGACTGTGGTATGAATCTCCAGAGGGCAATTTTAGTGTCCCTATTCCCGTTGATCCGCAAAAAGGTGGTAAAGTTGAAGAAGAGGATGGTTGCGTCAAATTTGTTGATGATTTTGGAACTTTATTAAGAATTGATTATGTCCCTTTTACCGCGGGAATGGATGATCAAATGGAAGCCGTGGGCGATCGCACTTTTCTGCAAGGATTTTTAGATAATTATGTTTCTGAAGGTATTTTATCCTATTTTTCGGGCTCTCAAGTTTTGCATGAAGGGTATTTAGAAAATGTTATGGCGGGTTCTTATTTTGTTGTTGTCGATATGCCCAAAGGCGCGACTATTATTAAACAAGAAAAGGATAAGTCGGAGACTCGCTTAGATGCTTATCGTGGTTTATTATCTTTTATTGATGATGGTTTCTTGTATGTTATTAGTAGTCAAAGAATGTTTTGGGATGGCGAAAAATCAGGGACTTTAGCCACGGAAGTTGCTAAAATTAAAGAGACTATTCTTACCTTTCTTGACGCGATCGAATTTGGGGACAATTAGGTAATGGGTAATGGGTAATGGGTAATGGGTAATCGGTAATGGGTTTTTCACTATTCAAGGGCGGGCACAGGGGCACCGCCCCTACAGATCAAGGGCGGGCACAGGGGCACAGCCCCTACAGAAACAGGTTTCTTTGTACTTCACTTACCACAAAAGTGCTGTAACACCTATTACCTATTACCTATTACCCATTACCTCGGTTGTTGTCGCAATTTTTCGGCTACCATTCGCAGAATTCGTTTTTCCCGTTTCAGGGTTTCTTCTAAATTTTGAATTTGCTCGCGACGTGTTTCAATTTCGATCATGCGACGGGATAATTCTTGACTTTGTACAGTTAAAGCTTGTCGCCATTGTTCAACTTTTTCGACTTCTTTTTGTAAAAAATCGGGTGTAATTCCCTTGGTTAAATAGGTTTGAATTAACTCTAAAACCCAATTAGTAGCCTCTTGAATACTTACAATTTCACCTGAACTTGAAATTTCAACTAAGACTAATAAACCCTCGGTTAAACCCGCAGAATTGTCACAAGTAAGAATATGATTTTTGGGATTGGGTAAAATTGCCCAGGTTTCCTGAGAATTTTCCACCGCGAAAAGACGTATATTGATCTTGTCTAATGTCTCTACATGGCAAACCTGGGCTAAATATAACATGACGGGTTCCTTTTTTTATAGCAGAAGGCAGAAGGAAGAAGGCAGAAGGAAGAAGGAAGAAGGCAGAAGGCAGAAGGAAGAAGGCAGAAGGAAGAAGGAAGAGGGAAGAAGGAAGAAGGCAGAATTAATTAACCACAAAGGCACAAAGGCACAAAGGAAGAAGGAAGAAGAAAAAAGGAAGAAGGAAGAAGGAAGAAGGAAGAGGCAATAAAATCAAGGGTTTGTGCAATTAAGAATGTCAATGGGGGCTACGCGTAGCGCGATAGTGATTAAGAGAAACCGGGTTTTGTGCCAAAACCCGATTTCTGATGGGAATTACCTAAAATACCTTGAGTCGATCGCGTAAAATTTGGGCTTGTTTTTCTGCTTCTGCGAAAGCATCACGAGCGCCTTTAACGACTTCAGGGGTAGCTTTTCCCACAAAATTGGGATTTTCCAAACGGGTAGAAATTGATTTCATTTCGGCTTCAACTTTACCGAGTTTCTTCTCCATTTTAGCTCGTAACGCGGAAACGTCAACTACACCCCCCAGAGGAATTAACACTTCAACCGTGCCTACCACTCCCGCAAAACTTTGCGCTATCGCGTCTCCTAAATTACCAGAAATGGTTAAAGTTTCCACTTTCGCCAAATCTTTAATATAAGACTGTGCCAAAGTCAGGATATTTCTTTCCGTTTCATTCTCACTGCGTAAAATCGCGACTATCTTCATCCCTGGTTTAATTTCCGCGTCTGCCCGTAGGTTACGAATCACCCGAATTGTGCCAAATAATAACTCAAATTGTTGTTCGATTTCGGGGTTGATTAATCCTAACTCAACTTCAGGATATTTTTGTAACGCGAGACAATCCTCTTCTCCCGTTTGTGTCAAAGTATGCCAAATTTCTTCGGTAATATGAGGCATAAAAGGATGTAATAATTTTAACACCCCTTCTAACACATAGGCGAGAGTTTGTTGGGCAACTTTCTTCGATGTCGCGTCGGCATCTTTCTGTAAACGAGACTTGACTAATTCAATATACCAGTCGCAAAAGTCTCCCCAAAAAAACTCATAAAGTCCCTTGGCAGCTTCCCCTAAACCGTAATGTTCAAAATGATTCCGAGTTTCTTGAATCAGTTGATGATAACGAGACAGAATCCAACGATCGCTTAATTCTAAAGAGTCGCGATCGGGAACTGTTAATTTGTGATGATACTCCCCTTGCTCGTCCCCTAAATTCATTAAAACAAATCGGGCGGCATTCCACATTTTATTAGTGAAATTACGGGAAGCTTCCACCGACGCGGATTCATCGGTTTTACGATTATAATCTAAACGGACATCTTGGCCAGCCCCCGCGGTTTCTCGCATTAAGGTATAACGTAAAGCATCCGTGCCATACTTATTAATTAAGATTAACGGATCAATCCCATTCCCCGCGGATTTCGATTGTTTTTTGCCATTTTCATCCAAAATTAAACCGTGAATATACACAGTCTTAAAGGGCATTTGCTCCGTAAAATAACCTGCCATCATCGTCATTCTAGCTACCCAGAAAAAGATGATATCAAACCCCGTCGATAAAGTCGAATTAGGATAATAAGTTTGGAGATCCTGAGTTTTTTCTGGCCATCCTAAAGTAGAAAAAGGCCAAAGTCCCGAAGAAAACCAAGTATCCAACACATCGGGATCTTGTTCTAATTGCACATTTTTGCCAAATTTAACCTGAGCTTTTTCCTGTGCTTCTTCAACATTTCTCGCGACAACAAAAGGAGTTTCATCCGTAATTTCTCCTCCCGTTTCACTAATAGCATACCACGCGGGAATTTGATGGCCCCACCATAATTGACGGGAAATACACCAATCCTTAATTTTCACTAACCAATCTCGATAAACTTTGGACCAACGACTAGGTATAAATTCCGGTTGATGATGTACATCTAAGAATTGTAACGCCTTATCAGCCATTGGGCGAGTCTTCACAAACCACTGAGTTGATAATAATGGCTCCACGGGAACTTTACCGCGATCGCTATAGGGAACCGAATGACGATAAGATTCAATTTTCACCAAAAAACCCTCTTCATCGAGACGTTGAATCACCTCTTTACGGGCTTTAAAACGATCTTTTCCAACAAAAACTCCGGCATTTTCATTAAGACTACCATTTTTATTCATTATATTAATAAATGGTAAATTATGACGTTTGCCCATTTCAAAATCATTCGGATCATGGGCAGGTGTCACCTTCACACAACCAGTCCCAAATGTCGGATCAACTAATTCATCCGCGATAATGGGAATTTGCCGATTCATAATCGGAAGAGTCACCATTTTACCGATTAAATGTTTATAGCGATCGTCATTCGGATTAACAGCAACCCCCGTATCCCCCAACATAGTTTCCGGGCGAGTCGTCGCGACTTCCACAAAACCATCACCCTCCGTCAAAGGATAACGAAAATGCCATAAATTCCCGTCAACTTCCTTATTTTCTACTTCCAAATCCGAAACCGCGGATTGACTTTCTGGACACCAATTAACTAAATATTTCCCACGATAAATCATGCCATCATCATAGAGATGCACAAAAGCCTCAAGCACAGCTTTCGATAACTTTTCATCCATTGTAAATCGTTGGCGGGACCAATCGGCTGATAATCCTAAACGCCGTAATTGATTAACAATTGTACCCCCCGATTCTGCCTTCCATTCCCATGCGCGATCGAGGAACTTTTCTCGCCCTAAATCATAACGAGTTTTACCTTCAGCTTTAAGCTGTTTTTCGAGGATAGTTTGTACCGCGATACTCGCGTGATCCGTACCGGGGAGACAAAGAGTATTATCGCCTTTCATGCGGTGATAACGAATGAGCGCGTCAATAAGGGAATTATTAAACGCGTGGCCACTATGGAGACTACCCGTGACATTTGGGGGTGGAATAACAATGCAATAGGGATCACCGCCTTTTTCGGGGTTGGCTTGAAATGTTTTATGGGTGTCCCAATATTTTTGCCATTTGGCTTCTGTGACAAAGGGATCATATTGTGGGGGTAAATTCTCAGTCATTTTTTCCAGAGGTTAGGGTGTGCTTTTTAATTGTGCCATGAAGTTGAAAAAAACCAAAACAGGATCACGGATTTTGATGGATGGCACGGATGGCACGGATTTTTTATATTTGTAATCGGTGAAATTTGTCAATATCTTGGGAAGGGAAATTAAATAACTTTAGTATTTTGTTTGTCGTTTAGCCCTTGAGAGCAAAAGCAGGCTGGAAGCCTGCACTACTTTATGAAATATGAAATTTTCATGACTTTGATAGTTGGGATGTTGGGTTTCGTACCTCAACCCAACCTACATATCTCCTTTTAGGCGACGATTTATTTTGGTAATTTTTTGGGTGAATATTTCTTGCCCATGCCCTAATTGGTTGGCAATTTGTAATCCCTCTTGAAACGCGTTTAATGCTTTTTTGTCTTCTTTCATTTGTACATACATTTGACCGATTTTGTCGTAACTGCTCATGGTACCATAGAGGTTATAGGATTGTTGATTGATTGTTAGTTGCATTTGATAGATTTTTAACGCGGCTTCCCATTGTTTTTGGGAACTATAGAGATTTGCTAATTTTTCTAAGGCTTCGCTCGCGATCGCGAATTGTTGAATCCCTATGGCTAATGTATAGGATTCTTGATAGTATTGACTGGCTAAGTTCCTTTTTCCTAGGGCTTGATAATGGGACGCGATCGCGCTCTTGAGGGAGGGGATCGGCTTTACGTTTTGTAGATTGGTATAAAATGCAATTAATTTTTCTAATGACGCGATCGCCTGTAAGGATTTGCCAGATTGCTCATAGACATAAACTAAATTTTTGAGCGTTTCTTCCTCCGTTGGCGGGGCTTCGGGTGCAGGAGTATTGGTTGGTGTAATGGCAGAATTACCAGAAGGTGCAGGAGTCGCGGGGGGTTGGGATTGAAATTCTAAATACGCGGTTAAAAATACCTCTCGATTTTCTTGAATTAAACGGGCTAAATTTTCATAAACTACCGCGGCTTTCTCATAGCTTAACCATTGGAGATGAATATTTCCCAGACTTTTTAAGGCTTTTCCTTCTGTTAAAATATCTTCTTTTTCATGGGCTAATTCAATGATTTTTTGATACACTGTCACCGCGTCTGCCTTCGATCGCGTCTTTTGAAAGGCGGATGCTAATAATTGTAAGTGTTCTAAATTAACGGGATTTTTGGAGAGACTTTCTGTGAAAATAGTTTGTAATCTTTGTCGGATTAATTGCACTTCAATTTTTTGACTTTGATCCCAAAAAATTGGCGCGAGCCGACTCAAAGTTTGAATTTCCGTAACAGTTCCTAAATATCGACTTAACATCCATTCTTGATGCCACAATTGAAGAGCCTTTAAGGGATTTCCTAACTGTGAATAGCCCAAGGCTTCTAAATCTAACTTTTCTAATGTTTCTTTAACTTGCTGTTGCTGGAGTGGTGTCAGATTTTCGGGATTTTCAGGAAGATTTGGTATAATAGGATCGGATGTGGGAATCTCAAGTGTATTTGGTGATAAGGTACTAGGCGGTAAATCCTCCTTTTGGGTTTCAGCTAAAACGCCTACCGTGTGAGACAAACAAAATAATGTACTACTCATAAATAAAATTTTTATGACAAGGCTCTCTTTTTTCTGTTTGTTGAACGAAACTATCTTGTTTTTCATGTTTTTTTACCTCGGAAATTCTCTCGTAGGGGCGAAGCCTTCGGGCAGAAAATCTGACGGGGCAAGCCATAACGTCTCTCCCCTAATGCTTCGCCCAGAAACCCTGTTTCTGACACGGATTGTTATATAGCAATTCCATAGGAGATGTAAATGTGGTAAGGGCTCAGATCCCGTCACAGGCAAGATGCCTGTGCCACAAGTTTTACTTCTGAAAGGGAAACACTATATAATAGATAATTATCAACCCAGGAAGGAATTAATTAATGAATGCCTCTGATCGTTTTCTCCATATTTTCTCGCGTATTGTCATCTCTATTCTAACATTTGTATCGGTATTTGTCATCTCCTTTCCCAGGGACACGATCGCGTTGGCTCTTCCTGATCGCGCATTTTTAAATCTTTCCTTAGATTTTTTAGACGACTATGAATTGCCGAAAATGACTTATGAAGGAACGAAAGTCGGAGGGTTATCGGCAATTACCTATGATCCGAAAAGTTATAATGCTGATAGTCACAGTTTTAAAATCTATGCCCTATCGGATGATTCGGGATACATTAATAATCCTCGATTTTATACCCTAGAAGTCACACTTAAATCCCCCGATCAAGGCCAAATCGGTATTGATAAAGTTACCGTTGAGGGGGTGACTTTTCTCAAAAATGAAAAGGGGGAAACTTTCCCTCCTAAATTTCTGAATCCTGAAGGAATCGCCCTATCACCCCGTAATTCTCTCTTCATTTCTAGTGAGGGAATTTCTGATGTCGGTGTCACACCTTTGATGCTCGGAGAGTTTGACTTAAAAACGGGACAACTTCAGCAAAATTTGCCTATTCCCACCCGTTATTTACCTGATGCAGAAGGGGATAAACAAACACGAGGAATCGTTAATAATTTAGGATTTGAATCCCTTACCCTCGATCGCGAAAGTTTTAGCCCAGGGGGACGCGATCCTTTTCGTTTATTTACCGCGGTTGAGTCACCTTTAGTACAAGATAAAGACACGGGAGAAGGGCGAAATCGTTTTCTCCATTATCTTATTGTTGATAAAGATCCTCAATTGGTGGCAGAACATTTTTATCCCCTCGATCGCGTTTCTAGTATATTTCATGGGTTAACGGATTTATTAGCATTAGGAAAAGGGGGTCATTTTCTCAGTTTAGAACGATCTTTTGGTTTCAGGGGATTTGAAGCTAAAATATATCAAGTCGCGATCGCGGGAGCCACCGATACCTCCCGCGTAGAAAATCTTAAAGGTGAATTAAACACTGTCAAACCTATGGCAAAAAAAATATTACTCGATTTCAATCAATTAGACATCGCGATCAATAATTTAGAAGGAATGACATTAGGGCCTCGTTTAGCCGATGGGAGTCAAAGTTTAATCCTCGTCAGCGATGATAACTTTCGCCCGGAGCAAAAAAATCAGTTCCTTTTATTACGCGTAAAAAGCCCTTCTTGACACTCCTCCTAAAAATAAATCTAAGACTGAGAAAAGGAGAAACATTCCCATGATAAATTTACGGCAAATATTGACAAAGAAAAAGCAGAAAATACCCTTACGCTTTATCCTTATTGTTCCTTTTCTTGTCCAAATTGGGGCTGCGGTTGGACTCACCGCGTATTTTTCCTTTTCTCATGGGCATGAATCTATTGAAAAACTCGCGTTTCAGTTACTCGATCGCGTAACCGAGCGTGTGCGCGATCGACTGAATACCTATCTCGCGACACCTCATTTAATTAATCAAATTAATAGGAAAGCCATTGAAGCTAATCATATTAATCCCAACAATCTTGAACAAATCAGAAATCACTTTTGGGATCAAATACAATTATTTGATTCCGTCACCGCGATTTCTATGGGCAACGAAAAAGGTGAATTAATAGGATATGCTCGCCTCAATCAAAATAATTTTTCTCTGAGAATTTTAGATAAAAAAATTTCTAATAATCGCCAAGATTATACCGTAGATAAACAAGGAAATCCGATCAAACTTTTTCAGGAGATTTCTAACTATGCTCCACGACAACTTTCTCGGTATCAAAAAGCACAAGAAATGGGGAAACCGACATGGACACCTATTTATTCGGGTGCGGTAACCACCCTCCCTCGTCTCGGTGCAGTGACTCCTATTTATGATAAGTCTGGAAAATTGAATCATGTTTTTGTAGTTGATCTCTCACTTTTAGAAATTAGTCAATTTTTACAGAGTTTACAGGTTTCTCCAGGGGGGCAAGTTTTTATTATAGAAACCACCGGGGAACTCGTAGCATCTTCTACCTTAGAAAAACCCTTTATTGTTAGTGCTGATGGCAAAACTGTTACCCGCGTTAATACTTTAAATAGTCATAATTTTTTCACCAGTCTTATCACAAAAAAATTATTAACACGTCTGGGAAAATTTGACAAAATTATTACATCAAAATCAGTAGAATTAGAGATCAAAAATGAACACCAATATGTTCAAATCACGCCCTATCAAGATCAATACGGTTTGAATTGGTTGTTAGTTGTTGTTGTCCCTGAATCTGATTTCATGGCTGAAATTGATGCACATACTCACCAGACAATTCTCTTGTGTATTCTCGCTTTAATCCTAGCAACAGGATGCGGAATTTTGACATCAAACTCGGTAACAAAACCGATGAGTAAGTTAACAGAAGTTACCGTCAAAATTGCTACAGGAAATTTTGATAAAATCATCGTGATTGATAGCAATATTATGGAAATAGATCAACTCGCAGAATCTTTTGGAGAAATGAGACAAAAACTGCAAGATTCTTTTGCTAATTTATACCAATTAAATGAAACATTAACCCAGAAGGAAAGTCAACTCAACCAGTTTTTAGACGCGTTACCTGTGGGATTTATCGTTTATACAGAAGAGGGTAAAGTTAATTACTTAAATCAAAGAGCAATTAGTTTAATGAAATGTGCAGAAAAAAACATAAATACTCTGGAAGATATCTCAACAAATTGTCCCCTTTATTATCAGGAAACTAATCTTAATTATCCCCTTGATAAAATGCCCTGTTTCTCCGCACTCAAGGGTGAACCTACCTTTATCGACGACGTGGAAGTAGAGATAGAAAACAAAAGGATTCCTTGGGAGATTTGGGCGAACCCAATCTATAATCAAGAAGGAGAGATTATTTATGGAATCGCCGTTTTTCAAGATATTACGCAACGCAAGAAAGCCGAAAAATTATTATCCGAATATAACCATACCTTAGAAAAAAAAGTTGCAGAAAGGACAGCAAAATTAGAAAAAAGAGAATCCCTTTTACGCTCAATAGGTGATAATTTAGTGAATAGTTTTATTTATCAATTAGTGCAGCAAAATAATGGCAATATTTATTTTACTTATATCAGTGCAGGGGTGGAAAAAGTTAGTGGTGTCAAAGCGGAAGATGCTTTGCAAAATTTCCATCTTCTCAATGACTTATTTTATCCAGAAGATCGCCCCAAATTTGAAGCCGCGTTTCGCGAATCAACGCAAAATTTAACCGTTTTTGATGTTTATGCGCGTAAGCAACTTCCCTCGGGGGAAATTCGCTGGTCCCATTTTCATTCTGTGCCACGTCTCTTGGATGATGGTACTATTATTTGGGATGGTATCGAATTAGATATTACAGCATTAAAGCACGCGGAAGAAGCTTTACGCGATTCCCAAATTAAACTTAATAATATTTTAGATAGCGCGATCGCGGCCATTGCCAGTATCCGTGTCTATCGAGATGCTCCCTGTAAATATGAATACATATCTGCGGGTTTAGAAATCATTTTTGGTTATACAACACAAGAATTAAAAGATGATCATAATGTGTGGCTATCTGGTATTCATCCTGAAGATAAAGAAGCGTTTATCTCTACATTTTATCAGGCTGTTTTTGCTGAAAAGACTATTACTCAAGAATATCGTTTTTATCATAAAGATGGTTCCCTGCGTTGGATTTCTCAACCCTTCACTTCCCACTATGATTCCAGCACAGATTCTTGGCTCGTCATCCTAGTTTCTATAGATATTAGCTCGCGTAAATCCTTAGAAATAGCCCTGGCAGAATCAAAAACAAAACTTAATGATATTTTAGATAGCGCGATCTCCGCCATTAGTAATTATCGAGTTTATGCGGATTATCGTTGGCATTATGAATATTTTTCCGCGGGGCAAGAAATCATCTTTGGCTATACAGCCCAGGAATTAATCGCCGATCAAAATCTCTGGATGTCGAGAGTGTATCATGAAGACTTCCAAAATGTAATTCTTCCGAATTTTGAAGCCATTTTTGCCAGAAATAACATCACACAACAATTCCGATTTCATCACAAAGACGGCTCCCTGCGTTGGATTTCCCAAACCTTAGCTTCCCGTTATGATAATATTGATGATTGTTGGATTGTGACAACTGTGGCTAATGATATCAGCGAGCAGAAATATTTAGAAATAGCCTTAAAAGCTTCAGAAAACAAACTCAATGATATTTTAGATAACACGATCGCGGCTATTACCACCTTTCGAGCCTATCCAGATTATACCTTTGAATATGAATACTTTTCCGCGGGGCAAGAAGCCATCTTTGGCTATACAGCGCGAGAATTTATGGCAGATAAAAACCTCTGGCTATCTCGCATTTATCCTGAAGATGTGGAAAAATACATTTTTACCGCGTTTGAAGATATTTTTGCCCAACGCTCCTCTTATCGAGAATTTCGTTTTTATCATAAAGATGGTTCCCTGCGTTGGATTTGTGGAAATTTAACCTCCCGACGCGATCCTACTGGTAATTTCTGGATAGTTACTACTGTGGCATTTGATATCAGCGATCGTAAATATTTAGAAATAGCCCTCCAAGAATCCGAAGCCAAAATTAGTGATATTTTAAATACCGCGATCGCGTCCATCGTTTGTTTTCGTCTCTTCCCAGATCGGACAATACAATATGATTACCGCTCCTCTGGTTGTGAGAAACTCTATGGCTATACACGAGAGGAATTACTCAATGATCCCCCCCTCTGGGATAATTTAATCTTCCCAGAAGATAGAGAAAAAGTGATTATTCCCTGTTTAGAGGAGATCATTGCCGAACGTAATATCACCATAGAATTTCGATTTTATCACAAAGATGGAAGCCTCCATTGGATGTCCGCAACCATTACATCATCTTACATTCCCGAAGGCAATTACTGGAAAGCGATCGCGGTAGACACCGACATTACCAAACAAAAAAAAATTGAAGAATCCTTACGAGAAAGGGAAGAATTTTTACACAGCATTTATAGTGGTGTAGAGGAAGGAATTTTCGTCGTTGCGGTGATGGGAAATGGCGAATTTCGTTTTATATCAACCAATCCCGCGTACCAGCGAATCACCGGATTATCCTTAGAATTACTACTGGGTAAAACACCAGAAGAAACCGGAATAGTCGATGGGAAAGAAGTCACAAAGCGTTATCAAGAATGCGTCGAAGTTGGTCAAACAATTTGTTATGAAGACTCGGTGATAATAGAGGGTAAAAAAACCTGGTTTTCTTCTACTCTTACCCCATTACGAGATGGCAATAATCGCATTTATCAACTCATCGGAACCACCTTTAACACCACTTCTCTAAAAAAGATAGAAAGCCGATTAAAACAAACCATCAAACAATTAAATCTTCACTTTGAAAATTCCCCCTTAGCCATTATAGAATGGGATGAAGAACTTAGGGTAAAACGCTGGTCAAAACACGCAGAACAAATTTTTGGCTGGAAAACAGAAGAAGTGATGAATTTTAATGCCTTTTTAGATTGGCGGTTTGTCTATGAAGAAGATGAAGAAATTGTCCACGGTATTTCTCATCACCTCATACAGGGAATTATTACTTCTAAATCACTAGAAAATCGTAACTACACCAAAGACGGAAGAGTGATTTATACCGAGTGGTATAACTCCGTGGTTTGTGATGATACCGGAAAAGTCCTATCGATCCTTTCCTTTGTCGAAGATATCACCCAACGCAAAGATGCAGAAGAAGCTCTACGCCAAAGTGAAGAACGATTTAGAAGTGCCTTTGATACAGCCCCTATCGGAATGGCGATTGTCTCTTTAGAGGGTAGTTTAATCCAAGTGAATCAACCCATTATCAAAATGTTTGGTTTCACGGAAACAGAACTGCTCAATTTGAACGTTGCTGCCCTGAGTTATCCAGAAGATATAGAAAAATATTTGAGCTATCTGCGCCAACTTTTATCAGGAAAAATCCCCTATTACCACTTAGAAAAACGTTATCGGCATAAAGATGGTCATCTTCTCTGGGGACACCTTAGTGTCGCCCTTGTACGTGACTCTCAACAAAATCCTCTTTACTGTGTGTGTCAAATTCAAGACATTACAGAACGGAAAAAAGCCGAAGACGCGTTAAAGGCAAGTGAAGAAAGATTTGAACGAGCCATTCGCGGTTCTAATGATGGTATTTGGGACTGGTTTGATATTAATCAAGAAAAGATTTGGTGTTCTCCCCGTGTCTTTGAAATTATAGGTTATCCCCCCCAGGAATTTCAATTCACCTTAAGCAAGTTAAAGGAATTAGTTCATCCTCAAGACAATGTGCGTGTCTTGGGGGAAATTTTCGATCATTTATATCGTCATATTCCCTATGAGACTGAATATCGTTGGCAAACTAAATCAGGTCGATATATTTGGATTGGTATCAGAGGACAAGCGGAGTGGGACGAATTAGGAAATCCTATTCGCATGGCCGGTTCTATTACTGATATTACGGCTCGTAAAATTGCCGAAATTGAATTACAACACGCGATGCTGGCATCGGAAGCAGCCAATCGAGCAAAAAGCACATTTCTTGCCAATATGAGCCATGAATTACGAACACCTCTCAATGCCATTTTGGGATTTGTACAACTGATGCAAGGAGATACCCAAACGCCTCAAAATCTCCGGAATAAATTAGATATAATTAATCGTAATAGTGAACATCTTTTAAGTTTAATTAATGATGTTTTATCGATCTCAAAAATAGAAGCTAATCAAATTCTTTTACAAGAAAATACCTTTAATTTATATCAATTATTGGAACAACTCAAACAAACATTCCTGTTCCGAGCTAACGCGAAAGGAATCTCATTAAATTTTGAATATACCCCGGAGGTTCCTCAATATATCCAAACTGATGAAGTGAAATTACGGCAAATCCTCAGCAATTTTCTTGATAATGCCATTAAATTTACAGCTAAAGGTGATGTCACCTTCCGAGTAATGAAGAAGGAAGAAGGAAGAAGGGGGAAGGAAGAAGGAAGAAGGAAGAAGGAAGAAGGGGGAATTGAAAGTCTCTCAGAAATTGTGGGACTCTCTGGAGTTTCCAGGGAACTCGATGATCGCGACACAACCGCGGTTTTTTCTACTAATGAGTCGGAGATGCTAAATACTCCCAGTATAAATAATTTGCCCCAGTCCTCCTCCTTCTTCCTTCAGTTTGAAATAGAAGATACTGGAGCGGGGATTTGTCCAGATGAATTAGACTTATTATTTGAACCCTTCGTGCAAACAGAAAGTGGGCGCACTTCCGGCCAAGGAACAGGATTAGGTTTAGTAATTTGTCGGCGCTTTGTCCAATTAATGGGAGGTGATATTACCGTAGAAAGTAAACCCAGTCAAGGAACTATATTTCGGTTCGATCTTTTGATACATTTGGGCAATCCTGAGAGGCTCTTCAATGATCAACCAGCTAAACGGATCATGGGACTAGCTCCCAATCAACCCACTTATCGTATTTTAGTGGTGGAAGATGTCGCGGAAAGTCGTACACTTTTGGTGGATTTATTAACATCTATGGGGTTAGAGGTAGCAGAAGCCGCCGATGGTGCAACCGCGGTAGATTTGTGGGAAAATTTTGCCCCTCATTTGATCTTTATGGATATTCGTTTACCCGTGCTTGATGGGTATAAAGCTACCCGTCAAATTCGCGCCCATCCCCAGGGCGAGAATACTATCATTATTGCTATTTCTGCCAGTGTGTTTGATGAAGAGCGTGAACGGATTCTCGCCGCGGGTTGTAATGATTTTGTCGCAAAACCCTTTTCGAGGAGTATTATCTTTGATAAACTTAATGAGCATCTCGGAATCCAGTATGTTTATGAAGATACCCTTGATCCGGTAAAATTACCTTCCCTTCCTACAGAGATCAAGATTCAAGAAGGGTTAGTTTTAATGCCGAAAAAGTGGGTTCAAGATTTTCACCTAGCTGCTCGTACTGCTGATCAAGAGGAAATGTTTGAACTTCTCAAAGAAATTCCTGAGTCTCTCGATTGGTTAGCCGAAACACTGCTTGAACTTATTAAAACTTTTCATCTCGATCAGATTATTGAATTAATGGGAGAGGCTATGTGATTATGAAAAATGAAGAAAATATTAATAAACAAACAAAGTCCTTGATCGCGGATATTTTGGTGGTGGATGATACGCCGGATAATTTGCGATTATTATCAGACTTACTGACTAATAATGGCTATAAAGTTCGTAATGTAACGAATGGGAAAATGGCTTTAGACGCGGCACAACTTAAACCGCCAGATTTAATTTTACTTGATATTATGATGCCGGGAATTGATGGATATGAAGTTTGTCGCCAGCTTAAACTGAAAAAAGAAACTTCCCAGATTCCCATTATTTTTCTCAGTGCCAAAAATGAAGTTGAGGATAAAATTCAAGGGTTTGGTTTAGGGGGGGTTGATTATATTACTAAACCCTATCAACCCGCGGAGGTTTTAGCACGCGTACAAAATCAATTACGAATTAGTGATTTACAGAAAAAACTGGGCAAACAAAATCAAAAATTACAGCAGGAAATTCACGATCGGGTTTTAGCTGAAGAACAATTAAAACTCTTAAATCAAAAATTAGAAAAGATAGTCGAATCCCGCACAGCTCAACTACAAACGCAAAATAAAGAGCTTCTGTTTTTAAAAGAAAAGTTGCAATTTAAATTAGAGGAAGAACATTCTTTAAGTGATTTAAAGTCTCAATTGATCACGACTATTTCGCATCAATTTCGCACGCCTTTAACTATTATTAGTACCAGTACGGATTTGATTAAACGTAAACTAATTAAGGGAGATAATACCGGCTGTGATCGCTATTTTCAAAGAATCAATGATAGTGTGCAAAAAATTACGCTGATGTTAGAAGATACTTTAACTTTGGCGAAAGCTAGTTCAGAAGACCTGCAATTTCATATAATTCCTATCAATTTAACTCAATTATGTCAATCCTTAATACAGAACTGGCAAATACCAGAAAATAATTCTTCTAAATTGAGTTTTGTCTATGGAGGAAAATCCTCCGACGTGATTAAGGGAGACCCCAGTTTAATTCAGAAAATGTTGAGTCATCTTGTGGCTAACGCGATCGGGTTTTCTCCCAATGGTGGCAACATCGTCTTAGAATTAACCTATGAAGCCCAAAACGCGATCGTGCGAATCACAGATGAAGGAATTGGTATTCCACCCCAAGAACAAACCAAAGTCTTTGAACGCTTTTATCGTGCCAGTAATGCCAATTCCGTACCCGGAACTCCCGGCGCGGGGTTAGGATTAGCGGTAGTGCAATGGATTGTCCAACAACATCATGGTACTATCACCATTGAAAGTATCCTTAATAAGGGAACGACTGTCACCCTTTCTCTTCCCCTGTGATGTTTATGGAGAATCTACCCAATAGACATCTCTATAAACTACTGTAGGGTAGGCTAACTCTGCCATTGCTCCGATTTTTACCAGATGTCTAATTACCCAATTGAAAATCTCAAATCCCAAATCTCGATGACTCACTCGACTGATATTCTCACTTTAGCCCGTTGGATGGCCTCGGACTTTAGTAATCAACCCCAGGCCTTTGAAAACCCCCCATTTTTTGCCCATATTCGTGTTTGTATTCGTCCCCTACCCTGGGAATTGCTAGACGGTTTAAGTCTTTATTTAGAACAGGCCTACCATTTAGATGTTAATGATCCCTATCGGGTACGGGTATTAAAATTAGTGTCGGCAGGAGATCATATCGAGGTAGAAAACTACGGCTTAGAAAATGAATCGGAATTTTATGGTGCTTCTCGTCAACCGGAGCGTCTCAAAGACTTAACACAAAAACACTTGAAAAAATTACCCGGATGTACTTTTATTACTCATTGGACTGGACGTTGTTTCCGTGGGGAAGTAGAACCGGGAAAAGGGTGTACAGTTGTGCGTAACGGTAAAACCACTTATCTCGATAGTTTCTTCGAGATTGATGAAAATAAGTTTATCAGCCATGATCGAGGCTGTGATCCTGAAACGGGTGAGCAAGTCTGGGGTGCTCTGGCTGGTCCCTTTGAATTTGTGCGTTGGGGGAGTTTCGCCTCCGAAGTTGTTGTCCCTTAAAATTAGGTAACATTTATGTCTTTGCAATTGGAATTGTTAGAAGAAAGTTTTGAGAAGATTAAGCCGATTAGGCCGCAATTTGCCGATACTTTCTACGAAAATCTCTTTAGTGATTATCCCGAATCACAAGCTCTGTTTGCCCATACAAATATGGCGCAACAGAAACAGCATTTGGTGAAAGCCTTAGCCCTAATCGTGGCAAATTTGCGTGATCCCGATGCTCTTACTGCCAATCTCAAGGCCTTGGGTGCGCGCCATCTCACCTATGGCACGATTACAGAACATTATCCTTTGGTTGGTTCGACTCTCTTAAAAACCATGAGTTTTTATTTAGCAAATGAGTGGACTCCAGAAGTGAAACAAGCTTGGATTGATGCCTATGACGCGATCGCCAGCATTATGTTAGAAGGCGCCGACTCCGCGGAGTCCCCCCATCCCACTCACTAATCAAGAGTCCCCAGTCGCCCATCCCCCATTCCTAGTCCCCTCTCTGCTCGGTTAGTTGTAACGGATGGTACAAAAGGTGTCATAACCTGATAAATTTACCGAGTATTGGCAAGCAAGATTCTCCCGCGATTTATGAAAGTCCTGGTTATAGGTGGCGATGGTTATTGTGGTTGGGCAACAGCACTTTATCTGTCCAATCGAGGTTATGATGTTGGGATTTTGGATAGTTTAGTGCGACGACACTGGGATGCTGAACTCTGTGTGGAAACCCTCACTCCCATTACACCCATTCAACAACGTATTCAAAGATGGCGCGATTTAACGGGTAAGTCTATTGACTTGTTTATCGGTGACATCACGAATTATGATTTTCTTAGTAAGGCAATGCGTAAATTTGAGCCGGACGCGATCGTGCATTTTGGTGAACAGCGCTCGGCTCCTTTTTCCATGATCGATCGCGATCACGCGGTTTTAACTCAAGTTAATAATGTGGTGGGTACTCTCAACCTACTTTATGCCATTCGCGAAGATTTCCCCGATTGTCATCTGGTGAAATTGGGGACAATGGGCGAGTATGGTACTCCTAACATTGATATCGAAGAAGGTTACATTACTATTGAACATAATGGTCGTAAAGATACTCTCCCCTATCCCAAACAACCGGGTTCTTTTTATCATTTAAGTAAAGTTCACGACAGCCACAATATTCACTTTGCTTGTAAAATCTGGGGCCTTCGTGCCACCGATTTGAATCAAGGTGTGGTTTATGGTGTTATTACTGATGAAACGGCCCACGATGAACTTTTAATTAATCGTTTGGATTATGATGGGGTTTTTGGTACTGCCCTCAATCGTTTTTGTATTCAAGCCGCGATCGGTCATCCCTTAACTGTCTATGGAAGTGGCGGCCAAACTCGCGCCTTTTTAGATATTCGCGATACAGTACGATGTGTGGAATTGGCGATAGCCAACCCCGCGGAAACTGGACAATTTCGCGTTTTCAACCAATTTACGGAAATGTTTAGCGTCGGTGACTTGGCGATGATAGTGAAAAAAGCAGGTGTCGCCCTGGGGTTAAATGTGGAAATTAATAACATTGATAACCCCAGAGTAGAGAAGGAAGAACACTATTTTAACGCGAAAAATACGAATCTTTTGGATCTGGGTTTACAACCGCATTATCTCTCGGATTCGTTGTTAGATTCCTTGCTCAATTTTGCGGTTAAATATAAGACGCGGGTTGATCACTCGCAAATTTTACCGAAAGTCAAATGGCGTGCTAATTAGCCTGAGTTGAGAAACCCGGTTTCTTAGACAATACCTTCGCCATTTCTTTGTAGGTTGGGTTGAGCGAAGCAAAACCCAACGAAGATGTTGGGTTTTGCGCTCCGCGCACGCTACGCGAACGTACCTCAACCCAACCTACGAATCAAGGTATTTTTCCTCAAAGGCGAAGGTATTGTTAGAGAAACCGGGTTTCTTTAAGAAACCGGGTTTCTCTGAATAATGTTGTAAATTTAATCCTGAACCTTTTATGCGAATAGCCCTGTTTACGGAAACTTTTTTACCTAAAATTGATGGTATCGTGACTCGTCTGAGTCATACGGTGGAACATTTACAACGATTGGGAAATCGTGTTTTAATATTTGCACCGGAAGGGGGTTTAAAGGAATATAAAGGAGCGCAAATTTATGGGGTTGATGGTTTACCTTTACCCTGGTATCCTGAATTAAAGATGGCATTTCCCCGTCCTGCCATTGGGGAACAATTAGAGAAATTTGAACCGGATATCATTCATGTGGTAAATCCGGCGATATTGGGGTTAGGCGGTTTATATTATGGAAAAAAATTAGATATACCTATCTTAGCATCTTATCATACTCATTTACCGAAATATTTACAACATTATGGTTTAGCTATGTTGGAACCCTTATTATGGGAATTACTCAAAGGAGCTCATAATCAGGCAGAATTAAACTTATGTACTTCGAGCGCGATGGTGGAAGAATTAAGTAATCATGGCATTGAGCGAGTAGATTTATGGCAAAGGGGAGTGGATACAGAATTATATACACCTCAATTAGCTAGTTGGGAAATGCGAAATCTTCTCTCTCAAAATAATCCAGAAAGTCCATTATTATTATATGTAGGACGTTTAGGGGCAGAGAAAGAAATTGAGCGTATTAAACCGATACTCGACGCGATACCTTCGGCCCGTTTAGCCTTAGTGGGAGATGGCCCTCACCGACAAAATTTAGAACAATATTTTGCTCGAACCCCGACTCATTTTGTCGGATATTTGCGAGGGAAAGAATTAGCGTCGGCTTACGCGTCAGCCGATGTGTTTATATTCCCCTCTCGTACAGAAACATTAGGATTAGTGTTATTAGAAGCAATGGCCGCAGGAACTCCTGTGGTAGCTGCCCGTTCTGGGGGAATACCTGATATAGTAACAGATGGGGTTAATGGTTATTTATTTGAGCCAAGGGATGAAGGTGGCGCGATACGGGCAACTCAACGTCTTTTTGCCCATCCAGAGGAGCGGGAAACTCTGCGCCAAAACGCTCGTACAGAAGCTTTGCGCTGGGGATGGGGGGCTGCTACACAACAATTAGCTCGTTATTATCAGTCTATTGTCAAGGCGCGATCGCTTCCCTCAGTGGCTTAAATAGTGATTGGGGATTGGTGATTAGTAGACATCTCCCAAAATTATGGTAGGGTAGGCATCCTGCCTGCCTTTCATCTTATTTTTGAAAAATGTCTAGTGATATGTGAGGGATTGGGAGAAGTCTTAGGTATTAGGTGTTGATCCCCAAAAACTAAAACTAAAAAAACATACCTGGTTTCCCCTCCCTAAGGCCCAATCCCCAATACCCATTTCCCCATCCCCATTCCCGAATCCCCATGAGACATCTCCTAAAAATCGGATCAATGGCAGGCTAATGCTACCCTACTGTAGTTTATGGAGATGTCTATTGCCCATTGCTAACCATTGCTAACCATTCCAGAAACCAACCGAAAATGACATTTTCCAGTGCTGGTAGCATTCTGGCTACATTGACTCAAGTGAATCGTATGGGAGTCTTGGCCGCGCGAGTGAAGGATCTGCCAGTGGCCGAATTTGTCTGTTTATTGGACTTTATTACCGCGGAATTTCAGCAATTTTTGCGGGCAATAGATCTCATTAATAATGAAGCATTAGAAACGCTCCTCGAACAATTATTAGACGCGTTTACCATCAAAATCGGTCAAGTATTTGAGGCGGAAACTACAACGATTTTTTTAGTAAATTCTAGTAAAAATCAACTGTGGTGTAAAACCGTAGAGCCTGAAACGGGGGATGTCATAGAAGTTCGTTTCCCCATGAATTCGGGAATTTTAGGTCATGTTGCGACAACGGGTGAGCATCTCAATATTGTGGACGCGTACTCTCATCCCCTCTTTGATAAGGAAGTAGATGAACAACTTAATTATCAAACTCGGACGATGCTTTGTATGCCAATTTTTAGTATGAAGAATCAAGATGAACCTGTCGCGGTAGTTAGACTTTTAAATAAAGCTGGTGATGTTCCTTTTAGTGAAGAGGATGAACAACAATTTCGCGCCTTTGCTGATTCCATTGGGATTATTTTGGAAAGTTGTCAATCTTTCTATGTCGCGGCACGAAATCAACGGGGAGTCGCGGCTTTATTAAAAGCGACAACGACTTTAGGGCAAAGTCTGGATTTAGAAACCACATTACAATCGGTAATGGAATTGGCGCGTGATTTAATGCAAGCCGATCGCAGTACCTTATTTTTATTAAGTAAAGAAACCAATGAACTCTGGACAAAGGTTGCCGCCGCCGATGGTATAACTATGATAGAAATTCGCTTTTCTGCCAATAAAGGAATCGCGGGTTTTGTGGCTTCAACGGGTCAAACTTTAAATATTCCTGATGCTTATACCGATCCCCGTTTCGATCCCACTACGGATAAACGGACAGGATATCGCACTCGTAATATTCTCTGTATGCCGGTTTATAATGCTAAAGGAGAATTAATCGGTGTTACACAATTAATTAATAAAAATCAAGGCAGTTTTACTACTACCGATGAAGACTTTTTACGGGCTTTTAATGCCCAAGCGGGAATCGCGTTACAAAATTCTCAATTATTTGCCAATGTCTTAGTGGAAAAACAATATCAAAAAGATATTCTCCAAAGTCTTTCTGATGTGGTTATTTCTACTGATATGGAAGGACGTATTGTTACTATTAATGAAGCGGCTTTATTATGGTTAGGTTGTCCTATCCATGAAAATAATGGTAAAAAACAACGAAAAATTTGGGAAGACAAGTTAATTCATCGTAAGGTATGGGAAATTCTGCCCATTGATCATTTAGGTTATCGTTTAGAAGATAGTCTGCGTCACGCGGCGCGACATTATGTTCCTGAACAAACTTTAACGGTGGGATTAGTGATTGAAACCGATCCTAATACGGGGGAAGATAATTATATTTTAGCCCTCCGCGATCGTGATAATCATGAAATTTATTACGCGTGGGGGGAAAATCATTTTTCACACCCCCAAGAGACAGGAGAAGAAAATCAACATTACTCATCACATCTTGCTATTCCGATCGCTCGTTCCCAAGTGAAAAAAATAGAACGCAGTTTAAATTTAACGGTTAATCCTCTTACTAACCCTGAAGGTGGGGTAAGAGGTGGAATTGTTGTATTAGAAGATATTAGTAGAGAAAAACGGATGAAGTCAACGATGTATCGTTATATGACACCGGGTGTCGCGGAGCGAGTGATGGCTTTAGGGGAAGATTCATTAATGGAAGGGGAACGAAAGGAAGTGACTATTTTATTTTCTGATATTCGGGGTTATACCACATTAGCAGAACAATTAGGGCCTTCGGAAGTTGTCGCGTTATTAAATCAATATTTTGAAACAATGGTGGAAGCTGTATTTCATTATGATGGGACGTTAGATAAGTTTATTGGTGACGCGTTAATGGCGGTTTTTGGTGCTCCTTTACACTTAAAGGATCATGCTTGGAAGGCTTTACAAACGGCTTTAGAAATGCGTTGGCGGCTCTGTGAATTTAATGAGTCTCGTCCGGGGGAACCCCAATTTAAGATTGGTATTGGTATTTGTTCGGGGGATGTGGTTTCTGGGAATATTGGTTCGGAAAGACGTATGGATTATACTGTTATTGGTGACGCGGTGAATGTGAGTTCTCGTTTGGAGGAATTAACTAAATTATATGGTTGTGATATTATTTTAAGTGAGTCAACGTATCAATTGTGTCACGATCGCGTGTGGGTAAGAGAGTTGGATAAGGTGCGGGTAAAGGGTAAACAACACGCGGTGAGTATTTATGAGTTAGTGGAGAAAAAATCTCAGCCCTTAAATGAGGAGATTAAAGAGTTTTTACACTTGTATCAAAAGGGACGTGATGCCTATATGGGCAGGGATTTTAGTCAAGCGATTATTGATTTTGAAGAGGCGAAAAAAATACGTTATAATGATCAGGTGATCGAAATTTATCTGGCGCGATCGCGGGGTTATTTACAAACGCCTCCTCCCGATGACTGGGATGGAGTCCATACCATGACAACCAAATAATATTACATCTATGCTTAGTTTGCGATACCTCTGTGTCTGAGTCGGCCCTTGGGGTTCATTATATAGCAACCGCCAGGGCGGTTAGGAGGTTCCTAATTGCACAAACCCATTCATTTTATTGCTTCTTCCTTCTTCCTTTTTCCTTCTGCTATATCATCTCTGTAGGGGTGCTATTGCCACAATTTTTTTTCCCAAGGGTATCACCACAAAGGCACAAAGACACAAAGGCAGGAAAAAAGAGTAGGGGCTCTTTCACTCCGATTTAGATTATGTTTTCTCGATACCAATGAAGGATACCTTACCATCTTTTTCCGACATAAAATCATAACAAATTACTCAAGATATCCTTTGTGCCTTTGTGTCTTTGTGGTTCATTTTATTTCCCGTACTTATTAAAAAAAAGCGACCTATTTACCGTTGAGAATTGTTCATACCCTTCCGACAAAAAACGGGTTTCTTTAATAATACCTTCGTCAAATTTTTATTATCCCTCTGGATGTCACCCTTACAGGCTATCAATTTCATAAACTACCACCATCAAACCCTGTCTGGGTTTTTCGGAAGGGATTTTTAATGAGCTACCCCCAAGGTACTCCAGGCAAAAGTCCACCCTAAAGGGTGAGATTTTGGCGAAGGTATTGATCAAAAAACCCAGTTTCTTCAAGAAACTGGGTTTTGATAAAAACAAGATAATTTAAGTCTTTTTGGTGGCTAACATCCGTTCGAGACTCATCCCGCCAACACTGAGGGTGACAACAGCCATTCCTAACCATTGAATAGGCTGCAAATTTTCCCCAATTAGGAACAAACCAAATAACCCTGTTAATGCCGGGCCTAAAGTACCAATCACCGAAGCTAATGCAGCACCCGCAAAACGAATGGCAAAATTATTCAACAAATAGCTAAAGAGTGTCAGCACCCCTAAAATGACACCCCCAATAATCAAACCAGTCCACACATTAGGATCAATTTTCGGTGCTAACTGGGCAGGTAAAGGAACCCACAAACTTAACGCGGTAAATACAAAAATCGCGGCAAAATTTACTAAACTAAAGGGAACTGGATGCAGTTTTCCCGCGGCCATTTGTGTTAATAAAACATAACCCGCGAAGGTGATACCAGAACCCAGGGCTGCGACAATTCCTAAAGTGGGATCACCAAAACTTCCCACCCCTTTTGCTAAAGCTGGAGAACCCGCGATCACTAACCCTAACACGATGCCACCCATTGCCAAAAGGCGCAGATAACTGGGGCGATCACCAAACAAAGTCCAAGAGCCTAAAACCGTGATAATGGGATAGATAAAGAATATCGTAATCGCGATCCCTGGTGTGACATTACCAATGGCAATATAAATCAACACCTGAGATAAAAACAGAAAGAAAGCACTACCAAGAACTTTCCATTTTAAGACAGTATCATTACCGTTAATGAACCGCTTTAAATCACTCCAAACTGAGGGATAAAATAACGTCGCCAAAAATGGCATCAATGCCATTACCACAATTAAACGGAGTAAGAGAATTAACAGGGAATTACCAAACCCCGGAGTCACAACACCCTCGATCGGAAATAACCCGAAAAGTAATCGCGGTTTAGGAGACTTGATTAAAATCCGCAAGGAAACATTAAATAATGACAAGACACCCGCGGACATCAAGGCAAAAATTACCCCTTGTAAAACAGGAGATTTCTGTTTTGGGGCTGTGACAGGCGCGATCGCGGGATTTTGGGGCTCTGGCTCTATCTGTCTCGAAATTTCTGGAGCAAAAGGATTGGCTTCTATTTCTAAATCCTCGTCGCTTAACTCCTCACGCAAACGCCCAACTAAATTATCTAATAGGGTTTCGCCTTGATGTTTCAAGGTTTGCATCCGGTTTAAACGCTGTGATAATTCACTTTCATGGGTGTTTAAGTCCGCTTGGATACGTTCAAAGGTGCGAGTCATACTCGCGTCTAAAGATGCCAATAAATGAGATGCCCGCTCATTGTAAGCCACTAGGGGCGCGGGTAAGGGAAATTCCCCCGTTTGTACCGGGTTTATTGCCTCTTCCCTATTCATACTGAGTTCATAGAAGCGTTGAATAAGCTGCTCTTGCAAATTCTGGGCTAAGACTTGCGCCAAGTGTTTCAACCATAATTGCTGTTGTTGCAAGGAGCGTTGAGACAGCGCTTCGACTTGCTGAGATTGCAATTGTTGATATTGGGCGCGCAGCTTATCAATATCTTCTATTAAACTATTTTTTTCTGATTGCAGCCGCGAGATGTCCTCCGTGAACTGCTTTCTCACACTTTCATGTAAACCCTCTAATTCGTGAATAACGGCGTTTAGGACGTCTTCCGCCGACCTAGAACTACCTGATTCACTGTGGGGTGTATTGTTATCCCAAGGTGACATTAATTCTTACCCTCTCATTAAATCTGAATATCCCTTAGCCTATTTTGGCAAGTTCAATGTAATTTACAGCATAGAGTTACACACCTGATTTTCGCCAAATCAAGAAACTTTAGAAAAAAAGTTTCGATCGCGTTGTCTAATCTTAAGGTACAGGAGAAGAGCCACTAGAGGATCTCCCCATGTGATTTTCTCTATAATTGTCAGGTCTGACAGGGGATCTGTCAATGCTGATATGATGATGATGACTCCGTGATCGCATAAGCTCTTTGCCGTCATGGTGCTAAGTTATTTTATCACTTAATCAAGCCATTCTGCACATATTCCGCCTTAAGATAATCTTGATAAATGTCAACTTTTGGCAAGTCGTGAGAAGTCAGTAAAAATTTATTCTTTAAGGTGATAAAGCATAAAGCTCCATTCACTTTTGTCGAGTGTAATTGAGTGGCTAAATATTCTAAACTTTGGGGTTCTTCTAAGATTTTAGGATTAATAACCGCGTGGCGAATGGCATCGGCTAAAACTCCTAAACTTAAGTCATAATTAGAAATACAATCAATTAATTCTACGGAAAAAATGCCAATTTGATAAATGGCAGCTTGATAAACGCCGTCTTTTTCCAATTTGGGCAACACTTCACCCAAACTTTTGGCTTTCGCTTCTGGGGTTATTTCCCACCAAGCTTTTTTGGCAAACTCTGTCATTTTTTCGTGAATTGAGTCTAGGGATTCCCAATGTTTTTCTAAACGACTCATTATTAAACTCGCGACTTCTTCTTTTCTTTCTTCTCTATTAATTTTATCAACTTGTCTCCCGACTAAATAACCGATTAATCCCCCAATTAATGTTAAGACTAAGCGATCGCTTGTGAATAATACCAATAAAATACTAAAGATTCCCACCAAAAGGACAATAGGGGGAATATCTTTAATCAGTTTATTTAGATCATTGAGCAGGGGGATTTCGTTATTATTCTTCATCGGTTTTCCTTAAGGCGGACGACAGGGAGGATCGTGTTAGCCCAATTATGCGGTTCTTATTATCCCATAGAAGGGCTAAATCTTTTGTTAATTTTTACCCTGCCCCTATTTGGGGGGTCACGCGATCGGCCTTTATGATATCGTTATAATTGACTCAGAAACCCAATTTTTTTGGGTCAATTTGTCATTTTATCGACCTATTGTAAAATTTCGTTAAGTTTATCGACAAAATTAGAGAAATATGGTATATCGCAATCCGACACCGACAGTTGATATTATTATTGAATTAATAGATAGACGCGATCGCGCGATCGTGCTGATCGAAAGAAAAAATGCGCCCCTGGGATGGGCGATACCGGGTGGTTTTGTTGATTATGGGGAATCAGTGGAAACCGCGGCTCGACGGGAAGCACGAGAAGAAACAGGCTTAGAAGTAGAATTAATAGAGCAATTTCATGTCTATTCTGATCCCAATCGCGATCCTCGTCAACATACATTAAGTGTAGTATTTTTAGCCACAGCAAAAGGGGAACCTCAAGCCGCGGATGATGCTAAAAATGTGGGTATTTTTGAACCTTGGCAAATTCCCATTAATCTTTGTTTTGATCACGATCGCATTTTACGCGATTATTTCCACTATCGTCATTATCGCCTTAAACCAATTCTTTAAGTAAGAAGGAAGAAGGAAGAAATAATGAACCACAAAGGCACAGAGGGCACAGAGGAAGAGGGAAGAGGGAAGAGGGAAGAGGAAAGAGGAAAGAGGAAAGAGGAAAGAAGGAAACTTTTCTATTACCTCTTCCCATTACTTATTACCCATTACTTATTACCCATTATATCAAGTCCGGTTAAATACACCTAATAACCGTAGGGGCGGGTTCGCCAATATCTTAACTAGAAGCAATATCTCTAGTAAACCCGCCCCGCCTCAATATTCCCATTACCTATTACCTATTACCTATTACCCATTACCTATTCCCCATTACCCAATATGGCAAAAGTAACAATTTTAGGCGCGGGCGCGTGGGGTTCTGCATTAGCAACCCTCGCCCAAAATCAACAAAATCAAGTCCGTGTTTGGTCACGGCAATCTTCTGATAGTTTAGAATTTTTATTATCGGATACGGAAATTATTATTTCTGCTGTTTCGATGAAGGGAGTTGTCTCTCTAGTAGAAAAAATAAAAGAACTTTCTTTATATCCTGATGTTATTTTAGTAACGGCTACAAAAGGATTAGATCCTGTTACGACTTCGACTCCTTCTGTACTCTGGCAAAAGGCTTTTCCTCACAATCCTGTTGTGGTATTATCGGGACCTAATCTTTCACAAGAAATTGAGAAATGTTTACCGGCCGCGACGGTTGCGGCTAGTATTAATATTGACGCGGCTAAACGGATTCAAGCAATTTTAAGTTCCGATCGATTTCGGGTTTATGTTAATACAGATCCCTTGGGAACCGAACTTGGTGGAACTTTGAAAAATGTCTTCGCGATCGCGGCTGGTGTCTGTGATGGTTTACAATTAGGCACTAATGCCAAATCCGCGTTATTAACTCGCGCTTTACCCGAAATGATGCGAGTCGGAACGACTTTAGGTGGACACATTGAAACTTTTTATGGATTATCGGGTTTAGGGGATTTATTAACTACTTGTAATAGTCCCCTTTCTCGTAATTATCGAGTCGGTGAGGGGCTGGCGCAAGGTAAATCTTTAGATCAAGTATTAGAAGATTTACAAAGTACCGCGGAAGGGGTTAATACTACTAATGTGTTAATGGAAATTGCCAACCGTCAAAATATTGAAGTGCCGATCGCGTATCAAGTTTATCGTTTACTCAATGGTAAAATATCTCCTCAGCAAGCCGTTACTGCTTTAATGGAGCGTACTTTAAAACCCGAATCTCTTTAATGGGTAATAGGGAATGGGTAATAGGTAATAGGTAATAGGTAATGGGTAATAGGTAATAGGGATTGGGAAGTTTTCTTCTTCCTTTGTGTCTCTGTGCAATATCTTCGCCATTTCTTTGTAGGTTGGGTTTCGTGCCTCAACCCAACCTACATAAAAATCTATTTATCGCCGTAATAGTAGTAATAGTAGGTTGAGGCGGGGGGAAAGCAAAACCCAACGCATTTCTTGGGTTTTGCGCTACGCGCACGCGACGCAGGCCTCAACCCAACCTACATAAAAATCTATTTATCGCCGTAATAGAAGAGAATTTCTTTATCTTTTAAGGGGGCGAAATTCGCGTCAGCTAACAACTGATTTAATTCATCTTTGGCAATATGTTTGGCTCCTATGCGGACAATACGCGATCGCATGGTATTAGAAACCCCACTGCGTTGACGGCCGGCTTCTAAACCCATAACCTTATGATAAAGATTTAGTTTCGCTTCGGGAATAGGTGTACCATCAAAATCAATACCTGACGCGATCGCTCTATCTATCGCGTCCGCACCTGTTAAAGCTTCTTTTGTTGTTTCAGACATTTTTCTATCAAAAAAAGTTGACTTAAGTATTTTACCAAAGAATTACTCTTATCAAGTAATTAAAAACCTTAGTTGCTCGCGAGAAATAGCCTCCTCACTCACGATCGCGTCTTCGGTGATGACAGACAACACGCGATCGTCTGATTTTTTGGGCTTTCCGATTCTGACTATCCGGTGCCGATTCCCTGAAAACACTATATACAGTGGTTATTGGTGATTTTCGCCAAAGATACACTATATATAGATTCTTGCCTCCCTTTCCCTATAAGTTAAAATAATAAAAAACTTAATCTGATATGAGTAATTGTGATGGATGGACTATTGCTATTAATTCCTAAATTAGATTTAATAATTTCTGAGTTATTGATAAATTCTTGCAAGAAGCTAGAGAGAGAATAAATGCTAAATTCAAAATCAATAAATATAACAGCCTCATTAGTCGTTTTCACAAGCTTATTAGTAAGTGCTTGTACGTCAAAGGTAGAGACCTCTGGGGCTCCGAGTCCCGCGCCCCAAGTCTCCCAAGAGGTGAAGACGCAAGCCCCACTCAATCAAATAACGATCGTATTTGGGACACGCAAAGATACAAAAGATTTGCAAAATAATGCTAACCTTGTTGCTAGTGTTCTATCCAAAGAGATCGGAGTGCCCGTGATCGCGACGATCGGGGATGAAACCGCGGCAGTGGAAGCATTAAGGGCAAACCGTGCTCAAGTAGCCTTTGTCGCGGGACGTGCCGCATTGAAAGCAGAACAACTGGCGAATGCTAAAATGTATTTAGCAGAAGTGCGTCCTAATTATTCTAATGGCTCGACTTATCGTTCAGTATTTGTTGTGCCAAAAGACAGTCCATTAGAAGGGAAAAGTACAAGCCAAGAAACCTTACAACAATTAAAAGGAAAACGAATGGCATTTACTTCAAGGACATCGGGTTCAGGGTTTATTTTTCCTGTCGCTGAATTAGTGAATTTAGGCTTTGTTTCTAGTCCCGATCGCCTAGAAGATTTCTTTACAGAAGTTACTTATGGAGATGGATATAGTAGTGCATTACAAGCGGTATTAAGAGGACAAGCGGATGTCGCAGTCGTTTCGGAATACGCGTTATTACCACCTTGGATAACAGAAGAAGAAGGGAAAAATTTACGAGTGCTTCAGGGTATTCCAAAAGTTCCGGCTCATGGTATTATTATAGATGATGCTGTACCGGAAGCACAACGAGAAAAACTCATTAATGCTTTTTTAAAGTTTAATGATTCTGGGAGTAATCAACAGTTTCGTACTCTCTATAATTCTACCCAATTAGTAAAAGTTGAACATGATCAACATTTAGCCACTTTACGTCAAGCCTTAAAAATGGCTAAAGTTGAACCATAATTAGGTAATGGGGAATTGGTAATTGGTAATAGGTGATGGGTGATGGGTAATTGGTAATTGGTAATGGAGAAGAAAAAAGTTCACGATGGATGACAAAGGGAGCATCTCCTAGTCGTAAATTGGCAGTGGGAGCTATTAGATCCCGCCTTCGCGAGACGCTCTGATGCTCCCCACAGGCTACACCCACTACAGTTTTTTTTGGGACCTTGAGATGCTCCCGATGACAAACTTGTGAAGTGGCTTAGTGATTAGTTTATTTCTCTATTCCCGATTCCCGATTCCCGATTACCGATTCCCGATTACCGATTCCCAATTACCCATCACCCATTACTCATTACCGATTACCCATCACCCATCACCGATTACCCATTACCCATTACCCATCACCCATGACTATTGAATTTTCGGAGCTAACAAGTATTTATTCTGAATCATTAAAACGTCCTATTTTAAATGCAATTAACAACAAGATTAAACCGGGGGAATTTGTCGCATTATTAGGTTTAAATGGTGCAGGCAAATCAACGCTTTTGCGTTCTTTAGTGGGTTTAGTACCCATTAAAGAAGGTGATATTCGTATTAATGATATCCGGGTGACTTCCCATACTTTAAAGAAGATTCGCAAAAGTGTGGGTTTTATTCCTCAAGGAGGGGGACTGGTTAAACAATTATCAGCTATTGATAATGTTTTATGTGGTTGTTTAGGTAATTTAACTCCTTGGCAAAGTTTCTGGGGGTTTCCTCAAAAAGAATATGATCGCGCTTTAGAATTATTAACCCATTTCGGCTTAAAAAATCACATTCATCAAAAAGCGAGTCAACTCAGTGGTGGGCAGCAACAAAGAGTCGCGATCGCGCGTGCCTTAATCCAAAATCCCTCAATTTTATTAGCCGATGAGCCCCTAGCAGGATTAGATGTAATAGCCGCACAACAAGTGATGGAAATTTTTGCCAAATTACATCAAGAAGAAGGAAAAACTATTATCATTGTCTTACATGATTTAGCCATCGCGAGTCTTTATCCAGAAAGAGCGATCGTGCTGGATGCCGGGAAAATCGTTTATGATGGAAATTGCCAAAATTTATCCGATCGCTTCAGCGAATTTACTCACAGTTACGCGTGAATAAAATTATCGATTTGAGCCTAATGTGCAATTACATAAAGTAGTGCAGGCATCTTGCCTGCGAAAGTAGTGCAGGCATCTTGCCTGCGAAAGTAGTGCAGGCATCTTGCCTGCGAAAATAGTGCAGGCAAGATGCCTGCTAAAGTAGTGTAGGCATCTTGCCTGCTAAAGTAGTGTAGGCATCGGGAGCATTTCAAAGAAGCCAAAAAAAACTGTAGTGGGTGTAGCCTGTGGGGAGCATTAGAGCGTCTCGCTCCGGGCGCGATCGGGCTAGGGCGCGAGACGCTCCCACTACAAATGTACAACCTTGAGATGCTCCCAAAAAAGAATCCAGATTTGAGCCTAATGATAAAGGCTATAACCAATATTTTTTACAGAGGTTATCTCATGTTTAATCATCATTTTATTTCCGGGCTAAAAAAATATAAAATATTGCGAAATCTCGCCATAGTGGGTGTAATTATCATCATTTATGGATGGGCATTAAACGGACTAAAAATTAATGTGGAAACCCTTAAAACCAGTTTACCTTATATGATAGATTTTATCTCCCGGTTATGGCCCCCTAACCTAGAAATTATAGATATTGCCATCAAAGCATTAATCGAAACCATACAAATGTCATTATGGGGAACTACAATCGGGGCAATTTTTTCGATTCCCATTGCCATTTGTAGTGCCCATAATATTGCCCCAAAATGGTTACAATGGATCGCGAATTTATTACAAAATGCCGTGCGATCGGTTCCTTCTATTGTCTTAGGATTATTATTTGTCGCGGCAACGGGGTTAGGGGCTCCCGCGGGAACCTTAGCTTTATCTATTTATACTATCGGATATTTAGCTAAATTTTATCAGGAAGGGATTGAGTCGGTTGAGGCGCGATCGTTAGAATCATTAGAAGTCATCGGAGCATCATGGTTACAAATTGCCCAATATGGAATATTACCCCAAGTATTACCATTAGGCTTAGGTTATACCCTCTGGATGTTTGAATATAATATTAGGGCAGCATCGGTTTTAGGAGTAGTAGGTGCGGGTGGAATTGGGTTTGAGTTAGCCAGTTATATCAAGAGTTTTGAATATAACAAAGCGACTACGATGATGTTAGTTTTATTAGTGGTAGTAACGGTTATTGATGGTGTTAGTAGTAAGTTAAGACAAAAATTAGAGTCTATGTAGTGATTTTTGAAACCGCAGATAAACGCAGATAAACGCAGATTAGGATACTAGATAGTTAGGTTATTTGCGTATTTTTACGGAGATAAAAGAGGCACAAATGAACTCTCAGAATATCAGTATTTCTCTGTATTGACAATAATTTACTTTACTGGTAATGTAGTTTAATCGTTAATTCTTAATGTGCGATCAGGGTATTCTATGGACGCGGAAGAACTGCTGGAACGATATGAAAAAGGTGAGCGGCAATTTCATAGTGTTAACTTAAAGGGGGTTGACCTCAAAGGTGCAAACCTCAGTAAGATTGACTTACAGAGTGCAGACTTAACAGGTGCAGACTTAAGTTACGCAAATTTGAGTTATGCCAGCCTTTATGGAACCAAACTGAGTAGAGCTACCTTGTATAATACTAAGTTAACAGGTGTGTTAAAGGGTCAACAAGATATGGTTTTGGCAGACCTGAGTTACGCGGACTTAAGTGGTGGAGACTTCAATTATACTGACTTCAGTAATGCTAATTTAGAACACGCGAATTTGACTCATGTTAACTTCAGTAATGCCAAATTAATTAATGCTAAATTAGAAAAAGCGAACTTAACAGGAGCCAATCTAAGTAGTGCGGATCTAAGTGTCGCTTATTTTTGTGAAGCTAACCTATCTCAATCGATCTTATATAGAGCTAATCTGACAGGGGCTAATTTAAGTTATGCGAACTTAACTCGAGCAAATTTCAATGAAGCTACTTTAAAAAACACACAACTTAAACAAGTAATTTGCCAGAAAGCTTGTTTTTCTGGTGTTGATTTATCGGGAAAAATTTTGAGTAATCTTAATTTTCAAGATGCTAACTTACAAAGTTCTAATCTCAATAATGCTTGTCTTCAAAACACAAACTTTGAACGTGCAAATTTAAGATGTGCAAGTTTATCAAGAGCCAATTTGATAGGTTCTAACTTACAAAAAGCTGACTTGACTGGTGCTGATACTTACGGCTGGATAATTGATGATGCTGACTTTACAGATGCGATCATGCCCGATGGAGAAATCTATGAAGACGAAACTCTTGACAGGGAACCCAATAAACAGGAAACTACTAGAAAAGCATCAAATAACGTAAAATCTATGATACGCGAAATTATCTACACCCAAAACGCGCCCAAACCCGTAGGCCCCTATAATCAAGCCATAGTCGCGAGTGGTAAAATGCTATTTGTCGCGGGACAAATTGCCATAGATAACCGCATTAACGATATTGTCTATACCGATGATATTACCAAACAAACCGAACAAGTCATGGCAAATCTTGAGGCAATTCTCAAAGCCGCGAATACCACTTGGTTAAATGTTGTCAAAACCAATGTCTATCTCAAAGACATGAATGATTTTGCCGCGATGAATGCGGTTTATGCCAAATATTTTGATGCCGATAAAGCCCCAGCGCGAGCTTGTGTAGAAGTCTCCCGTTTACCCAAAGATGTCTTAGTTGAAATTGACTGTATTGCTCTCATTGAATAGGGATTGGGGAATGGGTAATAGGTAATAGGTAATAGGTAATAGGTAATGAACAATTAACCATCAATAATTAATATAGTGTTTCTCAATTATATGATGTACAAAAACGATCGCCCCTACAAAAGGGCGGGCACGGGGGCACCGCCCCTACAAAAGGCGGAACCGGAAAAGCCCCCCCTTTTTAAGGGGGGTTGGGGGGATCAATCTCCTGTACCTCAGCAGAGAGAGAAATGCTATATTACCTATTATAATTACCTCTTCCCTTTGTGTCCTCTGTGCCTTTGTGGTTCATTATTTCTTTCTTCTTCTTCCTTCTTCCTTCTTCCCTATTCCTTCTTCCTTATTCCATGCAAATAAAAGATATTGGAGAACAAGGTTTACTGCGAATCATCCAAAAATTTTGTCCCTCCGATATTATTGGCGATGATGGCGCGATATTAACAACTCCCAACGATCGCGCTCTGGTGATTACCACAGATATGTTAGTCGAAGAGGTACATTTTAGCGATCGCACCACATCAGCCCAAGACACAGGATGGCGTGCCGTAGCCGCGAATTTATCCGATCTGGCCGCGATGGGCGCAACACCATTAGGCATTACCGTCGCCTTGAGCGTCACCCCAGAAACCCCTGTGAATTGGGTAGAAGAACTTTATCAGGGAATGACAGCCTGTTTAAAACCCTACAATACACCCATCATCGGGGGAGATATTGTTCGATCGCGACTCCGAGCCATTAGTATTACCGCCTTGGGCTACAGTCATCCCGACAATACCATCCGACGAAATACCGCGAAACCCGGTGAAGTTATCCTCGTGACAGGGATTCACGGAGCCTCGCGTGCCGGATTAGAATTATTATTAAACCCCGAATTAGGTGAAACACTCACCCCCATAGAAAAACAAATCTTAATCAGAGCCCATCAACGCCCTTATCCCCGTCTCGATGTTTTACCCCATCTCTGGGACATTTGCCAATCTCAACCCCTTAATCAGGAGGGGCAGGGGGGCTTAAAACCCCCCTTATTAAGGGGGGCTAGGGGGGATCTCACCGGAATGGATAGCAGCGACGGGTTAGCCGATGCCATTATTCAGATATGTCACGCCAGTGGTATCGGAGCCAGAATAGAAAGAGAGAAAATTCCCATCCCTTCATCAGTGTTAAAACTCGTTACAGCCGAAAAAGCACTGGATTGGGCATTATATGGAGGGGAAGACTTTGAATTAGTTTTATGTCTGCCCCCAGAAATAGGAGAAAAATTAGTGGCAAAAATAGGAAAACCAGCCGCGATCGTGGGAATCACGACAGACAACCCCAGTATTTTATTAGTAGATCAGAAAAGCCTTTATCCCGATGAAGCGCTCACCCAGAATAAAGGCTTTCAACATTTTGCTTAGGAAAGGGACAAAAGAAAAGTCCCCACCCGGAGAAGAATTGTTGCACAATTAAGGGATGATCTTGTAGGGGCAATCCCCCCGTGGTTGCCCCGCTCCCCCCAACCCCCCCGCACGGTTGTAGGCACGGTTGTAGGCACGGGGGTAGGCACGGGGGTAGGCACGGGGATAGGCACGGTTGTAGGCACGGTTGTAGGCACGGTTGTAGGCACGGTTGTAGGCACGGGGGTAGGCACTCTTGCACTACCCCTACACTACACTCCTACAACGGTATCATCCCAGGAATGGGCAACACCAAGAATTAGGCTTCCCACTTGGACGCGACAAGTTCAGCTAAGTCAACCACACGCTGACTATAACCCCACTCATTGTCATACCACGCGATAACTTTTACCAAGTCCCCATCAAGAACCATAGTTAGACTAGCATCAACAATAGAAGACGCGTCATGGCCACGATAGTCAGAAGAAACTAGAGGTAATTCACTATATTCGAGAATGCCGTTCATCGGGCCTTCCGCCGCGGCTTTGAGAACTTCATTAACTTGTTCAGAAAAAGTTTTCTTCTCAACTTGGGCAACAAAGTCCACCACAGAGACATTAGGAGTGGGAACCCGCATCGCTAAACCATTTAACTTACCCTTCAATTCAGGGATTACCAGAGCCACCGCTTGAGCCGCACCCGTTGAAGTAGGTACAATATTCATAGCAGCCGCCCGGGCGCGACGTACATCGCGATGACTCGCGTCTAACAAGCGTTGGTCGCCCGTATAACTGTGAGTCGTCGTCATCGTACCCTTGATAATACCAAAGTTTTCATGGAGGACTTTGGCAACAGGAGCTAAACAGTTAGTTGTACAGCTGGCGTTACTAATGACTGTGTAATCTTTGTGATGATAGGAATGATGATTCACCCCCATCACAAAGGTACCCACTTCTGCACCTTTACCTGGGGCAGTAATAAGAACCTTTTTTGCACCCGAAGCCATATGCTTCGAGGCACCCGCCTGATCCACAAAGACTCCAGTTGCTTCAATAATCAGATCAATACCCAATTCAGCCCAAGGCAAATTTAACGGGTTACGATCACTGACGCACTTCACCGTCTTGCCATTGACAGTAATAGAGTTTTCATCTGCGGTAATATCGACACCCTTGAGAGTCCCCAGCATGGTGTCATACTTGAGCAGATGAGCATTGGTTCTAGGATCTGAGGTGTCATTAATGGCAACTAGATCCAGTTGGCTGTTTTGACGGCCCAGCCAGCAGCGCATAAAATTACGTCCGATACGTCCAAATCCGTTAATCGCGACTCGAATCACCTTTTACCTCCTAACAACAGCAGCCCCTAGCTCAGGCCAGAAATTTGGATAAATTTTAAGAGTAAACTCTGATCCCGATCATATCGCAAAGGGAGATCCCTTCTGAATCTTTTCTGTTTGGCAAATTTCTCTGATGGGGAGTGGGGATTGGGGAGATGGGGAGATGGGGAGATGGGGAGATGGGGAGATGGGGAAGTTTTCTTCTTCCAAAGTGTCTTTGTGCCTTTGTGGTTCATTAATTTCTTCATTCTTCCCTCTCTTCCCTCTCCTCCCCATCCTCCCCCTCTTCACTCCTCTTCCCCCTCTTCCTCCTCCCCCTCTTCCTTCTTCCTTCTTCCTTCTTCCTTCCCCCTCTTCCTTCTTCCTTCTTCCTTCTTCCTTCTTCCTTCCCCCTCTTCCTCCTCCCCCTCTTCCTTCTTCCTTCTTCCTCCTCCCCCTCTTCCTTCTTCCTTCTTCCTCCTCCCCCTCTTCCTTCTTCCTTCTTCCTTTTACCGATTCCCCAATCCCCTTTTAAGGAAATCTTCAGAAGAATGTATCCTTCACCAACAATTCCTGATATGATATCGCGTATTATTGGCGTGGTGTGGTGTGTAAGGAGCGATCAGATGCCGATTTCTGTAGATTTCAGCGGCAGACCATTTCATTTCATCGGAATTGGTGGAATTGGAATGTCTGCCCTGGCTTATATTCTTGCTCAACGTAAGTTACCCGTATTTGGTTCGGATATTAAAGCCAGTCATATTACCCAGCGTTTGCAGGCAATGGGCGCTCATATTTTCTGGCAACAGGATGCCAGTAATTTTGATTTATTCCAATCAACAGCACAGACAAGGGGTGTGGAGCTACCTTCTTCCCTTTCAGGGAATGGTGTTTCTGTGGTTGAGCGAGAAATCTGTCATAATCAAAATAACGGTAACGGGAAAGTCGCCTCACCTTCTCACCAATTACCCCAGGTAATCTGTTCCACGGCTATTAATACAGCTAATTCTGAGTATCGAGCCGCGATCGCGCTCGGATGTCCCATGTTTCACCGTTCAGATGTCCTCGCAGCCCTAATTGACGATTACGAAAGTATTGCCGTCGCGGGTACTCATGGCAAAACCACTACCAGCAGCATGATCGGATTTGTCTTGCTTGAAGCGGGTTTAGATCCGACAATTATTGTCGGTGGTGAAGTTAATGCTTGGTCCGGGAATGCTCGTTTAGGAGATGGTCCCTATTTAGTCGCGGAAGCCGACGAATCTGATGGCTCTTTAGTGAAATTCTCCCCTTCCATCGGAGTAATTACCAATATTGAATTAGACCATCCCGATCATTATCATTCCCTTGATGCCGTAATTGAAACTTTTAAAACGTTTGCCCAAAAGTGTAAAAATTTGGTGGGTTGTATTGATTGCCCCACTGTTAAAGATGCTCTGAAACCTTCTATTACTTATAGTCTTAATCTCGATGCGGGTGCTGATTATACTGTTGACTCTATCGACTACCGTTCTGATTGTACTGTGGCCCGTGTCTGGGAACGGGGAGAGATTTTAGGGGAACTGCAATTAAATTTGTTAGGTTCCCATAATCTTAGTAATTCCCTGGCGGCAGTCGGCATCGGTCGATTATTAGGTTTAGACTTTGATAAAATTGCTAACGCGATACGGGCTTTTGAAGGGGCCAATCGTCGTTTTGAAATCAAGGGATTTCACAACAACACTCTTTTTGTGGATGATTATGCCCACCACCCCAGCGAAATTCGTGTAACTTTGGCCGCGGCACGCTTGCGAGTTGAGGGAAAAAAATCGCCCCAGCAAGGGGGAAATGATTCGGCTTTACCTGTTAATTCTTCATCCTTCCAACGGGTGATTGCGATTTTCCAACCCCATCGCTATAGTCGCACTCAAACTTTTTTAGCAGAATTTGCCCAAGCTTTTCAAGATGCAGATGTGGTAGTTCTCACAGATATTTATAGTGCTGGAGAACCCAAGCGCGAAGAAATTAGTGGTCAAATTTTGGCTGATTTAATGGCTCAATATCACCCCCAAGTATATTTTCAACCTACACCCAGAGATGTTAGCCAGTTTTTGCTAACATACCTCAAACCCGGAGATGTGGCATTGTTTCTGGGAGCTGGCAATCTTAATCAGATTATTCCAGATGTGATAGTCGCCTATCAACAAGGTGATCAGAGTAGGTTAACTTCCGCGTCATTATGAAAAGCTCGTCTATAATCAAAGCCGTTACACCCGGTTGCATTTATTAACGTCCCGATTCTGTCTTTAATCGCAGAGATTCAAGCAATTGATATGATCATGACTTTCACTTACAATTCCACTGTCAAAACATCTCCGAAAATTTATCAGCCCATTCCTCTTCCAGAAACAGACTGTTTCATTAAATCTCAGGTTTCCTTGGCTACCTTAACTTCCTATCGTGTCGGTGGTCCCGCGGAATGGTATGTCGCACCTCGGACTATTGAAGCATTACAAGCTAGTTTTGCTTGGGCCCAAGAGGAAGGATTACCTGTCACCCTCTTGGGCGCGGGTTCTAATTTATTAGTGAGCGATCGCGGTTTATCTGGATTAGTGATTGGCACTCGCCATCTCAGAAAGATACATTTTGACCCAGAAACAGCACAACTAACCGCGGCTGCCGGTGAATCAATTCCCCGTTTAGCCTGGTTAGCCGCGAAACGGGGCTGGCGCGGTTTAGAATGGGCTGTGGGTATCCCCGGTACTGTAGGGGGGGCTGTAGTAATGAACGCGGGCGCTCACGGTAGTTCTACCGCGGATATTTTAGTCAAGGCCCATCTGGTTGGCATCAATGGTAATTTGGAAATTCTTTCTCCATCCGAGTTAGGCTATCGCTATCGGACTTCTCAATTACAAGGGGGGAGTCGTCTGGTTACTCAAGCGACGTTTCAATTAGAACCGGGTTTTGAAAGGGAGGAGTTAATGGCGGAAACGACTTGCCATCTCAATCAACGCCGTACTACTCAACCCTATCATTTACCCAGTTGTGGCAGTGTCTTTCGTAACCCAGGCCCAAAAACCGCGGGTTGGCTGATTGAAAAGACTGGATTGAAGGGTTATCAAATTGGGGGAGCCCAAGTCGCGCAACGCCATGCTAATTTTATTGTTAATTGTGGCTCCGCGACGGCGACTGATATTTTCCTAATGATCCGCCATATTCAGGAACAAGTCGAACATAATTGGTCTTTGTTGTTAGAGCCAGAGGTGAAAATACTCGGAGAGTTTCATTTTTAAGGGACTCACCTCGCCAGAGCCAAGCATAATCTCTGGGTTTTCCTGCCAAAGAACCATTTTTTATGTCCTCAAGGCCTTATTTGTCTTGGGAAAATGGCAAACTATTAGACACACATCCAAAATCAAAAAAACATTGTTATGACTAAATCAGGATCAGGATTTGGCTTCGGTCTCGGTAAAATGAAGGAACTCACTGAGGCTTTTAAGAAAGCCCAGCAGGTTCAAGAGGGAGCCAAAAAGCTTCAAGAAGAGTTGGATGAAATGGAAATTGAGGGAACAGCAGGGGGAGGCCTGGTCAAAGTTTACCTCAGTGGCAACCAAGAACCTCGTCGCGTGGAAATCTCGCCTGATGCTTTGGGTGAAGGTGCTGATGTGGTTTCGGAATTGGTTTTGGTTGCGATCTCGGATGCTTATCATAAGTCAACCCTGACGATGCGTGAGCGTATGGAAGAATTGACTGGTGGTTTGAATCTTCCGGGTTTCTAACTTCATTCTCCTTTTCCCTTAACCCCCCTCTTCTGGGGGGATGTTCTTATGATTTCAGTTGTTTACCGCGTATTAACATTAAATTTGTGACAAATCCTGACGGATTGCTATGATTAATAATTGTTAACATTCTTCCTTCTTCCCTCTTCCTTCTTCCTTCTTCCTTCTTCCCTCTTCCCTCTTCCTTCTTCCTTCTGCGATATGTCTTATAAATTATTATTTGTTTGCCTTGGTAATATTTGTCGATCTCCCTCGGCTGAAAATATTATGAATCATTTAATTGAACAACGGGGATTACAGGATAAAATTATTTGTGATTCGGCAGGGACTTCTAGTTATCATATTGGTAGTCCTCCCGATCGCCGTATGACCGCGGCGGCTACGAAAAGGGGCATTAAAATGGAAGGGAGCGCTCGTCAATTTACCAGAGATGATTTTGATGAGTTTGATTTTATTTTGGCTATGGATCGCGATAATTATCAGGGTATTATTTATCTCGATAAGGGGAATAAATATCGAGATAAAGTGAAGTTAATGTGTGATTTTTGTCGTCATCATTCTCTTGATGAAGTTCCTGATCCTTATTATGGGGGACCAGAGGGTTTTAATCAAGTGATTGATTTATTATTTGATGCTTGTGAGGGGCTTTTGGATTATGTGGTACAGCAATTAGATAGTAATTCCTCTGATGTCTAGGGTTGAATAATATGTTTTTTGGAGGAACCGCTGATAAACGCTGATAAACGCTGATTTAAGGAGCGCTTTTTTTGAGCTTTTTTGAGCGAAAAGGTGAGCCCAAGAGAGCGCGATCGTTGGTTTGGGTTAATTGATAATGCCAGTAGGGACACGGCAGTGCCGTGTCCCTACTTTTGGTATTACTTCACATTTTCATGACTTAGGCATTTTAGTGAGCGAGACGCTCACACTACCGATCGCGTCACCGATAACGTCACCAAACCCGTCACCAAACGCGATCGTGTTATGTATGTAGTGCCAGCATCTTAGTGGCTGGGGTTGGGTGCATCTCATATTGGCAAATATAGGAGGCTTCGAGGAAGAGGGAAGCACGAAGAGCCTACACCCTACACCCTACCCCCTACCCCCTACACCCCTACGGTGTTGAGTGTTTTTGCCAAACTGAGATGCTCCTGCTGGAGTTTTCTGTAAGTCCTGATTTTTCACAATGACTGATTTTTCGTCCTCACACATTTTTTCTCTGAGTAAGTTCATAAAGTTCATGGTAAAATCTCAGGAAAAATAAACAGGGCTTTAAATATGGATATTGAAGAAGTATTAAGCTTATTGGATAAGAAAGTTATGGCAAAAAGAGGAGAAGCATTGAACTCTCAGGAAACAGAAATTATTAAGAGAACCTGGGATGATGAAACCTACGATGAAATGAATATTCCGGGCTACAGTACCGGCTATATAGAGCGAAAAATATCCCCTGATTTATGGAAACTACTATCAGACATCATGGACGAAAAAGTGACGAAAAAGAATTTTAAAATGGTTCTTGAACAATTTATCAAAAAACAGAATTATCCGTCTCTTTTCCTCAAGGCTCCCCAACGTCAAGATTGGGGAAATGTACCCGATATTTCTGTATTTTACGATCGCGTCTCGGAACTGGAAACCCTGGAAAAATGGATTATCACAGAGCATTGCCGCCTGGTTGCCCTGTGGGGAATGACAGGAATTGGCAAAACCGCGCTATCGGTAAAATTGGCTCAAAAACTTCAAGATAAATTTCAATATGTCATCTGGCGAAGTCTTCGCGATGCACCACCCCTAACAGAAATTATTAATGACTTACTCACATTTTTTTCTAATGAAGTTGATCCGATTTTACCCGATAATTTAGGGAGTAGTATTTCGGCTCTAATGGATGGTTTACAAAATTATCGTTGTTTAATTATCCTAGATGGAATAGAGAACATTTTAGCAACAGGTCAATTCGCAGGTATATATCAAAAAGAACATCAAGAATATGGTCGGTTATTTAAACTAATTGGTGAAGTTAATCATCAAAGTTGTTGCTTATTAACTTCTTCGGAAAAATCTCAAGAAATAGCTATTATCGAAGGAAAAAACCGTCCGGTACGCTCTCATAAAGTTAAGGGTTTATCGAAAAATGCGGCTAAGGAATTATTGAGAGAAAAAGAGTTATTTGAAGAACCGGCATGGGGGATTTTCATCGAACGCTATGAAGGGAATCCATTATATCTTAATATGGTAGCCCCGATCATTATCGATTTATTTGATGGAAAAGTGTCGGAGTTTGTTCGGCAAAATACAACGGTTTTAGATGGAATTAAAGATATTTTAGAACAGCATTTTACACGACTCTCTCCCTGGGAATTTAATATTGTCTATCAACTGGCAAATACCGTTTCTCCTCTTTCTATTGAGGAATTACAAGAGAAAATTCCTTTTCCTATATCTCGTTCCCAATTAATAGAAGCTTTAAAATCTTTAGACTGGCGATCGCTCCTTGAAAAGAGAAGGGAAAATGAATGCCTTGTGTTTACACTACAAAGTGTGGTAAAAAAATATATGATCAAGCGTTTTGATACCTAAGTTAATGGGTCGAAATAACTATGATTCAAGAAAAACAGCTCATAAATAATCGCTTTCTGGTTGTCAAACCTCTCAGTCAAGGGGGTTTTGGTGAAACTTTTGAAATTGATGATAACGGAACGCGTAAAGTCCTCAAAATATTACATCATTTTTCCGATCGCGAAAAACAACAAAAAGCTATTACACTTTTTCTGCGAGAAGCGGACGTTTTAATGCAATTAAATCATCCGGGGATTCCTCATGTCGAACCCGATGGATATTTTACTTTTTCCGAGGGAAATATCACCCGTTATGGTTTAGTGATGGAGAAAATAGACGGAAAAACTTTACAGGAATGGTTACAAGAAAACTCGGAGCAACCAATTTCTCAAGAATTGGCTATTGACTGGTTAAAACAATTAATCTCGATTTTAGAATATTTACATAAAAATAATTATTTTCATCGGGATATTAAGCCATCAAATATTATGATAAAACCCGATGGAACACTTGTGTTAATTGATTTTGGTAGTGTTAAGGAACTTACGGGAAGTTATCTGGCTAAATTAGTGGAAGATGGGGAAGCTACTAAATTATATACTCCGGGTTATGCACCCAAAGAACAAATAGAGGGAAAACCTCTACCCCAATCTGATTTTTTTGCTCTCGGTTGTACTTTCGTTTATTTATTAACCGGAAAAAGCCTGGTAAACATCCCAAGGGATGATTTGACAGATTCTTTAATTTGGAGAAATTTAGCACCTAATATTGGGGATTTATTAGGTAATTTAATTGATGATTTTATGGCGGTTTTGCCGACACAACGTCCCCAAAATACCCACGAAATTTGGCAACGGATTACGGAAATAGAGTCGGTTATTTTTGCTCACCAAAAATGCGAAAAGGTACGGAGACTACCTTCCCTCACTCCTAATAAAAATCTTATCAATATGGTTAAAATCGGGGTAATCGGGGTGGTGTTGGGGGGCGCGATCACGTTTCCGGCAGTGCCAGAGATAGCTGTGTTTTGCAACGATCAAGGCGTGAAAAATCATGTAAATAATCCGTTAGGGATTGCAGAATTGTCCTACAAATGTGCTATCACACTCCAATCAAACTATGCTAAACCTCACTATAATCTCGGCTCGCTTTATCAAGCAGATAAAAAGTTTGACCAAGCCGAAAAAGAATATCTAATCGCCCTTTCTTTTTCGCCTAACTTCGCCCTTGCTTTTAACAATCTCGCTCGACTTTATATGCGGAGAGAAAAATATGAAAAGGCGATACCACTACTCAAGAAAGCCCTAGATTTACCCCAGAGTAACGAGACGCAATACGCATTAAACAAAAATCTGGCTTTGGTACTGCTCAAGCAAGGGCTTAACGAAGAGGCTAAAATCTATGTAGAAAAAGCGATCGCGCTAGATCCACAACGTGCAGTTGCCTATTGCGTGCGAGCAAAATTATTGGCAAAAGAGGGGGGGCATTCCAATGCAGAGTGGGAACAGTGCATGAGAAATGCCCCTAATGACAGCAGTCTCCGAGAAGATACACTTATTCTTCTGCCTTAGCTCGGAGGAACAGTACAACCTTTTTCCCCATTAGGTTCGTCGCATTTTTTGGTATTATCACTAATGTGCAGTGTTTCGTGAGGAGAATGACTCATCCCTAGGCGGGACTGACTAGACGCGATCGCGCCTAGTATCGAAGTGGACTCCATAAGTATAATGGGTGTGAAAAGTATGGAAATCAAGACTGGGTATTTCATCTCGCGTCTCTCTGAAAATCTTGGGTTGACAGAGGAGAATTGCGAGTTAGGCCTAACTGCGTTTTGTCTCCATACTCACAGTAAAAAATTGAGCCTCCAACAAGGAACCAACAAACCAACACAAGTTGGGATTGTTTAAATCCCCTCTTCTCGAATGTCGGATCTCGCGTCTGAAATTTGTTACTCAACCTGAAATGGGATAATTGCTAATGACAAATACATCAAGACAACTTTGCCCAGAGTGTACAGAGGCAGAAAAGAAACAAAAACTAGACATCCAGTGTGTTTTGGATAAACTGGAATCAGAAAATCAAGTGAAGCTTTCCGCTTCGGAAACTCGCTATTTATGTGCATCTTTATGTCTATTTTCTAGTTATCAGGTAGCCTGCTTGGTTTCTGAAAACAGAATGCCGACACTAGAAGAACTCAATCGTCCGAATCCAGAAATGAAGAGAAAGACTAGAAATTTGAGTTCGCAAATGTCAGATAAAGTGCATTTTTATGTGAAAGAGTTAATGGGCATACAGGATGCAAACAAACGTATACCTCCCTGGTCACAAGTCGTCTTATTTTTTCAGAAACAAGGATGCAAGAAAAATGAATTATCATCTAACTTACAAAAATTACAAAAGTCAAGGTATTTATTTATATTTAGAATAGTAGGAACTAAATCCCCAAATGAGATTTCCCAAGCGTTGAGACAAATTGGGATAGAAGTAGAAACAATTGAGAGGTTAGAAAATGCAGAATAAAATGAGCAACAGTCAACAGGAAAATCTAAGTGATAGCACCTTATTTATTTGTGAAAGTTCTCAGGCGGATTTTTACCGAATTTTGGAACTATTTGAAGAGGGACAACTTAGTGACTTACTCGGTATCGAAGTGTTGGATGTAGGAGCTATTCTTGAATCTCAACTGGTAACAAAACCAAAACGAATTATCAACTTGAGTCAATGGTTACAGAATAATTTTAGGGAAGCAATTCAAGCAGGATGGCAGACACTTCAAGAAATTTTTGCGACAACAACATTAACACCTGCATTTAGATCTAATGCCGTGAAACGCGCTAAACCGATCCAATTACCCGACGATCGCGCCTTAGCCTTAATTCTCGATCTAAAACCCGCCGAAAACCAAGAAATCAGCACAAATTTGGGAGTATATCCCATTGGTAATCAAACTTATCTCCCAGAAAATCTCAAACTCACTGTCTATGAATCAGGAGAAATTTTAGCAGAACTTTCAGCCCCAAGCCAGAGTGAGGGAATGGTACAACCGTTATTCTTTTTACCTGGGGAACAATTCACAGTCGAATTACTTATGGGGGATTTCATCTATAGAGAAGATTTTGAAATTTAATCAGAGGGCTGGGGAAAAAATGGCTGTAGTAAAATTAGTCTTTTTCAAACTCAAAAATGGTGACTTTAATCAGGGATTTGACGTCACTCTACGAATGACACAACCTCACACTTCTACTTTTATCGAAGTTGAAGGTAGGTTTCCCCCTGCCCCACATATTCCCGAACTTTATCAAAATTGGCGCAAAGCCTATTTAAAGATGGACTGGTGTTTTCGGGCAAGAAAGGAAGAGCCTATCCTCAACGTGGCTGGTATTCTCGAAGACTGTCAGGCTTCCTCTCAAAAATTAAGAGATAGTATCAAAAATTGGCTGAATTATTCCCCGATACAGGAGTTTCAAAAAATCAGAGAAGCTTTGTTGAGAGGAGAATTAAAGAGAGAAGAAGAAATTAAGGTAATCCTTCAAACTCAGGATGATTTACTCAAGAAACTCCCTTGGTTAGAATGGGATTTATTTTCCGAAATATATACCCAAGCTGAAATTGTCTTGAGTCCACCGGAAAACTCAGTTATTCCCAGAACCTACACCCCAGAAACTTCTAAATCTCACATCAAACTGTTAGCTATTTTGGGTAATAATGAAGGGATTAATATTGAGGAAGACCGTGCTTTTCTCAATAATTTACCTTATACAAAACCCGTCTTTCTCACAGAACCGAAACGAGCCGAATTGAGCGATCACCTTTGGGAAAAAAACTGGGATATTCTATTTTTTGCGGGTCACAGTTCCAGTGATAGCTGCAACGGTAATATTGATATCAATCCCCATGAAAAACTCCCCCTGAGTCAGTTAAAGCATGGTTTAATACGCGCAATAGAACGGGGTTTGCAGTTAGCAATTTTTAATTCTTGTGATGGATTAAAATTAGCCGAAAAATTAGCCGATTTGCACATTCCCCTAGTGATAGTCATGCGAGAACCTGTACCTGATCTTATGGCACAAGGGTTTTTAAAATATTTTCTCAGTGCCTATTCTAGTGGCGAATCTTTATATATGGCCGTAAGGAAAGCACGCGATCGTCTGGATACAGAAGGTTTAGATCAGCAATTTCCGGGTGCAACTTGGCTGCCAATCATTTATCAAAATCCTACAGTAGAACCTCCTACTTGGAAAGGGTTTCTTCCCCCTCCCAGATGGAAACACGATCGCGTCTTGAGTGCCCATCAAGACATAGTAAAAGTAGTCACGATTAGTCCCAAAGGCAACATAATGGCCAGTGGCAGTCTCGACAAAACCATCAAACTGTGGAACTTACAAACAGGAGAACTCCTGCACACCCTCACAGGGCATTCAACAGCAATAATATCCCTCGCGTTCAGTCCCGATGGCAACACCCTCGCGAGTGCAAGTAACATGGAATTACTCAACGGCGGCACAATTAAATTATGGAATGTCAACACCGGAAAACTCATCGAAACCTTGGGAAGTTCCCCAATTTCTCTTCGTACTAGCTGTCTAGCTTTTTCCCCAGACGGACAAACTCTCGCGAGTGGCCAGATTGGCGTGACAGTCGCTTCTTCTATTATTAATCTCTGGAATCTCGCGACTAACAAAATCCGTTCTAAACTGACGGGACACGGTTGGGAAGTTAATTCCCTCGCCTTTAGCACCGATGGACAAATTCTCGTCAGCGGTGCAATGGATTGTTCGATTAAAGTTTGGAATTGGCATCGAGAAAAACTACTTTATACCCTCAATCGACCAGCGCCTAATGACTTCGTTGCTTCTATGGTATCTTGGTTCGATTCTTCTGTCGGAATAATTTGGTGTGTTGCCATTAGCCCTGATAATTTAACGATCGCGAGTGGCGGTTCCGATCAACCGATAAAACTGTGGAATGCTCAGACAGGAAAAGAAGTGCGTACCCTCACAGCGCACACTGATACTGTTTATTCTATTTCTTTTAGTCCCGATGGCAAAACCCTTGCCAGTGGTAGTGCAGATAATACTATTAAAATTTGGAATTTTCACACAGGAGAACTGTTACAGACGCTCGAACATTTAGGTCCGGTAAAATCTGTGGCTTTTAGTAGTGTAGATGCTAAAACTTTAGTCAGTGGTAGTGCAGATAATACTATTAAAATTTGGCGTTTCTCTGCTTAGGACTTATGCGCGATCGCTCTCATTTTTAATACCAATTCAGAAAAGTAGGGACACGGCACTGCCGTGTCCCTACCCTATGGTATAAGAAACCGGGTTAGAGGGTAAGTCTTGTCCATAATAAGACTGAAAACCCGGTTGGGTTAATAGCAACCAAGAAACCCAACCCCCCAAAATTTCTTAGTACAATAATTCAGCCTTAGTGAAATATAAAGGTGGCAAACTGTAATAATTAAACCCACCCCGTTCCGTTACAGCATACTCAATTACCATACTTTTCGCCCCTGGAACATCCACCGGAACCGAGATAATTTGCTGATTTTTCCCGTATCTACACTCCCCTGCCCAAAGCAATTTTCCATCAAAGGAAAGCCTGACAAGATAAGTCAAATTGCTATCACCAGCCGTTAAGTCTTGTAGTCCAAATTGTAATAACAATGCTTTCTGGGAACCATCTAATTCAAAACCAACTCGTTGTTCATTGGTATTTCCACTTAAGCGAAATACAGGCGAATATAACTGACTACCAACTAGCAATTTTCCTTGCATAAAGCGGATATAATCTTGCCCAGAAATCACCATACTTTCAATCAACAAACTAGCTTTTTGAAACCGACTCAAATCAGAAGGTGGTGCTTTGAAGCCTTGAGATGGAAAATAGCCCGGAAGCTCACTATTTTTAGATATAGTTGAACTGCTACTTGGTGAAGACGGGGAAGTGCTTGGTGTTGGACTACTGTTTAAATTTCCCGTAGGAGTTACAGTGGGCTGAACCGATGATATAGTAGGTGAAGGTGTCGGTGATGAAAGGCTAGATGATGTTGGTGATGGCGTGGTTGATGAACTTGGCAAGGAACTTGGTATGGGAGTAGAATTGTTGGCAATTTGTTGGGATTTTAGGAGATCGGATGTTAATTTATATCCGGTATATAAACCGCCTAAAAAACCGACTAAAAGTGAGACTAAAATAATCTGAAATAGTCCACCCCTTCTATTTTTATTTCCGTCATTGTTATCGAGATGGGAGAAACCTTTTCGATCTTGTTGACTCATGGCTTTAATCCTTTTAACTAATAAAAAATCTCAACGGGTAACATCTACTAACTAATTGAATTAACTAATTGAGTAGGTTTCATATCATAAGCCGCGATCGCGGTTTTGGGGAGAGTAGAAAAAAACGCGATCGTTGTTTTTGATTAATTGATAATGCCAGTAGGGACACGGTACTGCCGTATCCCTACTTTTGAGAAATGGTATTATAGCACTATACTGTATGGGTATTAACATGAAAGGGAAATTAAATGAACCCCAAAGGCACAGAGGACACAAAGGGGTTATTTTCCATTCCTTTTAGGTTAAGGAATTAAGAAAAGAATCTGTGGGGGGCGGGTTTTGATAAGTTGTCTGTGGGTATTAAAGATATGGGTGAACCCGCCCCTACCGCGATGGTAAAATGTGAGATAGAATTGATCATAAAATTTTGAAAAAAAACTGTAGGGGCGGGTTCACCGCTCAATTTTGCCACCCACAGATAACCTTAATAAACCCGCCCCCACCCAAGGAATAACCTGGATCAACCATCACCTGCCCACCGTGAAATTCCATTAATAATTAATATCGGGATGGGGCGAGTTTTTCTGGCACTAGGCATTGAGATTAAGACACTTGTGGTACGATAGTTGTAGATTCTAACCTTTAATGAATGTCCTAATGTTTTTCCTCCGTGCTATATCTACAAAGATACGCGTTTTTGTTTCCAAAAGTGATATCATTGAGAGTATATTGGTTCTGAGGCACACGACACTTAAATAACGACAAAATCTTTAGAATTTAAAGATGTCGCAACCACACCATTTAATAATGCTATCACTTCACCTGTGCTTTTTACGCGAATAGAGGTTGTGACATTATCTATTTGACTAATCGTTAATTGATTAAATGTCAAACCTCCTGTTAATCCTATTACATCTTGTGCCTTTTGAAAATCCAGAATATTATCCCGTCCCAAATTGGGGCCTAAAACAAAAGTATCCCGTCCTAAACCACCTTCTAAAATATCTAATCCTTGGCCTCCATTTAGAAAGTCGTTTCCTTTGTCTCCCCTTAATGTATCATTATCTTGACCACCGGAAAGGTTATCATTTCCCGTGCCTCCTCTTAACAGATCGTTGCCTTCTTTTCCTGATAAAGAATCATTGCCTTTATCGCCTCTTAAAATATCATCATTTTTCCCTCCATCGAGGGTATCGTTTCCCTGTCCTCCAAATAATTTATCATACCCTAAACCTCCTACAATATAATCATTTCCTCCGTTTCCATAGAGACTATCTTCCCCCCCTAAACCCGCGATCGCGTCATTTCCTCCTAATCCATTAATGATATCATTGCCATCGCCTCCCGTGAGGGTATCATTATTATTAGTTCCATTGATGAGCACTCCCGTAGAAACTGAAACCGTCTTGGCTCCAAAGACAACATAACTCTTTCCTGCATTCTGTTTGTCATTAGGAGATGCCAAGGGCGCACCAATAATTAAATCATTAATGCCATCACGATTAATATCTCCGGCACTACTGACGGAAGCACCTGCTTCTTCTCCCGCTTCCGTACCATTCCAAACTAATCCTGTGGTGCTATTAATATCGGCTAAATTAACAATAGCAGGTGATGTTCCCTGTTTACCAAATAACGCGTAAACTTTACCCGCGAATTGTTTTCCATCGGGAGATGCTCCGGGGGCTCCCATAATTAAATCATCTATACCATCTCCATTGATATCGGGGACTGTCGCTAATGCTTCCCCTGTCTTATCTCCGGCATTAATACCATTAATAATAAAGCCGTTATTACCGTTTAATGTTGATAGATCAATTGTGGGATTAAATGCTCCGGCTTTCCCAAATACTACATAAATTCTACCCGCGCTGGTTTTACCATTAGGAGACGCGTTGGGTGCTCCTATGATTATATCATTAATGCCATCCCCATTAATATCTGCGCTAGTAACAGCAGTTCCCGTGGCTTCCTTGGCATCAATACCATTGAGGCTAAAACCATTCCCATTGAGTGATAATAGGTTTAATTGTGATTGCCATTGTCCGGGTTTACCAAATACTACATAACTTCTACCAGCTCCCATTTTACCATTAGGAGAAGCATTGGGGGCTCCTAGGATAAAATCATCTACGCGATCGCCGTTAATATCCCCTAATTTACTCACCGCACTACCGGAAAATTCATTGGGAGTAATACCATTAATAACAAAGCCATTACTACCATTAAGAGTGTTCGGATCTAATTGGCTTGGCCATTCCTGAGATTTGCCAAAAATAATATATGTTTTTCCCGCGCCAGTTTGAAGATTTGGAGAGGCAAAACGGGAACCAATAATAAAATCATTAATCCCATCGCCATTAATATCTCCCGCGGGACTAACCGCTGAACCGAAAAAGTCTTCCGGTTGTGAGCCATTAATCACAAAACCATTTTTTCCATTGATTTGAGAGAGATTTATATTGGTAGTTGTCCCGTTATTGCCAAAGATAACATAGGCTTTTCCTGCCCTAATTTTTGTATTGGGAGACGCGGATTCTGCTCCGATTATAATATCATTAATCCCATCGCCATTAATATCAGTTAAGGAGGTGATATCATTGCCAGAAAATTCATAGCCGATATTATCATTGATGACAAAACCGTTATTTCCGTTGATATCGGAAAGATTAATCGTCGCGGGAAATGTACCCTTTTCTCCCAAAACGACATAAGTTGTACCTGCATTGGCAACTTGATTGAACGCGGCAAAGGGACTACTTGCCATGACATCATCAATGCCATCGTTATTAATATCTCCTGCTTTACTGACGGCACTACCAAAGCCTTCATTGGGGTTCGTTCCGTTAATGATAAAGCCGTTACTACCATTGAGGTTAGAAAGGTTATTCGCGATCGGTGTCATAATGATTTTAAAGGGGGAATGATGTTTTATACTGTTTCCATTTCAGAGGTGAAACTTGTGGCACAGGCAAGATGCCTGTGCCACATTTACATCTCATTTAAAAATGCTATAGTTACTAGCCTTAAATATTATAACTCTATTCTTTTAAGGTGCTTTTTCCATAAGATTAATTAAAGTCCGAGCCCGATCGCGGGTACTTGGCTCTAAATCACGATCGCGTAACCAATTTAACGCGGCGGCTCGTCCATCCGTCGCGGCAATAATCAACGCGTTCCAAATTTGTACCTCCGGGCGATCCGGTGTAATTTGTTCCACCGTATCCAGGCGTTTTTGCAGTGGATTTCTTTCCTGTTTTAATAACTTCGAGACTTCCAAACTCTTATCGGTTTCGGCTTCAAAAATATCTAAGGCTTCTTTCCAACGGGCATCTATTAAATTAGCTAAAATCTTTTGACTGGGATTTGACAAAGACGCGATCGCTTGTCCTTGAGTGATTTTAGAATGAAGGCGAATAAAATCCATTTGCCCTTGGGCTTTAACCGTCCATTTTCCTTGATATTTTGCCCGAAATGTGGTTAATTTATCAAGCGCGATCGACCATAAACCATTGCGGGCTAACCAAAGCGCGTGTTTATAACCCTCATCAGATAACGCGGGTTCATCTAATGATAAACTTGTTAATTGCACTGGATTAGGCGTAAAAGGACGAGGCTGAACTTGATAAACGCTAAATAAAGGATCTAAACCTTCCGTGCGATCAATTACTAATTCCGGTTCCCCTTCGCGACTCATTTGTTGCCAAGAAGGGAGACGTTCCCCACTAGACACCCAATCCGTCAACGCGATAATATGATAATATTTTGGATTATAATGGAGCAGTTGACCATAGGTAATTTTGCTATTATTTTCTGTCTTTTCACCACTAATAGTTAACCAGGCTCCGACACCTGGGCCTTTTCCTTCAATTAAATTCGCGTTAGTTAAGGGAACGGATTTATTGGAACCTTGAATACCACTAAAAATCGGCGTGGACGCGACCACAAAAGACGCGGCAACTCCTTCCACTGGATATTGATTAACTAAACGATAATATTGCGCTCCGTTGGGATCTTGTTGAGGATTGGGGACGGACTCATAGACTCGTAATTCAATGATTTGTGGACAAGATTTGGCACATATTAAACGAGAAGCATCATTTTTATTGACTAAGACAGGTAATAATAAATCTGAGGGAAGTCCCGCAAAAAATGCTCGTTTTTCTTCTGATTTGGGTAACGCGATCGGTTTCCCCGCGACAAACCCGGCTTTTTCTAAACTTGATTTAATTTGCCCTAAAGTTTGAGCAGAGCCTTTAACGGGAATAGGTATTTGTGTCCACTTAGGTAATTTCTGATTGATCGATAAACCTAAATCGGGATCAAGAATTAATTGCACACTTAACCATGTACCGAGAGCGACTAAACTCGTACCCCCAAATAAAATACCTAAAGCAGTCCATTGGGCTAACCACTTTAACCAAGGAATAGAGGCCGCACTTTTCGGTTTTTGGGCGCTTTGGGGAGTCTTGCTTGGGGGAAGTAGTTTTTGAGTAGTTTTGGGAAGCCGTCGCCGCGACTTTTGAGGTTGAGGCGCGAGCTTTGTTTTTGAGGGAGTGGGTTTGACAACGCGGCCAGAAGGGTTAATTTTAGGTTCCATCATCGAGTTTTAGGTTAAGTTTGAGATGGCTAGGAGTGTGATTACGATTGTGGCATAAAATTGTGCTTTATGTGTAGTATCAAAGATGAATTTGTCATACATCCTGTAAAACTGACAGCCCTAAAGGGTTGACTACAAACCCAGGATTAATATTTTTTTTGCCGCAGGGGAATTTCTATGATAAACTCGGAGCCTTCTCCTGCTGTGGATATACAACGGAGGGAACCTTTATGTTTTTCCACAATAATTTTATAACAAATGGCTAATCCTAAACCTGTACCTTGGCCTACGGGTTTTGTCGTAAAAAAAGGATCAAATATGTGTTTTTGAACCGATTTACTTATGCCACAACCATTATCTGTTATTTTTAATAAGACGCGATCATCGGGAAACGCGGTATGAATTTTAATTTGGGGAAATTCACCTAACTCAGTTTTTCCTTTGGTCCATTTTCCCGTTTGCATCGCGTCCTCTAAGGCATCGATCGCGTTATTCAGTAAATTCATCAAGACTTGATTAAGTTGTCCGGCATAACATTGAACTTCGGGAATATTACCATATTCTTTAATAACTTGAATTGCGGGGCGATCGTTTCGGTTTTTCAAACGACTATTTAAAATTAATAAAGTGCTATCAATACCCGCGTGAATATCAATAGACTTCATTTCCGACTCATCGAGACGGGAGAAAGTTCTTAAGGATCGCACAATTTCTTCAATGCGTTGAGATCCGACTTTCATGGAGTTCATCAAATTAGGTAAATCTTCGATCATATAATCTAACTCCATCGCGTCGATCGCGTCTTGAATAGTCTGGGGTGGCTCAGGATAATGTTGTTGATAAAGATTAATTAATTCCATCAAGTTATTGGTATAAGTTTCGGCATGAATTAAATTCCCAAAAATAAAATTAACTGGATTATTGATTTCGTGGGCAATACCCGCGACTAATTGACCTAAGGATGACATTTTCTCACTTTGAATTAATTGAGATTGAGTTTGCTGTAACTCTCGTAAGGTTTTTTGTAATTGACGACTTTGCTCTTGGGCTACGCGTGCTTTTTTACGAGTTTCTTCATAGAGTTCAGCCTGATTAATGGCAATTTCTAATTGATTGGCAATGGCTTGCATTAAGTGAATTTCCTCTTCACTCCAATAGCGCACATGACGAGTCATACTAATCGAAAAAGCTCCCATTTTTCCCGAATTAGTAATAACGGGAATACATAAAAAAGAAGCATAGTTTAAACCTTCTAAAAATTGACGAAACCGATAATCTGAGACAAATTTAACATCGGAAACCTCAATTAATTTAACCTCAATTAATTCTTGGGGTAATATCCCCATCAATTCGACGGGATAATCACCTAAATTGGTTAATAATTCTGGATAACGAGCTTCTTTGACAGCTTCCCAAATAGATGGTTCTGGATGATACCACAGAAATAAACAGCGATCGACTTGTAATAAGTGATAAATCTCTTGGCAAAGGGTTTCTAAAATGGGCTCTATTTCTAAAGATTGACGAATTTGTTGGGTTAATTGATTGAGTAATTCTGCCCGACTTGCTAAAGCCCGAAAACGAGATTCACTTTCGCGTAACGCGTCTTCTGCCCGTTGGCGATCGGTAATATCAAGGGCTAAAGAAGCTAATCCAATAATATTCCCTTTTTCATCGACTAAAGGATTATTATACCATTCACAAATAATAATTCCTCTATCTTTGGTGAGATTTTCATTAATACTATGACTTACCTCTCGATTTTCAATTAAAGTCCCGCGTATTTTATTCATTTCATCTCGTAAATATTCAGGAATAATTAAGTCAATCCAACGATGCCCTAAAACTTCACTTTCTTGATATCCGAAAATTCTCTCTGACGATGGGTTCCAAGCAACAATTTGCATATTAGTATTCCATTCTACCAGGGCCATAGGTGTTTGTTGAATCAGGAGGGAAAGACGTTGGGCGAGGGCTGATTTTTCTGCCTCTTGACGTTTACGATCACTGATATCCATACCATAGACAATAATGCCTAATGCTTGACCCAAATTTCCCCGTTGTAAAGATAATAATAACAAACTATCAAAGATTTCTCCTGACTGGCGCATTCCTTTGATTTCGCCTTCAAAATTGCCGGTTTGAAAGAGACGTGGTAAAATTCCTTCTAGGAGAAATTGATGAGTATCGAGGGGATGAATAAAGGTGAGAGATTGACCGATCGCGTGTACTGAAGTATAACCATATAATCTTTCAGCACCTTTATTCCATCCTGTAATAATTCCAGCTAAATCAGTGGTAATAACAGCATCGCGCATTTGTTCGATAATTTGCGCTTGTTGACGGAGGGTTGCTTCTGCTAATTTACGCTCTGTGATATCAGTAATAATGGCAATTAAGCCAATAATCTTCTCTCGTTGATCTTTAATCGCATCGGCGCGAATAAAGACATCAATAATATAACCACTACGGGACTGCATTTCAATTTCGCCGCTCCAAGAATAACCCCGCATAATGGTATTAAATATTTCCTGCATAACCGCCGTATCTGTAAAAATTTCTGAGATCCCACCCGCGTTATTAAAATCTTCTGGTGTCTCATATTGAAATAATTGGGAAAAAGCACGATTATGATAAATAGGAGTCGCGACGGCATCAGTGATCGCGATCGCGTCTGCTGCACTTTCTACGGCTTTACTAATGCGTAATAAATTTTCTTCTGTTTGTTTCCTTTCAGTAATATCAACAATAGCCCCGACAAAGCCTACAATTTCGCAAAATTCATCCCTTTCCGCCACCGCTTGGCCTAAAACCCAAGTGACTTTTTTAGACTTATTAATAAAGCGATATTCCGATAAAAAAGGAATATTATTGATAACGGCATCTTGCCAAGTATTAAAGACACGGTTTCGATCTTCTGGATAAATTGCTTGTGTCCAGCGATCGCCTAAAGTTTCTTCTAAAGTCAAACCCGCGATTTCTAACCAGCGTTCGTTAGCATAGATACAATTGCCTAAAATATTGGTGCGGAAAATACCAACGGGAGCGACTTCTGTTAATGTTTGATATTGACGTTGACTTTGACGTAGTTGTAATTCGATTTCTTCGCGTTGACTAATTTCTAGCTGTAATTGTTGGATGGTTTCCTGTAATTCAACGGTACGTTTAACCACACTATATTCTAAAATTTCTAAGTTTTTTTGTAACTGAATTTCCGTTAATTTTCGTTCAGTAATATCTAATAAAATACCAAAAGCTGAGACAATTTGCCCCCCTTGATATTCGGGTTGACATTGTACATCAAGATAACGGATTTGACCATCATTACAAATAATCCGATGTTCACATTTAAACGGTTTACCTTCACTGAGAACTTGGAACAAAAGATTTTGCCACATTTCCAAGTCATCGGGATGAATCATCCCACTAATTTCGGAAAAACTGGGAGCCAATGGACGTACATCTAAGCCAAAAATGTGAAAAGCTTCGTCGGACCAAGTAATCGTTTCTGTGGCAAATTCATATTCCCAATTACCTACTTTTGTGAGGAGTTCTGCTGCTTTTAATTTCTCTTCACTTTTTTGTAATTTAGCTTCTGCTTGTTTCCGTTCTCTGATATCTTCTAAGAATACCAGAAATGCTTCAGGATTTCCGGCTTTATCTCTCATCAAAGATACTGTTTGATGTATCCAAATTTGGGAACTTTCTTGATTACGATAGCATTTGTCTATGGAAAATGAGTCAATCTCTCCTGCTAATAACTGGCTAATTTTTTCTCGTTCAATTTCGTTTTTTTGTTGTGAATCGATCCATTTAAGGCTAACAGAGCCGGATAATTCCCCTGGTTGATATTTGATCGTTTCACAAAACTTTTGACGTGATAAATTTACCGTCATCAGGGTGACGGGGTAGGCAGAGAGAAATGGACAAAATAATTCTGGGGGTAAGGAAACATCCATAGAAAATCCTTATACCTTGGGTGTGCAGGATGGCTCTTTTGGGGGTTACTCGGACTTTTAATTAATTCTCTTAGGAGAGTTTTGGCTCTGGAAGATTTAGTTATAATTATATCAATTTTTTCTGGGTTAATTTATTACTAACCCAAAAATTGCCTGGTTTTGATGATAACACTTTTATTTTAAGAGATGCCAGAGCATTTCGATCGCGTTTCGCCTTTAATGTTAATTTTCCTTGACTTAACTCCCTATCTTCGTTACAATAATTAACATAAGACCTAGATAAAAAGTTAGAAAAGAGAAAAAAGAAGAGAAAGAAAGAAGAAGTCAACAAATTTTTTGGTTCCGGCAAAAAGGGGATTGGGGAATAGAGGATAATTAACAGTTAACAATGGGGAATAGAGGATAATTAACAGTTAACAATCAGGAGTTACCTCCGTAAAAATCCGTTGCTCCCCTTCTTCCTTCTTCCTTCTTCCTTCTTCCTTCTTCCCTCTCTTCCTTCTTCCTTCTTCCTTCTTCCTTCTTCCCTCTCTTCCTTCTTCCTTCTTCCTTCTTCCTTCTTCCTTCTTCCTTCTTCCTTCTTCCTTCTTCCTTCTTCCTTCTTCCTTCTTTATTTAACTTGACTACCGTGAGAACGGGGATCGGTACTACTAGATTTCGGAGGTGAAACAGGGGGATTAAAAGCCGAAACTTGTCCCGTTGTATTAGCATAGGGGAGAGAATTGCCCGCGATTAAAGCTTCTAAATTCGCTTCTAAAATCGGTCTGGGGACTTCACCAATCGTTTCCGCGATCGCGTTCCCTTGAGGATTAAAAAAAACAAAATGGGGAATGCCATCAACGCGATATTTGAGAATTTCGGGCAACCATTTAGTATTATCGACATTAAGCATGGCAAAATTGAGACGATCTTGGTATTTTTCTTTAATTTTTACCATTTCAGGAGCCATCGCTTGACAACTGGTACACCAATTGGCATAAAATTCTAATAAGGTCGGTTTTTCATTAGTTAACGCGACATCAAAAGGTGTAGAATTTTCGGCTAATTGCGTAAGTGAACTCGTAGGAGTTTGAGTATTTAACCCGAAAAAGAGGGCAACAGAAAGCACGATCGCGGCTAAAACGATCAAGAAATTTCTCAGACGTGCGGCAACCTTTGCCCCGACATCAGGAATATTAGTGGCCGGAGGAGAATTAAGAGAATTGTCGGGCATAAATCAGATAATAATTGCAGATTTGTTGAGAGTTATTATAGCATAAAGTGACTTTTTTGTAATGTCGGACACCCCCCAAATTAAAGAAAAAGGAAAAAGACATGATCGCGTCTCCCCAATAGTGATAAAATAAGGAAATAGAGAACCCTTCGTAAAGATAAAGGACTGTCAGGGTGAAAAAACGGGTAACACTCACCTTTCCTCAAAGATCCGTACAAATGCCTGTCACTTATCGACTGGCAAAAGATTTTAATGTCGCCGCCCATATTATTCGTGCCCATATTGCACCGAATCAAATTGGTAAATTAGTGGTAGAATTATCGGGGGATATTGATCAACTCGAAGCCGCGATCGAATGGATGCGATCACAAAGTATCGGGGTATCCCTCGCGAGTCGAGAAATTTTAATCGACGAAGAAAGTTGTGTGCATTGTGGCCTCTGTACAGGAGTTTGTCCCACAGAAGCCTTGACGTTATCTCCTCAAACCTATAAATTAACTTTTACGCGATCGCGCTGTGTCGTTTGCGAGCAGTGTATTGCCGCGTGTCCCGTCCAAGCTATTTCTACTAACTTATAATCATTATTAAGAGGGAATGTGAATATTAATCTCTGTCTCTCCCTAACACTCCTATTTCTCACTTATAGCACCTTTGGTTGGATGATCTCGGTGAGAAATCTCGCGTATTCTACCCTGACGATCGCGATCGTGGTGGTATTTCTTTTCGCGTGGTTATTAACTTCCCCCCTCAGCAATACCCAACAACTGATTTTACGCTGGTTTCGCTCCGATCAAGTCGCGTTTTTTTCCATTATTTTCTTTTCCTTTCTCTTCGTTGTCATTATTACCTGGTTACACCTTTTTAGTAATGCTTTAATTTTGCTCGCGGCGGAAGCTTTAGCTAGACTTGATTTACAAACCCAGGGTTATAAAAAATGGAAAGCTTTTGGGATTTTAGCTTTGGTGTCTCTGGGGGGGTTAGTCTTGGGTTTGGCTCTGCGGTTTTTTCTGATTAAATTTCTTTAACTTATCCCATATCTCCCTCTACTATTTTAATCTCTTCCTCCGTTAACTCGTACAGTTGATACACCATTTGGTCAATTTCTTTTTCTAATACTGTTGTATCTGCATCAGGGTTAGATTTTTTTTCTGTGATGATTTGATCAACTATTGATTCAATTTGTCTTAGGATTTTTTCATTGTCAAATTTAACAGGTAAATCCTTTAAAATTGTGGGTTTAATTTGCGCCAATGTTCTCTTCACTTCCATAGATAACAATCTATAAAAATAAGTTAATAATTTTGAGTTTAAAACACCAACCAGCAATTTATTAGAATATTTTCCATTACTCGCCATTACATACAATCCATCTGTCTGAAATATTTGATTAACATCTAAAGCCACAATTATTCTGTCTCCAGTAATTACACCAATAATCTTTTCTTTTTTCAGAAAAATTTGTTGATTTCTAGGTCGATGCAAAGACCAAAAAGGATGTTTATTTTCCTCAACCTCTTGACAAGTTATCTTATCCTGAAAAGTTTGGAGATAGCTGATAATATTAGGAATAAGTTGATAATCGTCATCTTTTTGGGTATAAATAATTTTTTTGCCAACATCTTGAATTAGATATTTTTTGAGATCGCGACCCCCTGTAATTGTGGAAAAAATAAACTCTTTTTCTAAGGAAAATTCTTGAATAATTTTATCATCAACAATAAAAGCCTCTTTCAAATCAGGACTAATGCCCCTTTGAATGTCATCGTTATCTACTAATTCAAGGAGTTTAGTATTTTGTTGATATTTATTAATGATTTGATAACCATTAATATTTTTTGTAGTAATAACTTTATGAGGAAGCGCATCGAAAAAAGATGTCTTGATTTCTCTTAGTAAATTATTTGATAACTTGTTAGATGCACCAACAGAATATTCGCCCACCCAAGAATTATTAGTAAAATTAGATGTAACAAGTATAATGCAAGAAGGTCTTGAGACATCTTCAAAAATGGCATCTCCTAAATTTAAAGCTATCTCTAATTGAGAATTTTTGAACATTTTTACGCGTAATTTTTCATTGTCAATTTGAGATAATATCACATCAGGAATAATTTGACATACCACACCTTTTTTTGATTTTAGCGATAAGCTTAAATTAATAAAAAACATAAAAGAATCCACCATCCTAACAACAATGTCATAATTCATAGCTTTTATATGTTGTAGTTGATTAGGATCTATTTTTGCCCCCCAAGGCGGATTCCCTATCAACACATCAAAACCCAAAAAATCGCCTTCATTATTTAGCACTTCTGGAAACTCAAAACGCCATTCCAAAGCATTTTCGTAAATTTTGCCACTTTCTATCTCCTCAATCTCAACCTTTAACTGATCAATCTCATTACTTAACTTAGTGATTTTCTTGGAGCGTGCCTTTTTCTCCGTCGTTGTTTCCTCAAACAACAAGATTTGATTCTCCCAATTATAAAGCTCACCCTCTAACCCTCTTAACTTAGTCTTTTTCGGATCAATGCCTTGAAGTGTGTTGCGGAAATTTCCCTTAATAGATGAGATGATACTTTCCATTTCCCGCTTCTGCTCTTTACTCTCCGCATTTCGGTAAGTTTGTACAGCACTTTTGTAAGTATCAATATCATATTTACCCTTCCTTAAAGCTTGTCGCAAATCAGCATCTAAGGCAAAACGACTAATTAAAGAATTACCACATTTGATATTAATATCAATATTGGGTAGAGTCTCCAACTCCGTGTAATTACTTTCGGCTTTATAATAAGCATTTTTTAATAGTTCAATCCATAACCTCAAACGACATATTTTGACAGAGTTTGGGTTAATATCCACACCAAATAAACAGTTTTCAATAATTGTCTGTTTTTCGTGAAATAGAGTTTCTTGTATCCGTTGACTTTCCGGGCTTTTGGGATTATACTCAAACAATAACCCATCATCATCGGTGACAACTAACTCATCATTTGCCACCTCAACCTGATAATCTCTTAATGTTTTCCCTTGTTTATCAATCAAAATTTTTAGTTCACTTTTAATCGCGATCATTTCATTAAGAGCCGAAACTAAAAAATGTCCCGATCCCACAGCCGGATCACAAATTTTGAGACTATTGATAATCTGATTCCCTTCTTTCTTGTCTTTAATATTGTCGTACAAGTCGTTAATATCTTGGCAATTCCAGCCTTTAATTTCGTTAAATTTCTGCACAACGGCTCGGCGAATTGTTTCGCGACACATATACATGGTAATGAAGCCTGGGGTAAAGTAAGAGCCATCTTTATAACCATTAATTTTCTCGAAAATTAACCCTAATACAGAAGCATTAATCAGGCGTTTATTATCTTCTTGAATCTCTTCGGAGCCTTCGCTACTGAAATCATAAGCATTGAGAAATTCAAACAGGTATTGCAAGGCATTAAGGGAACCCGATCGCGTGTTGCCCTTGTGATCTTTCAAAACAGTAGAGCTAAAAATCGGCAGTTTCTCATCCCTAAGATTACTAATAACAATAGTGGAGTGCTCAATATCGGTAAGTTCAAATAGTGAACTATTCAAATAGGGAACATGGGCAAATATCTTATTAAGATGTTCGTTTCTTTCTGTGGTTTTTCGAGCTAGTACACTAAAAAATAGACTATTAAGATCATCATAATTTTTCACTTTTTCTAAACTCAAAAAACTATAAGATTTGTCGCCTTTATGATATTTAATTAACTGGGCTTCTAATAATTTTAAGAAAAGGATACGATTTACCCAAGTAATCGCCAATTCTAAACCCACATTAAAGAGTCTATCTTGGTAAGTTTCACCAAATTGTTCCGGTTTTTCTAGTCGGGAAATTTTATCTAAACTATCAAGTTGCTCCATCGCGTTTTCGAGGAGGGAACCACGATCGCGCTGTGTTTTGCGCCCGATCAATTTTTTGCCGCCTTCTTTGGTTTCCGTCAAACCGATGATGTGCAGTAATTCACTGTAAAATGTTTTATCAAGAGTATTACTATCGTTAGCAAAGGGTAATTTTAATAAATGTTCAGGGGAAAACAGCTTAAATAGTGCAATTAATTGATGCTCATTTTCACCCCTCTTTAAATATTGTTGATAGTCTCGAATATCAAAATAGGTAAAAGGGAATTCCTCTGCGATCGCGGCTATCGCGGGTTGGGCAATTTCTTGATAAAAAAAGTCAGTGGTTTTGCCTGTCAGTCTTCCTTCTTCAAAGTCGATAAATTTCTTTACCAATTCTTGATTTTGAGCAAATAATTTGTCAAAAGTCACGGCATCAAAAATGAACCACTCATAAACATTTGTCACAATTAAATGTTTAAGTTCAATATTTTTTACCGAAACGCGATCTCTCAAAAAATATAATACCAATTCCTGTAAAGCTTTAGTGTTGAGGTTATCAACCTTAAGCATCTCCGCGTTGTTAGTTGGCTTTTTCGCTTCCAGAATTACACCAACGGAGCTTTTAGCATCTTTTCCGTTATGAATTACCAGATCATTACGCCCTTTAGTATTGATGAAATGATGGGGACTATAATAGGTTTTCTTGAAAAAGTCAGAAACCAGATTTTTGTGAAATTCTTCCGATTCGTTAATATCGTGGAGTAATCTCATCAGATTGTCTTGAAACTTTTCGATATCATCCCTATTAGGTTTCACCTTAAGAAATGCTTTATTTAATGCCTTTCTCGGCTGTAAAATGGGATGGTATTTCATGGGAGTTAAAGTGTAATTTAAGAAGTAAATAGGCTAGGGTGACAGGAAAAACTAATAGACAGTTGAAAAATTGTCACAAGGCTCGGAGCAAATAGCCAAAAATATTTCCAAAATAAAGGGGTTAATCTTTGGTTTGAGTATGCGGTTTTTTCGGATTAAATTTCTTTAAATTATCCCATATCTCCCTCTACAATTTTAATCTCCTCCTCCGTTAACTCGTACAGTTGATACACCAGTTGATCAATTTCTTTCTCTAGCGCGATCGTGTCTGCATCAGGATCTGATTTCTTCGCAGAAAGGATTAATTTTACTAGCTCGATAATTGTTGTTTCCGTTTCACTATCTGTATGTTTAATCGGTAGTTTTTTTAAATCGTTCAATCTAATTTGTGGTTGCTTTCCAACTTCCATTCTAATTATTCTTCTCTTTTTCGCATAATAGGTTAACAGTTTTGAATTTAATAAACCCAGAATATAAAATAAATTAGTTGATGATTGCCCCGAAGTATTTTCAGCATTTATACTATAAAAGCTCCTGTTGTAAATAAAAGGCTTTTCCGAATATGTGCAACAAAGGTGGTCACATGATTGTCGGATGAGAATTTTGGGATTATCAAACGCTAATTGATCTCCAATACCCAAGACTTTAGGATAATTTCTGTTATCCTTTTTCGCTTCTAATTTATACGAGTCATTTCTTTTGTTTAAGAGAGAGATATCAAACCGAAACCATCGTGTAGGTAAAGGTTCGCAGTATCGAGATGGCACTGATTTACTTCCTTCAAGATATTGATAAATCTTGACATCTTCATTTGTTATAGAATCTATAACAAAACCTGGTTCTTTAACGCCAACACTTTCTCCAGTTCTAATAAGTTTGTTAGGAAAATAAAATTCTAACGTTTTAGTATTAGTTTCAACTTTTGAGATAATTGAGTTAAATGTGCGTTCGGGTAAATAAAATTGATATTTTGTTTCTATGTGATCCCATTCTCTTTGACTAACTAAGTTTACTTCAGAACCTAAACCATTATTTAAAAATCGCACCTGATGATGAGAAATAATATCTTTTTTATGAGCAACTATATTTTGAAAAATCAATATAAGCTGTCCACTACCAACACTTTCAAATGTTGATAATCCGCTGACAATTTTCAGTATTAATGTATTGGTTATTAAATGTTTTTTAACTCCTGAATAAAAATCCTCATAAAAAGAAATATCAGTGATCAGGCATGAGATACAATTTTTGTTTCCCAGAAGAGTTGCTTTTTCCAGAAAAAACATGGCGGAATTAAATTTGCTTACACCTTTTGCACAATCGTAGTTAGCTTTAAAATAGTTGATTATCTCCCTTGAGATAATCACTCTTCTTCTACCATGATATGTTAGATAAGGCGGATTCCCAATCACCACATCAAAACCCATAAAATCGCCTTGAGCATTTAGAACTTCTGGAAACTCAAAACGCCATTCCAAAGCATTTTCGTAAATTTTGCCACTTTCTATCTCCTCAATCTCAACCTTTAACTTATCAATCTCATTACTTAACTTCGTGATTTTTTTCTCGCGTGCCTTTTTCTCTGTCGTTGTTTCCTCAAACAACAAGATTTGATTCTCCAAATTATAAAGCTCACCCTCTAACCCTCTTAACTTAGTCTTTTTCGGATCAATTCCTTGGAGTGTGGTGCGAAAATTTCCCTTAATAGATGAGATGATACTTTCCATTTCCCGCTTCTGCTCTTTACTCTCCGCATTTCGGTAAGTTTGTACAGCACTTTTGTAAGTATCAATATCATATTTACCCTTCCTTAAAGCTTGTCGCAAATCAGCATCTAAGGCAAAACGACTAATTAAAGAATTACCACATTTGATATTAATATCAATATTGGGTAGAGTCTCCAACTCCGTGTAATTACTTTCGGCTTTATAATAAGCATTTTTTAATAGTTCAATCCATAACCTCAAACGACATATTTTGACAGAGTTTGGGTTAATATCCACACCAAATAAACAGTTTTCAATAATTGTCTGTTTTTCGTGAAATAGAGTTTCTTGTATCCGTTGACTTTCCGGGCTTTTGGGATTATACTCAAATAATAACCCATCATCATCAGTAACAACTAACTCATCATTTGCCACCTCAACCTGATAATCTCTTAAGGTTTTCCCTTTTTTATCAATCAAAATTTTTAGTTCACTTTTAATCGCGATCATTTCATTAAGAGCCGAAACTAAAAAATGTCCCGATCCCACAGCCGGATCACAAATTTTGAGACTATTGATAATCTGATTAGCTTCTTTCTTGTCTTTAATCTTGTCGTACAAGTCGTTAATATCTTGGCAATTCCAGCCTTTAATTTCCTGAAATTTCTGCACAACGGCTCGGCGAATTGTTTCGCGACACATATACATGGTAATGAAGCCTGGGGTAAAGTAAGAGCCATCTTTATAACCATTAATTTTCTCGAAAATCAACCCTAATACAGAAGCATTAATCAGCCGTTTATTATCTTCTTGAATCTCTTCGGAGCCTTCGCTACTGAAATCATAAGCATTGAGAAATTGAAATAGGTATTGCAGGGCATTAAGGGAACCCGATCGCGTGTTGCCCTTGTGATCTTTCAATACACTAGAGGTTAAAATCGGCAGTTTCTCATCCCTAAGATTACTAATAACAATAGTTGAGTGCTCAATATCGGTAAGTTCAAATAGTGAACTATTCAAATAGGGAACATTGGCAAATATCTTGTTAAGAACTTCGTCTCTTTCCCTAGGTTTACGAGCTAATACACTAAAAAATAGACTATTGAGATCGTCATAATTTTTTACTTTTTCTAAACTCAAAAAAGCATAAGATTTGTCGCCTTTATGATATTTAATTAACTGGGCTTCTAATAATTTCAAGAAAAGGATACGATTTACCCAAGTTATCGCCAATTCTAAACCCACATTAAAAAGTCTATCTTGGTAAGTTTCACCAAATTGTTCCGGTTTTTCTAGTCGGGAAATTTTGTCTAAACTATCAAGTTGCTCCATCGCGTTTTCGAGGAGGGAACCACGATCGCGCTGTGTTTTGCGCCCGATCAATTTTTTGCCACCTTCTTTGGTTTCCGTCAAACCGATGATGTGCAGTAATTCACTGTAAAAGGTTTTATCAAGACTATTACTATCGTTAGCAAAGGGTAATTTTAATAAATGTTCAGGGGAAAACAGCTTAAATAGTGCAATTAATTGATGCTCATTTTCACCCTTCTTTAAATATTGTTGATAGTCTCGAATATCGAAATAGGTAAAAGGGATTTCATCGGCGATCGCGGCTATCGCTCTTTGGGCAATTTCTTGATAAAAAAAGTCAGTGGTTTTGCCTGTCAGTCTTCCTTCTTCAAAGTCGATAAATTTCTTTACCAATTCTTGATTTTGAGCAAATAATTTGTCAAAAGTCACGGCATCAAAAATGAACCACTCATAAACATTTGTCACAATTAAATGTTTAAGTTCAATATTTTTTACCGAAACGCGATCTCTCAAAAAATATAATACCAATTCCTGTAAAGCTTTAGTGTTGAGGTTATCAACCTTAAGCATCTCCGCGTTGTTAGTTGGCTTTTTCGCTTCCAGAATTACACCAACGGAGCTTTTAGCATCTTTTCCGTTATGAATTACCAGATCATTACGCCCTTTAGTATTGATGAAATGATGGGGACTATAATAGGTTTTCTTGAAAAAGTCAGAAACCAGATTTTTGTGAAATTCTTCCGATTCAGATTCGTTAATATCCTCGAATAATCTCATCAAATTGTCTTGAAACTTTGCGATATCATCCCTATTAGGTTTCACCTTAAGAAATGCTTTATTTAATGCTTTTCTCGGCTGTAAAATGGGATAGTATTTCATGGGCTTTCAAGTGTAATTTAAGGAGTAAGGAATGAAGATTTCATAAAGTAGAGCAGGCTTCCAGCCTGCTTTCGAGATCAAGGGTATTGTACCAAGTAGGGGCGAAGCATTCCGACGACAAATTTATCAAATAAATCAAGATTTAGATACGGTTATGCTTCGCCCTCCCTTAAGGACTATACCTCATCTATTTGAGAAACGCGATAGACAGTTGAAAAGCATAAGGAAAAATGAAAAAGGAAGAAGGAAGATGTAATAAGTCAAGGGTTTGTGCAATTACCTTCTCACGTATTAGGGTAGCACTATAGACATCTCCGAAAAATCAGATATCTGGCAGGCAGGATGCCTACCCTACAGTAATTTTTGGAGATATCTGGCAGGCAGGATGCCTACCCTACAGTAATTTTTGGAGATATCTGGCAGGCAGGATGCCTACCCTACAGTAATTTTTGGAGATGTTTTATATATATAAACATGATCAATTGGTATAGCCTATAGGTAGTGTGAGCGTCTCGCTCACTACGATCCCTACAGCCTAAAAGCCGTGGGGCAATTTTTTTGGAGAAAAATCCGGCTATAGAGATTTATTGAGTTAAACCATGTTCTAAAGCATAACGCACTAACTCAGTGCGACTATTCGTACCCGTTTTACTAAAAAGACGACTGACATATTTTTCCACATTACGGACACTGGTTTCTAACTTACGAGCGATTTCTTTATTCATCATCCCTTGGGCTACCAGATCCAAAACACTTTGTTCGCGGGGGGTGAAATCAATTTTAATGGGAGAAGGCGTTTGTATAATATTCCCCACTTTTCCTAATGTTCCTTTTCCGCTTAATAAAGATTCAATTCTGGCCATTTGATTCGCCAAAGTGGTGATATCCGGGGTTTCTCCTCCTTCTACTTCTTTTGCCGCGGCACGACGTTCGAGTAAATTAGTAACGATCGCGACTAATTCATCAGGATCAAAAGGTTTGGAAAGATACGCGTCACAACCCGCGTGATATCCTTGAATGCGATCGCCCGTCATTCCTTTCGCGGTAAGAAAAACAACGGGTAAAGCCTTAAAGCGAGGATCATCACGCACTTGTTTAAGAAACTGATAACCATCGACTTGAGGCATCATAATATCAGAGATAACTAAGTCAGGCTGATTTTGTTGTAGAAGTTGCCAACCATCCCCGGCATTACTGGCAACATCAACTGTGTAACCACTATCTTCGAGATAAGCTTGCACCGCTTCGCGCAAACCGGGTTCATCATCGACTAATAATAATCTTGCGGACATTTTTTTTACCTTTATATTTGATATTTTTAACGAGAAAATGGAGAATTATTTTTTATCTCCATTTTCTCTGGTTTCAGCTCCAGAAACATTAGATTTTGGAGCGATCGGTCAAAATTTCATATCCGGTTTCTGTCACTAAGACAGTATGCTCAAACTGAGCCGATAAAGAATTATCAACCGTCACCGCAGTCCATTTATCAGAGAGAGTGCGAGTATGCTTTGAGCCGGCATTAAGAATTGGTTCAATTGCTAAAGTCATACCGGCGCGTAATTTCACATTAGGCATTTCGCGGGTACGGAAGTTAAAGACAGAGGGCTCCTCATGGAGATTTCGGCCAACCCCATGCCCCGTAAACTCTTCCACTACACTAAAACCATTCGCTTCTACATGATCTTGAATCGCCCCCGCGATATCTAATAAATAATTGCCCGCTTTTACTTGGGCAATACCTTTAAAAAGGGATTCTTCCGCGACACGGATCAGTTTGGCTGCTTCGGGAGAGACTTCGACAACCGCGATCGTAATACAGGAGTCACCATGAAAGCCTTGGAAATAGGCCCCAGTATCTACTTTAAGGACATCACCCGCCCGAATCACTTTTTTGCGATTGGGGATACCATGCACCACTTCATTATTTATGGAAGAGCAAATAGAGGCAGGAAAGCCCTGATAGCCTTTAAAACTAGGAACCGCGCCCATTTCACGAATACGTTTTTCCGCGTAGGTATCCAGATCCCAAGTCGTCATCCCTGGTTGTACCATTTGGGAAATTTCTTTAAGTACAGTAGCCACGATCCGCGCTGACTGTCGCATGATTTCAATCTCTCGCGTCGATTTGATTTCAATGCCTCGGCGTTGTCTGGCGGGTTTTGGGGGTTGCGTCGCGGGTTGAGAAAGCAGACTTCCAAAAATATTCATGTAGATTAACAATTGCCTAAGTAGATCGTTCTTCTTTTTATCCTAGTGCAAAATTTTACATTACTTAACTTACTTGCCCGAATCACCAAGATCGCGATCCCAACCCCCTCTCATGGGTACAAATACCGGAAGACTCCCTTTGTACCAATTTAATAACCGTCAAAAGCGCGATCGATCCCTTTTCTATCCTCGACTAACATTAAGTTAATGAAGGAGTTAGCCATTTGTCTATCCCAAATCGGTATCAAGGCAGGGTGTCTAATCCGGTTTTCCGGGGGGGCCGTGTCTAAAACAAAACTAAATTCCATACTTATTATTTTAAGGAAGGGTAAAATTATGATCAAACTTTTGTCGGTAACAAAATCGGGATTAATCACGGGATCTTTCTTGTCTTTAAGTTTCATTATTGAGGCTAGTTTTCCCGTTGACGCGGCGAATCTCGGTACGAAAATAGCTTCTTCAGAAGATGTCCCTATTTGTTATATGGAAACAACAGGGGGACAAAGGCTTAATCTTTCCCATTTATGTGGGAAAGTCTCTAGCCCCTCTACTCCTAAATTCTCTTGTAATCAGACATCTAACCAGAAAGTGACCATTAAGAATGTTAACTATGATGGTAATGTCTTTGAGGGAACTGTGACGAATCAAGGTTGTAAACCTGTCAAATATGTTAAGGTAAATTATGAGGTTTTGGATGAAGCCGGGACTTTAGTTGATAATGGATATCTTTATGCAGATCCCACAACCCTAGAACCCGGAATGTCCGCGTCTTTTCGAGCCAATATTACTACGGGTACTAAGGTTAACCCGACTCATGTTGATTGGAAGGAGTAGTGATAGAGAGGGAAAAACGAGAAACCGGGTTTCTTCCAATAATTGTGTCCTTTAAGCTTGATACCCTTAAGGAGAAATCCGGTTTCTTAAGTGCTTCTGTCTCAGTCCTCAATTTCGGCTCTTTAGCTGATCTCAAAAAAATGTTTAAGTTTTGCTGATTGGGCGAGATATTTGCTAGATTAGATGGAAAGGGGAGCCGGACGCGTATTTTCTTTCCTATTTTTCTGAAAAAATCTATCTAGGATTCACTTAGGAATTAAATCTCTCCACCCAAGGCCCCCCAAAAAATAGATTTCATTCGCCATGAATCAAGAGCGCAAATATCGGAAAAGGAAAATAAATTGATGAGTACGCGATCGAGCATTGTCTATAAAATAGGCTGGGGCTATGCTATTGCCATTGGTGTCGCTGTTTTGGGTATAACATCAGGCTTAACTATTGGTAATTATTGGGAAAAACAACGGCAGAAATTTGCTGACGAGGATCATGATTCTGGTGTCCGTTTAGCTAATCTTGAAATCACCCTATTACAAGCGCGATCGCGTTATCAATTATTACCCGCGTTTCTGGATAATCCCGTAAAGTTTGAAGAAACCAAGCAGAATTTAGAAACGGATATGAAGACGATCCGAAAATTGATAGAAGAAATTAACTCTTCCCCAGATTATAGTAATGATTATCGTAAGCATGATAATTTACAACAACTCATTATTATTTATCATAAAGTCGTGGAAAATTACTTTCAAGAATTAGAAAAAGTAATCCAAAACAATTCGCCTAGTTCTTTCTCTGAAGATATTCCCAAAAAACAACAGTTGTTTTTAGAATTTAGTCGTAATGAAGTCACGTTAAAAGTTGATGATTTTTCTCGACTCATAAGGAAAATGAGAGAAGAAGAATTTGCGGAATCAAGGTCATCAAAAGAGGATATCCAAAAAGCCAAAAAGTTACAACTTAAAATTGTTATTATTAGTATTATCTCTTCGGTGTTCCTCGCGATTCTTTTTGCTATCTATACAATTCGTGCGATTTTTCGTCCCATCAAAGAGTTAACATCAATAGCGCAAAAAGTCACGGAAGAAGCTAATTTTGATTTACAAATTGACGTGAAAAGTAACGATAAAATTGGTATTTTATCTCAGGGGTTTAATCAATTAGTTCAAGAAGTTAAATCTCTATTAGAACAACAACAAAAATCGACAGAAGCGCAATTATTACAAAGTGAAAAAATGTCTAGTTTAGGGAGAATGGTTGCGGGTATAGCCCATGAGTTAAATAATCCTATTAATTTTATTTCAGGAAATTTAGTTCATGCTACTTCTTATCTGAAGGATCTTTTAGAAATTTTGGCGATTTATCAAAGAGAAATTCCTCAACCTCCAGTGGCAGTTTTAGACAAAGCAGAAGAGATAGAACTTGATTTTTTAGTGGAAGATTTGCCACAGCTTTTGGAATCGATGAAGGTGGGTTCTGAAAGGGCGATCGCGATCATTTTAAGTTTAAAAGATTTTTCTCGTTTGGATGAAGCGAAACCCGGAGCCGTGGATATTCATATTTGTCTTGATAGTACCCTATTGATTTTAAATAACCGCGTTAAAAAAGGCGTAAAATTGGTTCGTAATTATGGCCAAATCCCAACGATAGAAGGATATATGGGACAACTTTCTCAAGTCTTTATGAATTTATTAACTAATGCTCTTGATAGTTTAGATGAAAATTTAAGACTTCGGGAAAAATCTGGGGAAAAAAATTACGAGCCAGAAATTATCATTACTACTCAAAAAATCAATGAAGATTTTATCGAAATCAAAATTACTGATAATGGTACGGGTATTAAATCAGAAAATCTCCCCCAAATATTTGAAATTTTCTTTACCACGAAACCCAGAGGAGTCGGCACTGGTTTAGGTTTAACCATTACCCATCAAATTATTACAGAAAAACATCACGGAACAATTAATTGTCACTCAGAAGTCGATCGGGGTACGGAATTTATCATCACATTACCTATTAGTGCTACTACCACTTAGCTAGAAACCCAGTTTCTTTAATATCTTACATCTATGTTTCCTAAAAATAAGAATTTTCTGCCTATTGATCGGGTTGCTATTTCACTCATGTTGAGTTTATCTATCCTGATAATATTATTAATTTGGGGAGGAGATCGCTCTCTTTCTGTTGTCAAGGAATTTACCTGGCAAAAGAAGATTATTGGGGCGACGGATACCGGGTTTATGTTAACTTTTAGTCGTCCAATGGATCGGGCTAGTGTTGAGGAAAATGTACAAATTCAACCCCCTCTTTTCGGGAAATTTAGTTGGGCGGGAAGACGCATGGTTTATACATTAACAAAACCCGTTGAATATGAAAGACATTATACCGTAAAATTAGAGAACGCGAAACCAAGTACATTGGGAACTAAAAAAAATGGAAATTTCATCAAACCTTTTCTGGGAGAATTTTACACACCGGAGCGGGATTTTGTTTATATTGGTGTGGAAGGAGAAGAAAAAGGACGGTTAATTTTATATCATTTAACCCGACAAGAAAAAACAATTCTGACTCCGAAAAATTTAGTGATTAAAGACTTTAAACCCTATACAACGGGCGATCGCGTCTTATTTTCTGCGACGGAATGGGACAATGATCGCCCCGGTTTATTTGCCTGGAATCTTTATACCGTAACAACGGGGAGAATAGCTTTAGGAGATAATCAAACAAAATCACCTCAAGAGCGAGGTATCATCAAAATGGTTTTAGAGAGTAAAGAATATGAAAATTTAAAATTTGATTTATCTCCCGATGGTAACGCGATCGCGCTTCAACGCATTAACCGAAATAATTTAGAAGATATTGGCTTATGGATATTAAGAGAAAATAATCAACCGCAACATCTGACGGAAAAACCCGCGGGTGATTTTATTTTTAGTCCCAATAGTGAAAACATTTTTAATCCTCAAAGTGAAGGGATCGATATTTTATCATTAAAACCTCATATTAAACCTTTAGATTTTTTACCATCATTTAGACGAGTTTTAGCCTTTAGTCAAGATGGGCAGAATGCCGCGATGTTACAATCTAATAAAGATTTGACCAACTCTTTATTTTTTCTTAATAATAAAGGGATTAAAAAAGAAATTACTCGCTCCAGGGGAGAATTTTTAACTTGTCAATTTTCGCCATTATTTCCTGATTTTTATTGTTTAATTTCCCGTCGTAATCTCGGAGAAAATTATGCCGAAACTCTCCAGTTAGAAGCGATAGATATTAATACTTTAAAATCTCAAAAAGTATTATATTTATCCTATCATTGGGAAACTCAAATGAGTTTATCGAGTGATGGCTTAATGTTATTAATAGACCAAATTATTCCCAAAATGACGGATACTCAAAAGGGGGATTTAAGAACGGAGAATGGTAGCGCGATCGCGTCTTCGAGTCTCCTTCTCTTCTCTTTCAAACACCAAACATCTTCCCCCGCCCATCCCGAAATTTTAACTAGGCAAAATCTACCCCTCAAAGGTTATCATCCCTCTTGGTTGCCATAAAGAAGGAAGAAGGAAGAAGGAAGAAGGAAGAAGGAAGAAGGAAGAAGGAAGAAGGAAGAAGGAAGAAGGAAGAAGGAAGAAGGAAGAGGGAAAAACATCTGTGTTTATCTGCGTTTATCTGCGGTTAAATAAATTTCAATAAACACCCCCCAGTCCCAAATCCCCAATCACTTACCCAATTCTTGAGAGCGAGAAGACGCGGCTTTTACAGCCTCAATTAAAGCCGAACGAAAACCCGATCGCTCTAATTGGGCAATACCGGAGATCGTTGTGCCCCCAGGGCTGGTAACTTGATCCTTTAATTGTGCCGGATGAAGCCCTGTTTCTGCTAATAAAGTCGCGGTTCCTAATACTGTTTGTAATGCTAATTGAGACGCGATCGCTCTGGGTAAACCCGCGTAAACTCCCCCATCCGTTAAAGCTTCAATTAAAATCGCAATATAACCAGGGCCCGAACCCGAAAGTCCCGTAACCGCATCCATTTGATATTCAGGAACTTCCACTACTTCACCAACAGCCTGAAAAATGCGTTTCGCTAATTCTAAATGACTCGGTAAAATGAATTTACCCGACGCGATCGCGCTCATCCCCGCGCCCACCGTAGCAGGAGTATTGGGCATAACTCGGACAACAGGACATCGAGGAAACCCCGACTCTAATTTATTAAGAGGAACCCCAGCTAAAATAGAAAGAACAATGCCGTATCGAGCCGACGCGTCACCACTAATCTCTAATTGGGTGATCAGAGTATCAAAAACTTGGGGTTTAATCGCGAGAAGCAAAACCTCACAAGCGCGGAACTTCTTACTATCAGCAATAACCTTAACACCATAACGATCCTTTAAAAAAGCGCGGCGTTGCTCTTGAGGATCACTCACTAAAATATCCGATGGAGAATAAATCCCTTGGGCAATTAACCTCGATAAAATCGCCTCTCCCATTACCCCGCCGCCAATCATGCCAAATTTTACCGTCATTTTTCCAGATTAAATAGAAAATAAGCCATATACCATCAGAAATGGGCAATACAAAATAGAAAAAACTTCCCTATTAGACATCTCGAAAAACCATTGTAGGGCAGGCATCTTGCCTGCCTTTTGGTGTTGCACATATACATGATCTTGTAGGGGCAATCCCCCCGTGGTTGCCCCAAAAAGCTTTTCGGGTAGGCACGGGGGCCTACCCCTACAAATACCATCATTCAGTAATTGTGCAACGCCTGCCTTTTACCTTATTTTTAGGAGATGTCTATTGCCCATTCCCCATTCCCGAAAAGATTACAGAGCCATTTGAGCGGACTCATTCCAAACGGGGGCGCTAGGGGGGGTCACGCGAGGACGATTTTGAGGTTGGGGAACTTCGTGAACAACCCCAGACTGAGTTCTCACCTGTACACAGCTAGGAGTAAACAGGAAAATACTTTCGCCAATACGCTCTTGATGACCATCCAAAGCATAAGTACCCCCGGCAACAAAATCAACGGCTCTTTGGGCTTGATCCGGGTCCATAATCGTTAAATTTAAGACCACCGACTTCCGTTCCTTGAGGGCACGGATAGCCGCGGGCATTTCTTCAAAGGTGCGCGGTTCCATCACAACCACTTCGGAAATTCCGTTAATGGCACCGGGCATCCCAATCACATTATTCATTGCAGCTCCTATTCCACTGGATGGTATGAAGACATCTGGACTTGGTGTAGGTGAAATACGCTCGCGTAACCGACGACTACTCGCCCGCTCTTCCGTCGCGGCCACAGCCGCAGGCGGTTCTTGGGGTTGGTAGGTGTTCTGATAGCGCTCGCCTTCCATTTCATCGTACTCATAATCGTACTCTGGCTCGTTATTGAGTCCGACAAAATCCTTTAACTTGGTAAAAATGTTCACAGCGTAAGCTCCATTACGACTTTTTTGACTCCGACTATCCCCCCTTATGGGCTTTGTCGCAGCTTATTGACACTACTGTAATCTGATTAGGTTCAATATGTCTCTACAAGGATATCTGATCCCCTGCAAAATGGTACTATTAATTGAAGTCTTAGGTATTAGGTGGTAGGTGAAAAACTAGCACCCATTACCCATTACCCATTACCTCTCACCTATTACCTCTGGCCAAACAAGATACTACCCAGACGGATCATTGTAGCACCTCCTTCAATGGCTAAATGATAATCTTGCGACATTCCCATTGAGAGTTCTTCAATTCTGATATGTGACCAATTTTGTTCTTGAATTGTTGTCCTCAAGTTACGCGCTTCTTTAAAGAGTTTTAACATCTCTGTTTCATTTAAGCCTAAGGGCGGAATTACCATTAAGCCTTTTATCTGTAAATTCTGACATTCATTAAGTAGAGGTAAGTCTCTTAATAATTCGGGAACTGTCCAACCGTGTTTATTGGGATCTGGCAGTATTTTCACTTGGAGACAAATTTCACGCGATCGCGATAATTCTTGGGCAATACGATTGAGACGTTGTGCTAATTTTAAGTTATCAACGGAGTGAATCCATTGAAATAGCTCTATCGCTTTCAGGGCTTTATTGGCTTGTAGATGGCCAATAAAATGCCAAGTAATATCAGGTAAATCTTGGAGTAGGGCTTGTTTTTGCATGGCTTCCTGAATACGACTTTCCCCAAAATCACGGATACCCACGTCATAGGCGACACGCATCGCGTCAACAGATACCTGTTTACTCACCGCGATCAAACGCACGGAAGGTGGTATTTCTTCCCCAATTTTAGCAATGCGAGTCGCAATGGAGTCAGTCATCTCAGTAATTTAACAATGGAAAATACACAATCAAGAATTGAGATTAAAAAACCGAGAAAGTCCCCTCAAGAAAGTCCCCTCAAAAATGAAAAAATCAAGGTAGTCAGTCAATGAAAATGGAAGAGCGCGATCATCGAACAACATTAAACCATAAATATTATCCTTCTTCCCCCTCCTTCCCTCTTCCTTCTTTCTCGCGTTACTGAAAAGTCCGGTGATGTATTTTTTGCAGTTGCTCGTATTCTGACATTTTACCGCTACGGCGGAGAGTGCGTAAGCGAATTTCCACCGTTAAACGAGCATCGGAACGACTAATGGGCTCAAAACGTAACCCAGAGGGGCCATTCGTTACTAGGAAAAATAGACGTTGGGCATAGAGGGTTGTAAATAATTCTTGACTGTCTTCAATCTGACATACCCTAAACAGGAGACCAAAATTAGGATGATTCAGGTACGTTTCACTCATTTAGATTTCAATTTAGCAATAATATTAGGAGTTTATACACGAGTCGATCGCGTTTCTTGTGTAGCTATCGTCTTTTTTAAGATTCTCCACAAAGCGCGATCGCGGTAGCTACAGAATAATCTTGATCATGGCTAAGACTCAACTGCCATTGGCATTGTCCCCAGGGAGCTACAATAGCCGCCGCGGCACCATGTAAATACACTTGAGGCGCGCCATTGGCAACACGTCGAATCTCTATTTCTGTATAGCAAATTCCCCGCCAACCAGTCCCAAGAGCTTTGACAACGGCTTCTTTTGCCGCCCAACGCCCCGCGAATCGGTTATAGAAGACTCTGTTCATTTTAGCTGTAATGGTACTTTTTGAAACATTTTCCCCTTGGCAATCTTTTTGCTCCCCCTCCGTATAGACTCGTTGGATAAAGTGATCGCCATATTTCTCTATGGCTGCTTGTATGCGCGGAATATAGACAATATCCGTCCCTAAGTAGATTTTCAATCCTTTCTCCTTAATTCTATCGTGTTCTCCGTAATTGTACATTACAGATTACAGTTACAATTACAGATAGTATTCTAAGCGTAATTACAAATTACAGTTACATGAGTGACCGAGAAACCCGGTTTCTTTGCGGGGGAAGCCGTAATTACACATTACAGTTCCAGATATAAGGGCAAGCGTAATTACACATTACAGTTACAGGGAGACCGAGAAACCGCGTTTCTCAAGCCCAAAATCCTGCGATTACCCACAAATCACTGTGAGAAACCCAGTTTCTTGGCGGGGGAAGCCGTAATTACACATTACAGTTACAGATATAAGGGCAAGCGTAATTACACATTACAGTTACAGGGAGACCGAGAAACCGCGTTTCTCAAGCCCAAAATCCTGCGATTACCCACAAATCACTGTGAGAAACCCAGTTTCTTGGCGGGGGAAGCCGTAATTACACATTACAGTTACAGATATAAGGGCAAGCGTAATTACACATTACAGTTACAGGGAGACCGAGAAACCGCGTTTCTCAAGCCCAAAATCCTGCGATTACCCACAAATCACTGTGAGAAACCCAGTTTCTTTGCGGGGGAAGCCGTAATTACAGATTACAATTACAATTACAGATCTACTTGTAAACGTAATTACATATTACAGTTGCCATTACAGATATACTTGTAAGCGTAATGACTGGGTAGGCTGTAATTGTAATAGTAATTTTAGAGTTACAATTACAGCGGCTCTTCGCGCCTAAATTTGGAGAAGAATATGGCATTAAGTCAAGAAGATATTTGGCAAACACTCAATTCTGAGTTTGAAAAAACAGGAAAAATAGTCTCAGTTGTGGAATTGCAAAGAATATTAGGAGGCTCTTTTTCAACCCATACAAAACACCGGAAAGCTTGGTTGGAAAATCGAGGTTTATCTCAATCGGAGGTATCCGTTATTAACATTGAAGAAATTCCTATAGACATTCGTTCTGAATTACATAGTGCTGTGGATAAAGCACTGATTAAAGCTTACGAGTTACTCAGTGACAAAATTGATAGTCAACGAGTCATTAGTTTGGAAACGGAGAATGAAAAATATCAGCAAAATACCATAGAATTAGCGGGGTTAAAATTGGCTTATCAACAATTATTAGAACGATTTGAAATTAATTCTCAAGAAATGGGACGTTTGCAAGATATACAAAAAGATTACGAGTCCAAAATAGAAAGTCTCAAAGCTGAAAATCAATCTCTCAAAGCTCGATTAAAGGAGTAGGTTTTTTGGCTTGAGCAACGGTTAGTAAAAAGGTGATAAGCCGTACTATATCTCAATTACCTATTCCGAAATCGTGAAACATAAGGGCGGGTTTGTCGGGGCGGATTCACCCAAATTTCTCCCCCCAACAAATAACCCCAAGAAACCCGCACCCAAGGAATGAAATTAATTAGAAATTTGGGGTTATTTTTTTGGGAAACACAAAGGCACAAAGGAAAGAAAAGAAAGAGAAATTATAGAGGCGGAAAAATGAGTATTGGACATATTTTTATGGGGTGGTTTAATAGCTTCAAAAGATTAAGAAACCGGGTTTCTTGTCAAACCCAAAATTGAGTGCAGAAGTCTCCAAAGAAACCCGGTTTCTGAACTCGCGCCTATCAAATAGCGCCCCATCCTACCCAGAAACGGAACCCCCAAAAAACCACTAAACTACCCATCGCAAACCAGTCCCTTTTTCGGAAACGTAATTCATGCCATTCGACACGATGGCGATCGGGACTGGTAAACCCTCTCACTTGCATCGCGCTGGCAATTTGTTCCGCGCGTAAAAGTAAATTTTCTAGTAATCTTTCGGCTACCATTAACCACACTTGTGTGGCACGACGTAACCCTAATTTTTTCCAATTAATTGCCCTGGTACTCACGGAGCGAATTAAATTTTGGATTTCTTCTAATACTAAGGGTATAAAGCGCAAGGATAATGTTAAAGTTAAGGATATCTCTGTCACAGGTAAATTAAATCTTCTCAAAGGTTCCATTAACTCTTCGATCCCCGCGGTAATTTCTTCACTCGCGGTTGTTAATAAGAAAAGTGTGGTACTGTAAACTACGGTAAAAAAGAGGGTACTAACTCTAATTGCTAATTCTAAGGATCGACGGGTAATGGTAAAAGGTCCTTGATTCCAGAGTACATAATTATAATTAGTGGGTTGTGGGAGTGAGGGGGTAGGATTTGGGCTACTAGATGGAGTTTTAGATGTTGATTTTTCACCGATCCCCAGGGGATTATACCAAGGGCGAGGGGAGGCGGCTGGTGCGAGTTTTTCCGGTTGTTGGGCAAAGGTTAATTCATCGGCGGGAAGACGGGGTTGATGTTCGACGGAAATGCCATCGGGCGCGACGAGACTTATGGCAAAAACGAGGAAACTAAATAATAGGAGAAATCCCATTTGTTGTTTCCATACTCGCCACGGGATCGAGGTACTGATGGTAACAATTACTAATAAGGCGACTAGCATTACTCGCCATGTGGAATTGGCTAAAACTGGCGCGATTAAAAAACTCATTAACCAGCCTAATTTTACTCTGGAGTCGATGTGATGTAGCCAAGTTATCGGTTGTTCTAAGTATAGTCCGATGGGTAGCGATCGCAGTAAATCCATTTTTCAGGGAATGGGTAATTGGTAATGGGTAATTGGTAATGGGTAATCGGTAATGGGAACGTTTTCGGGAGCATCTCACATTTGCCAAAAAATGCAGTGGGAGCGTCTCGCTCCCGGCGGAATCTCATAGGGAGCGAGACGCTCCCACTACCAATTTACGTTGAGGAGATGCTCCCAAGTTTTCTTCTTCCTTCTTCCTTCTTCCTTCTTCCTTCTTCCTTCTTCCTTCTTCCCTCTTCCTTCTTCCTTCTTCCTTCTTCCTTCTTCTTTCTTTCCGATTATTATTTCACACGCTGGGCTCTATTGGTGATGCGTCCCCCTTCCACATCGCGTACTTTTTTACCACGCCAAAGTAAACGCATGGGAGTCCCTGTAAAGCCTAAGTTTTTGCGAAATTGGCTTTCTACATAACGTTGATAATTTTCGTTAAATCTCGCTGGATCGTTGACAAATAACGCGATCGTTGGGGGTTCAGATCGTACTTGTGTGCCATAGTAAATTTTCCCTTGTTTTCCTTGACGAGTCGCGGGAGGAGAATGCCAACGAATTGCCTCTTCTATTACTTCATTAATAACCGCAGTTGTCACACGGCGTTTATGTTCTCCCGCGGCTGTATCAACTAATTCTAATATCTTTTCTACGCGTTGTCCGCTTTGAGCACTGACAAAGATGATTTCTGCCCAATCCATAAAATAGAGACGAGCGCGTATTTCCCGTTCATAATCATAAATTGTAGTGGAATCTTTTTCGATCGCGTCCCATTTATTCACGACGATGACACAAGCCCGTCCTTCTTCAATCACGCGATCGGCTAATTTTAAATCCTGATCGGTAACACCATCAATAGCATCAATCATTAACAAAACCACATCGGCCCGTTTAATTGCCTTAAAAGCGCGATTAATACCAAAAAACTCTGCTCCATAATCAACATTTTTCTTTTTGCGAATGCCCGCGGTGTCAATTAAACGATAAGTTTTTTCGTCTTTGGTAACAACCATATCAATAGTATCGCGTGTCGTACCGGAAATTGGGCTAACAATCGCACGATTTTCGCCGACAAAAGCATTAAGTAAACTGGATTTACCCACATTGGGGCGACCAATAATGGCAATATTAGTTTCGGCCGTTTCTTCCTCATCACTAACTGGGGGAAGTAGAGTGATTAACTCATCTAATAATTCGCCAGTGCCATTACCGTGAATCCCAGAAATCGGGAAGGGTTCCCCTACACCTAATTCCCAAAATTGCGCGGCTTGAATAATACCTTCTTTGGGAGATTCACATTTATTAACGGCAAGAAGAATCGGCACTTTTTGTTGACGTAACCATTGCGCGATCGCCTCATCTCCTCCCGTTAATCCCAGTTGCCCATCCACAATAAAAATCGCGGCACTTGCTTCATTAAGCGCGATCATAGCTTGTTCACGAATTAGGGGTAAAAATTCCGTATCGTCATCAAAGACTAGGCCTCCCGTATCAACCACAATAAATTCGCGATCGCGCCAATAGGCACGTCGGTAAGTCCGATCGCGGGTAATTCCGGGTTCATCATGAACGATCGCGTCTTGAGATTCGGCCAAACGATTAACAATAGTGGATTTACCGACGTTAGGGCGTCCAATAATAGCAACAATAGGGAAAGTCATGTGAGAATCGCAAAGTCAAGCGATGGAAAAGTAAGATATTTCCATTATAACCAAAAAGGGGCTAAAATTTAACCTCGATTCTCTAAAATTTTTGCTCCCATGATCGAACGACTCATCTCACTGGTAGGTTTAGGTTTTTTTGTGGGGATATCCTACCTGTTTTCGGGAAACAGAAAAGCCGTGCGATGGCAACCAGTCCTTTGGGGAATAGCTTTACAGCTTATTTTTGCCCTGATTATCCTGAAAACCGCCCCAGGTTTAGCCCTGTTTAAATGGTTAGGAGATGTGGTATCGACATTTTTAAACTATTCTGACACGGGGGCAAAATTTGTCTTTGGTGACAAAATAGAAGAACATTTAATTGCCTTTAAAATTTTACCGGCAATCATATTTTTTTCGTCATTTATTAACCTTTTTTATCATTACGGAATTTTGCAGAAAGTTGTCCAAGGAATTGCGTGGTTAATGTCCAAAACAATGAAAACATCTGGTTCCGAAACTCTCTATTGTGCTTCAAGTATTTTTGTCGGACAAACGGAAGCACAATTATTAATTAAACCCTTTATTTCCACTATGACACTTTCGGAACTTCACGCGATAATGACAGGAGGATTTGCCACGATCGCGGGAGGAGTAATGGCCGCGTATATTTCCTTTGGCATTCCCGCAGAACATTTAATTGCCGCGTCGGTAATGTCTGCACCCGCGGCCTTAGCAATCTCTAAATTATTATATCCAGAAACGGAAAAAGAAATGACGGGGGGTGATGTTACAATCAACCTAGAAACTCATTATACTAACGCGGTTGATGCCGTAGCTTCCGGGGCAATTGATGGATTAAAATTAGCAGCGAATGTCGCGGCAATGTTAATCGCGTTTTTAGGATTATTAGCCGCGTTAAATGGATTATTAGGTTGGCTCGGTTCCCTGGTGAATTTACCCCAATTATCTTTAGAATGGATTTTTTCCTATTTAATGGCTCCCCTGGCTTGGTTAATGGGCGTACCTTGGGAAGACTGTAGTAAAGTCGGGATTTTATTAGGGAAAAAGACGATTTTAAATGAGTTTATTGCTTATTTAGATTTGAAGAGTTTCATCGAGAAAAAGGAAATTTCCGAACGGGCGCAAATTATTGCGGTTTATGCTTTATGTGGGTTTTCTAATATCGGATCAATTGGCATTCAAATTGGCGGTATAGGCGCGATCGCGCCGGAAAGAAAAGGAGACGCGGCTCGTTTAGGAATACAAGCCATGATCGCGGGTTCCTTCGCGTGTTTTATGACGGCTTGTATCGCGGGCATTTTGTTATAATAACTTGGGGATACAGGACAAAAAAAACAGCAAGCTAGTAGATTGGGTTGAAACGATAGTGAAACCCAACATCATTAATTTTTGAGGATGGATTTATGATTTTGGTTTGATGTTGGGTGGCGCGGTGCTTCACCCAACCTACTACTTACCACCCCAGCTAGTAGGTTGGGTTGAAACGATAGTGAAACCCAACATCATTAATTTTTGAGGATGGATTTATGATTTTGGTTTGATGTTGGGTGGCGCGGTGCTTCACCCAACCTACTACTACTTGGCTTTACCCAACCTAGGATGATTTCAGATTTCTATCAACCCCCTCACAGCTAGTAGGTTGGGTTGAAACGATAGTGAAACCCAACATCATTCATTTTTGAGG
>Ga0209812_10000013_pt1 | contig 155233 bp, 126 predicted proteins | sample JI71714BDNA_FD_187502 | JGI IMG/M metagenome (GOLD analysis project Ga0209812, IMG submission 187502) | Wastewater effluent complex algal communities from Wisconsin, to seasonally profile nutrient transformation and Carbon sequestration -... | ecosystem: Engineered > WWTP > Effluent > Algae... | reverse complement strand
GGCGGAGCCTACGCTACCATCCTAAATTGTCAATAAAGGCGTGATAATTGCTACTATAAGAGAGGAAGGTGTATGATGCCAAACCATTTACTGCTATTGAGCTTACAGCGGTGTTGTCACCCTCCGCGATAGCGATCGCAGATCATTATTATAACTTGATGAGGGAAAAGATCCCAAATGGGTTCTATAATGCATTGCTACCGGAAAATAGAGCTCGCACTGCGGTCGAAATCCGAAAAGCGGCAATTGATAACCTGCGCCATTACATCGGGGAACAAACAGTGTTTGATGACATCACCTTAGTGGTACTCAAGCAGAAATAGCCTCCCTCTAAAACCTTCTTGAGGCTCCCTGGTTTTATTTTGCCGTTGCTGCGGAAATATTTTTCAGGAAACTAATGCTGGGAGCAAAAAAGAATTCGCCTCCTTTCATCGTGACAAAATGATAAAAATCGAAGGGCATCTTATCGTTCTTACCCCACTCTTTGGGCCACAGTTGCCCGTCAATTTGTTTTTTTCCTTGACCGGCAATGCCGTCTAAGCCTGTTGTCTGGTTAACAAATTGCTGATTATTCGCCCAGTTCGTTTGCATAAACATAAACTGGTTAAAAATGTCGCGCTGAAAACACAGAAACAACAATCCTACTTTTTCGCCTTCTGCTGGCTGAACCTTCACCTCTTTTAAATGTTCCAATTGATGCTCAAATCGCGCTCGTCGTGATAGGGAATTATCCCGTGCATTTGGCATTTCGCCATAGCTAACTGCTCGACGAACAATGCGACGCTGACGGTGTTCTTCTAGGGTTTGGGATTTGTCGTTTTTATCGCCACGCGGATTCGATTTGCGGATGTGTGCGTGAAAAGGACATTTCGTTCCGTCGCGATCGCGATCGTAATTGAAATTATTGGGAACAGTATCGGGGTTTTGTTCTGAGGGAGAAAGCGTCACTGGCGTTCCATCTCTAAACCGTCCCACCACTAAAGCGCCCGCTCTTTCCACGTCTTTACCTGACAATCGCAGCTTTTTCGCCAGTTCTCTCTCCGCTTCTCTGAACCCTCGCACATCTTGTTCGAGTTTTCGATAGACGCAATAGCTGCCAAAGCTATGCTCTCCCTCACCGAAAGGATCTTTGACGAGCACTAATTCTAAAGGCGCAGAAGCATCCCAGTGATCAGTGCCTTGTTCTTTGGCTAACTCGATATCTTCTTTTAAAAAGAGAGGCTGGCTGATGCCATCTCTGAACCCAAAATGTTCGATTGTCTGCCCTTTTTTATTTTTGAGGACAACGCCTGCTTCTGTATGGACAATTTCGGCGACACGCCCGACTTCTTCTATGACTTCTTTTGCCTGTTTTTCCAGATTGTCGCGGTCATTATCAGCCAGAAGAATGAACGCATGAATGTCCTTTTGGAAACCTTTTTCCCATTCTTCAACAGAGGGGTCTTCTAGCCTTTGCTGAACCGCGGGAGATTGAAGACCCACTAAAAAATTCCAACAGGGAAACTTGCCCTTTTCACTTTGCCCTTTTAAATTGAAACCCAAAGCTTGATACCCTTTATAAGAAAGGAGGAAACTGGCAAACAACTCGTCAGATTGTGTCCCTTCACTTTGTTGGCATTTAGCACTATCTTCGATTTGATTTTTGGCAGATGTGACAAATTTTTCACCAAAATGACTAATCCATTTTTTTGCCGCATCCTGCTCTGAATTGAAGTTTACAAAAATATGCACAGAGTAACCTCTTTCGTGACTTTTGAGGATATTTCCCTGTAAGTCTTCTAATAGAGGCTGATAGGTCGAATCTTGAGCATCGATATAGGTTTGGTTCAAGTCTACTGACACGAATTCCTCCAAAGTACGTTTAGGCTCTGATTTGTCCTGTTCCTCAAGATATTAGAATTCTAATTCTGCAATTCTTGGATCTCCAGTTAAAGACACTTCCAACTTTACTAAAAAGCCCGGAAATTTTTGTAAAAACTCCAGAAACTTTGCGTGGCCAACGCTCATTTTTCCGAGACTTCCCAAACCCTTGAGCCTGATTGCGCTTTTTACCCAAAACCTCGAAACTCATAGATACCTCCAGAGCTAGGTAATTGTTAGGGCGGTCAATTGCCGGAATCACTGTACTATCACATGAATAAAATAAGCTTTGCAAGATCATCTACTAAATTGTAACCGTTCTTAACATTACTTAACAAGAATTCATATAATTCCGGTTTATTTTCTCGTTTTTGTCCAGTATCATGCAGCTAAGTGACCACTTTTCAGTTGAATATGGGCAAACTCCACATAAATAAAACAAAATCCAGCTCTTACCGTCGGTCAAACCTGTGGATACTTCATACAACCTAAACTTGCCAAGCTCCCAGCTTTCACCCAAAGTCGAGCCTGGTAAGGTGACATCTCCCAACCCTATTAGCCAAACCTCGGAGACCACCGCCCGCAAACATCTATGATTTTCAATGACAATACAGCATCTACAGACAACCTCAATTAACTCTGTCCCGATCTCAGAGCCAACTGGCAGTTAGATCACCAAAAAGACACCACCAGTCAAGTCATTTGGCAAGCCAAAATTGGCAACCGCCGCGATCAATTTGAAACTCGAGAAGGCTAGGCCCTCAAATACTTTAACGGACAATATACAACCCAGCAAGTGATCAACCACGGCTGATCGCACTTCGGGACATTCATCCCCTCCGATCTCGTCACCAAACTACTTGAAAAACTACTCAAACTAGACTAGAAATAGTCCCGCTTTCTGCGATGACCGAAGGTCGGCCGAATGCCATCACACTCTTCATGCCCAAACCTTACAGCTACGACCTACGTCATAACGTTATTCAAGCCATCAAGCTAGATGGCTTAAAAATTAGTGAAGCTAGTATCATATTCAACAACTGGGTTTGGTCTGTAAAAAAAGAGTGCTAAGACGGTTATCTGCTGACAACCTTCCTTACCATCCAAAGAATATTTATGTCTACCATTCTTTATGAAAATTTATAAATTACTATTTTCAAGAAAGTATGATAATCTCTTTTGCAGCGAATAGGAAGACCTGTATTTCGCTGAACCCTCTAGAAGGTAAAATCATGCCCAACACATACCCTCCAGAATTACAGACTGCCTGGGCCCATGTTGTCGCCCGTGCTTGGACAGATCCAGAGTTTTTTCAACTCTTGACACATGACCCGAAAACAGCATTAGAGTCAGATCCGCACAACCCACACCATCATACAATTCTGTCCCATGGTGGTGCTGTCTTTCCACTTCCTCAGTTACCAGCAAGGTTACAGAATGCAAGCGTAGAAGAGCTGGCAGGGTTTGCCGATCACGAAGGATTCTTCGGCATCCTGCGGTTTACTTGACCTCAGAGTCCTCCTAGTGGCGATCGCTCCTCAGCAATTGAGGAATGAAAGTCTCATAATATCACAAAAGTAAAGGCAGGTAAACGGGGATGAACTTTTTTGACTATACCGTTAAAATAATCTAGGATTAGTCAATTAAAGAGTCGTGGCGAGTGAATGACCATTCACTCGCCTGTATAATCCATCCTGTATCCTATTTTATGTAAAATATAAATTCTACGGTCCCCTGTCCGGTAACAGACAATTCATAGAACCGGACAGTATCGCCCTATACAAAATACAAGTCGATTGACATCTCAGATCAACTACTGTAAGAACAAAAATGATTCTCCAACCGAAGTTTAAGCAGTGTTATCGTTGCGAAATAGTTCCCTCAGAAGGCATTTTTTTAATATCAGAAAAAGAATATTTTCTCCTTCGCGGGTCTGTTTATATAATGCTGGCCCCGCTCCTTGACGGACAACACACAGTAGAAGAAATTATTGACATTCTTGCGGATCAACTCTCGGCTCCCGAAATAGTCTATCTGCTTGATCACCTGCAAAGCCAAGGCTATATTACAGAGGCAGATTCCTCCGTCCCTGCCGAAAAAGCCGCTTTTTGGGAAATGCTAAAAGTCGAGCCAGAGATAGCTGAAAAACGTCTTAAGGAAACGATTGTTTCTGTAGTGTCCTTGGGTGAAATCGACTCCGAACCCTTCAAAGCAATGCTGGCATCTGTGGGAGTGAAACTGGGCGAAAATGGCGATCGCGTAGTCGTGTTAACTGACGATTATCTGCAAGAAGAATTAGAAGAAATTAATCAAAAAGCCTTGCAGAGGGATGGCCCGTGGATGCTCGTCAAACCATTAGGAACAGAAATTGGGATCGGCCCCATTTTTATCCCCGGCAAAACAGGCTGCTGGGAATGCCTAGCGCACCGACTGCGGTCGCACCGAAAAGTAGAAAATTACCTGAAAAATCAAAAAAACACCGTATCCTTCCCCACTTCTGTATCTGCATTGCCGTCAACTTTGGCCACAGCTTTCGGCATCGCCGCCACCGAACTGGCTAAATGGATTGCCTGCGATCGCAGCGAATTGATCGAAAGCAAGATTATCACATTAAACGCACTTTCCCTAGAAAAGCGCAATCACATTCTGGTGCGACGTCCCCAATGTCCGTGCTGCGGAAACCCCCAAGATTTTGCGGCCAAACAATCAGCACCCATCGCCCTTTCTAGCCGCAAAAAAACATTTACCCGCGATGGCGGACATCGCGGCCTCTCGCCCGAACAAACCTTAAAAAACTTACAGCATCACATCAGTCCGATCTCCGGTATTATCAGCGTTCTTCAGCGAGTTTCTACCTGGGAAGAAGAAAACGGACTGACAACTTCCTACCGCGCTGGTTACGGCTTAGTCGGCGCGATCGCCGACTTAAATGAATTGCAAGAAAGCCTGCGTAGCGAATCTTACGGTAAGGGAAAAAGCGACACTCAGGCAAAAGTCAGCGCCTTGAGCGAAGCGATCGAACGCTACTCAATCGCATTTCAAGGGGATGAAGCTAGAATTCGAGCCAAATTAAAAGACTTGGGAAGTGCTGCAATTCACCCAAATGCCTGTATGCTTTTCAGCGAAAAGCAGTTTTCAAATCGCGAGCAATGGAATGGCGATCGCATCAGATTTAACTGGATTCCAGAACCCTTCAATGAAGATGCAGAAATCGAGTGGAGTCCCGCTTGGTCGTTAACCCACAACGCAGCTCGATACCTCCCCACTGCCTACTGTTACAGCGGTTATTCCCAAAAATATCAGGCTTATTTTGCGGTGGCAGACTCCAATGGATGCGCTGCCGGCAACTACTTAGAAGAAGCCATCCTACAAGGCTTCATGGAATTAGTAGAACGAGACAGCGTTGCCCTGTGGTGGTATAATCAATTGCCAAAACCGAGGGTAGATATTTCCAGTTTTGACGAGCCCTATTTTCAAGCAATAGAGGTGCATTACAAAACGCTCCAGCGCGACCTCTGGGTACTCAACCTGACCAGCGATTTAAACATTCCTGTATTCGCGGCTATTTCGCGCCGCCATGACCGCGAGGAAGAGAATATTATTATGGGTTTCGGGGCCCATTTGGACGCGCAAATTGCCTTGCTACGGGCGATAACCGAACTGAATCAATCGTTACCGGCTGCCTTTTTTGGCATTCTCGAACCCAACAGTGCTTATCTCGATCGCGATCGAGAGGCGATCGAATGGTGGAGAAGTGCAACCGTCGCTCAACATCCCTATTTGTTGCCGGATCAAACTGTCGCATCAAAAACACGCGCTGACTATCCGCAACAGTGGAGCGACGATGTTTATACAGATGTGATCAAGTGCGTAGAAATTGCCAAAATAAACGGACTAGAAACAATTGTTTTAGACCAAAGTCGGCCTGATTTAGGGCTGTGTGTCGTGAAAGTAATTGTACCCGGTCTGCGACATTTCTGGCCGAGATTGGCCGCGGGTCGGCTCTACGACGTACCCGTTAAAATGGGTTGGCTGGTTGAACCTTTGACTGAGGAACAATTAAATCCGCGGCCGGCTTTTTTCTGAGAGGTTTAGGCTTATGGGTAATGCAATTCTAAATCATTTGTATAAATTTGTCGGGGCAATCCCCCCGTGGTTGCCCCATCTTTGGGGCAACCACGGGGGCAGCGCCCGTACAAAGGTTTTCACATTTCAAAAATCTAAATCTATGTTGAAGCACTATCAAATTATCGATGCAGATTGCCACGTTTTAGAACCGATTGAATTGTGGGAAAAATACCTCGAACCCCCCTTCCAAAACCGAGCCCCATCGCCCGATCTAAAAGTCGATGGTCAACCGATTTATCAGAAGATAACTCGCCGACACCAACAGGAAGGAGTGAAAGTGGCAATGCGGGATTTCACCAGCTACGGAATCGATCGCTACGATCCCTCTTCTGTGGTAAAGGCGATCGCGAAAATGGGGGCTGATGTGGCATTTTTGTACCCCACAATGGGACTGTGGCTGCTTGCCGTTGATACAATGGATGCACAACTGGCAGGCGCATTTACCCGTGCCTACAACAATTGGCTGCGAGACTTTTGCAGTTATGATGCTCAAATTCTTAGAGGAGTCGGTGCGATTAATCTCCACGCTCCCGAAGAAATGGTGCCAGAACTGCGCCGAATAGCAGAATTTGGATGGAAAGCCGTGTTTTTGCGCCCCAACCCCGTCAAAGGACGACTGCTTTCCGATCCTGCTTACGAGCCCTTTTGGAGCGAATGCGAGCGGTTGGGAATTGCCGTTAGCCTCCACGAAGGCACCCATTCCCACTTACCAACCACCGGCTCGGATCGGTTTAATACCCGGTTCGCCCTGCACGCCTGCTCCCATCCCATGGAACAGATGATGGCGCTGTTGGCCCTAATTGAAGGGGGAGTCTTGGAACGCCATCCCCAACTGAGAGTCGGTTTTCTGGAGTCCGGTTGCGGTTGGCTTCCCTACTGGCTGTGGCGGCTCGATCGCGAGTATGACGACCTAGCTTGGGAAGTTAAAGACCATATTAAAATGAAGCCTTCAGAGTATTTCCGCCGTCAGTGTTTCATCTCCTTTGAACCTTCTGAGCCCTATCTAGCTGAGACGATTGACTATATTGGCTCAGATAACCTGATCTTCGGTTCTGATTTCCCTCACATCGATCACCATCCAGATGTTATCGCGGAAGTAATAGCACTGAGCGATCGCTTATCAGAAAAAACCGTGAAAAAAATCCTTTGGGATAACCCCTTTCGCTTTTATGGAGGGTAATCCGAGAAACCGGGTTTCTCCCTGGTAATAGCCACGAAAAAACGGCTGACACAGAAACCCGGTTTCTTAACCCCCGGTTTCTCCCTGGTAATAGCCACGAAAAAACGGCTGACACAGAAACCCGGTTTCTTAACCTCCACCCACCGATCCAGTCTTTTGAATCCACCTCATCTCTTAATGAAGCCATGAACCGCAAAATTGCCGGCTACGAGATTCTCTCAGAACTCTATGAAAGTTCTAATTCCGTTGTTTTTCGGGGATACCGAGAGTCAGACAATCAACCCGTTATCCTGAAAATTCTCAAGGAAGATTATCCTACCCCCGCAGAACTGACCCGATATAAACAGGAATATGAAATCACCCGTTCTCAGGATCTGAATAGTATTATCAAAGCCTATGACTTGCAAAAATATCAGAATACTTTAGTAATGATTTTGGAGGATTTTGGTGGCAAGTCTTTAAAATTATTAATGGCAGAACGTAAAATAACGCGAGAAGAATTTTTCAAAATTAGTATAAAAATTTGTGAAAGTCTGGGTGCTATTCACGCGGCCAATATTATTCACAAGGACATTAACCCCTCCAACATTGTTTTTAACCCAGAAACCGGACTGCTCAAAATCATCGACTTCGGAATTTCGACAGTATTATTGCGCGAAAATCCCACAATTCGCAATCCGAATGTCTTAGAAGGCACCTTAGCCTATATATCGCCAGAGCAAACCGGCAGAATGAACCGAGTGCTGGATTACCGGACTGATTTCTACTCCTTGGGTGTAACCTTCTATGAAATGCTGACTCAGAAACTCCCTTTTGAAACGACCGATGCAATGGAGTTAGTCCACTGTCATATTGCCAAAGAACCTGTACCGCCTCACGAACAAATCCCTGAGATTCCCTTAGCCGTTTCAGCAATTGTGATGAAATTATTAGCAAAAACGGCTGAAGATCGATATCAGAGTGCTTGGGGATTAAAATCAGATTTGGAATCATGCCTAAATCAATTACAGGCTACCGGCCATATTTCCCATTTCTCTCTCGGTTCACAAGATATTTCTGATAAGTTTCAAATTCATCAAAAACTCTATGGCAGAGAGGGAGAAATTGAAACTCTCCTAGCAGCCTTTGAGCGAGTAGCAGCAGCTTCAACCACAGAAAATTCCCCAGAGGAACAAGACTCGGCAAAATCCGCGATCGAAATGATGTTGGTGGCGGGCTATTCGGGTATTGGAAAATCAGTGCTGGTGCAGGAACTCTATAAACCAATTACCCAGCAGAAAGGTTATTTCAGTTCGGGTAAATTTGACCAATTTCAGCGGAATATTCCCTACTCTGCTATCGTCAGAGTATTTTCTGAACTGGTGCGACAAATCTTAACGGAAAGTGAATCGCAACTTAACAAATGGCGAGACAAGCTTTTAGCCGCCTTGGGCAAAAATGGACAGGTAATTATTGATGTCATTCCCGAAGTAGAGCTGATTGTTGACAAACAGCCTCCCGTGCAAGAACTCGGCCCTACTGAGGCTCAAAACCGCTTTAATTTAGTCTTTCAAAATTTCATTCAGGTATTTTGTCAAAAAGAGCATCCGTTAGTTATCTTTTTGGATGACCTCCAGTGGGCAGACTCCGCGACTCTCAAACTGCTCCAACTGATTATGACCGATGAAAATATGCAATATCTGTTGATGATTGGTGCATATCGGGATAATGAAGTCAGCCCAACCCATCCCTTGATAATGACTCTTGATGGGTTAAGAAAGTCAGGAGCTATCATTAACCAAATTATCTTAACTCCTCTAGAAATAGAGCATATTAACCAGTTACTTATTGATACTTTAAAGTGCGAGGTTGAAGTCGTCAAACCCTTGGCAGATTTGATCGGGAGAAAAACTAACGGCAACCCCTTCTTTGTCAATCAATTTCTGACAACTCTTTATCAGGAAAATCTGCTGACTTTCCGCGTTCCTCAAGCGGGAACTCAAGGAAGATGGCAATGGGATATCGCTCAAATTGAGGCGATGGATATTACCGAAAACGTAGTAGACCTGATGCTTGGAAAGTTGAAGAAATTCCCCATCGCAACGCAACAAGTTTTACGTTTGGGAGCTTGTGTGGGCAACCGCTTTCAACTGGCGACTCTCGCCATTGTTCACGAAAAATCAGCCGGAGAAACTTTTCGAGACTTAAAGAGTGCAATTCAGGAAGGATTAGTGATTCCCACTTCTGAGTTAGAGATTGCGCCAGAAGAAGAGCTTGGGATTTCTGATGCTCAACTATTAATTCTTAATTTTAAATTTCTGCACGATCGCGTGCAACAGGCCGCGTATGCGCTCATTGATGATGAGCAGAAAAAAGGCGTTCATCTCAAAATTGGTCGGCTACTGTTGGAAAAGATATCCCCACAAGAGCGCGATACAAGAATTTTTGAAGTGGCAGATCATTTGAATGTGGGGCAGGAATTAGTTGCCGATTACCAAGAGCTCAGTGAATTGGCTCACTTGAATTTAGAAGCTGGCAAAAAAGCTAAAGACGCAACAGCTTATGCTGCGGCTAGTCAATATTTTACCGCCGGTTTGGATTGTTTGCGCGGAAAAGACTGGGAGGAGAACTACGAGCTAACTTTATCACTGTATAAAGAGCTGGCCGATGTAGAATACTTAAAAGGCAACTTCGAGCAATCAGAAGCCTTGATTAACCTCATATTAGAACGAGTAAGATCCCCTCTAGAAAAGGCAGAAATCTACATTTTAGCGATCGTGCAATATACCTTGCGAGCTAAACCATTAGAGGCGATTAAGACCGGTCGAAAAGCGCTGAAGCTAGTGGGTGTCGAATTGCCTGAAGAAGACTTAAAAACGGCTGTTAGTCTGGAACTGGCGGAGGCAAAAGAACATTTGAAAAATAAGGATATTGCCTCGTTTATCGATCGTCCAGAAGTTCAAGATCCAGAAAAAAAGGTTGCCTTAAAATTGCTGGCTAATCTAGCAGCACCTACCTTCGTTGCCGATCAAGCACTCTTTCCTGTGGTTAACCTGAAAGCGTCTAATCTCTCCCTCAAATATGGGCCTTCTTCTGAATCACCGATTGGCTACGCCAATCATGGACTGGTACTGGTTTCTTTGGGAGATTATCGAGCTGGTTATGAGTTCGCGATGTTAGCTCAAAAACTAACAGAAAAAACGAATAATCTCAGTCAACAATGTAAAATTGCTGTCATTGTCACTACCGAAATCGGGATCTGGGTCAATCATCTAAGATGGGCTGATACTATTTTAGATGCTGGGTATTATGCGGGTTTGCAATCTGGGGAGCTGCAATGGGCTGGATACATTCTGAAGTACAAATTACTGAATGCGTTCTTCCAGGGTAAAAATTTGGAAAACTTGGTAAAGGATATCCCTAATTATTTGCATTTCAATGAAAAAACAGAAAACAATTGGGCGATTGACATTATTTTATCAGGTAAAGCAATCATCTGGAATTTGACAGGAACTAGCCCTGACCAGTTTGCTCTCAAGACGGATGAAATTAGCAGCAAAGAGCAATACATCGAACGCTGTAAGTCTCATCAAAGTTTCTTGGGAATTTGCACTTATAATATTTTTGAATCTCAGGTTCTCTACCTGTACGGCAAATATTCTGAAGCCCTTCAGAGTGCTTTGTCCGCGGAAGAACTTCTGATTTATGCGGTCGGTCACAACCAGTTAGCGGAACAGAATTTTTATAGTTCGCTGATTTTAGCCGCGCTGTATCCAGATGCTTCAGAATTAGAACAAAAACAATATTGGGATAAACTGGAATCCCAGCAACGACAGATGAAAATTTGGGCAGATAACTGCCCGGAAAATAACCTACACAAGTACCTTTTGGTAGCCGCAGAAATGGCCCGCCTCGCCGGAAAAGATATGGAAGCAGTGGAGTTGTACGATCGCGCTATCGCCTCCGCCAACGAAAATGACTTTATTCAGAATGAAGCCTTAGCCTGCGAACTCGCGGCAAAATTTTGGTTGAGTAAAAATAAAAAAGAGGACTTTGCCAAACTCTATATGCAGAAGGCTAACTATGGCTACTTACTTTGGGGGGCTAAACGTAAAGTCGAGGATTTGCAAGAAAAATATCCCCAATTAGTTGCGATAACTTCAGCAGTAAAAACCAAAACAAAAGGGACAAGAACCACGATTTCGACAACAGGTAAGGGGTCTGGGGAAGAGCTAGATTTAGCGACTGTCGTGAAAGCTTCTCAAGCCATTGCCGGCGAAATTGTCCTCGACAAATTACTTGCCAAATTGATGAATCTCGTCCTCGAAAATGCCGGGGCACAAAAAGGCTTTCTGATTCTATCAGATAAGGGGATTTTAACGATTCAAGCTGAAGGAGAAATCGAACGCGAAGTCCAAGTGCTGCAATCTCTTCCAGTTTCTAGCAGCCAAACTCTCCCCAAGGGGATCGTCAATTACGTCGCTCGGACGCATGAAAATGTCGTTTTAAGCGATGCCACAAGCGAGGGTATTTTTACCACCGATCCTTACATTGTCGCCCACCAACCTAAATCAATCTTGTGCAGCGCGATCGTCAATCAAGGCAAACTCACTGGCATTCTTTACCTAGAAAATAACATCGCGATCGGTGCTTTTACCTCAGAACGGCTAGAAATTGTAAAAATCCTTTCTTCTCAAGCAGCCATCTCCCTTGAAAACGCTCTTCTGTATCGTACCTTAGAACAAAAAGTCGAAGAACGCACGGCTCAATTAGCAGCAGCCAACCGAGAAATTACTGTCCTTAATGAGCGTCTCAAAGCTGACAATATTCGGATGAGTGCTGAGTTAGATGTAACGCGCCGACTGCAACAAATGATCTTGCCGAAAGAGGGCGAACTCAGTGAAATTGCTGGACTTGATATTGCCGGCTTTATGGAACCTGCTGACGAAGTAGGTGGCGATTACTACGACGTCCTCAAGTATGGCGATCGCATCAAAATTGGTATCGGCGACGTAACGGGACACGGATTAGAAAGCGGCGTTTTAATGATTATGGCGCAAACGGCTGTGCGAACTCTGATGGTGAATAACGAAACTGACCCCGTGCGATTTTTAAACGTCATCAATCGCGCTCTTTATGACAATGTAAACCGGATGAATTGCGATAAGAACCTCAGCCTTTGCTTGTTAGACTATGAGGATGGCACTCTGCGTTTGAGCGGACAACATGAAGAGTTGATTGTCGTGCGCTCTAGTGGCGAAGTAGAACAAATAGACACGATAGAGTTAGGTTTTCCCATTGCTTTAGAATCAGACATCGCCGATTTCATTAGTTCTACTGAGGTGCAGTTAAATCCAGGAGATGTGGTGGTGCTTTACACGGACGGGATTACGGAAGCGGAAGACAAAGAAGGCTCCTTCTACGGTATGGAACGGCTGATAGAATCCATCAGGGAAAATCGCGATCGCACTGCGGTCGAAATCCGAAAAGCGGCAATTGATAACCTGCGCCATTACATCGGGGAACAAACAGTGTTTGATGACATCACCTTAGTGGTACTCAAGCAGAAATAGCCTCGCTCTAAAACCTTCTTGAGGCTCCCTGGTTTTATTTGGCCGTTGCTGCGGAAATATTTTTCAGGAAACTAATGCTAGGAGCAAAAAAGAATTTGCCTCCTTTCATCCTGACAAAATGATAAAAATCGAACGGCATCTTATCGTTCTTACCCCACTCTTTGGGCCACAGTTGCCCGTCAATTTGTTTTTTTCCTTGGACGGCAATGCCGTCCAAGCCTGTTGTCTGGTTAACAAATTGCTCATTATTCGCCCAGTTGGTTTGCATAAACATAAACTGGTGAAAAATGTCGGGCTGAAAACACAGAAACAACAATCCTACTTTTTCGCCTTCTGCTGGCTGAACCTTCACCTCTTTTATAGTTATTTCCCATAAGAGTGAGACCGACTCCAGATGTGCTAAAATCAAGAAAAATCATTAAGGAGCCGCAAAAATGGTTTATCGTCTCGATTTGAGAAAACGAGTGGTAGAGTACATAGAGAATGGGAAAAGTATAACACAAACCGCCGCGCTGTTTCAAGTAGGGATAGTGGTCCGATCCAGGGCGAGGATTCTCAAACCAGAAACCCGGTTTCTTTAATCGCGCCACTCAAAAATTCCTGTAATCTCTTTGATACGTCTTTTGTTAACTAGATAAACTTTGAATAAACAGTATCGCGTAAAACTTGAGCCAAAAGATTATTCTCAGCCCGTAACCCCTCATAGAAAAAGAAGACTTCCCCTTCAATACCACAAGAACGATTATACGCGATCATCTTCACCAAATCATCAGGATTTATCCGATAATTTTCCCCACGATTAATCAATAAAATACCCGGAGCTAAAGTTCGTAATTGTTGAGAGTTAAACTGCTGCACAACTAAACGATCCACCGAGCGGCGATAACCGGGAAAATCCAGATTATAAAGTTGTGGATGAATCCAATCAAAAATTTTGCGATCACACCAAGTCTTAGTATCCTGTAAATATTCAATCAATCCCCAGCGATAAACACTAGGAGACATAGAAACAATTAACTCAGGATTAACCAACTTAACCGACTGATAAACCCGCTCTAAAAAATCCGTCACCAAATCAGCCCGCCAGCGTAACCATTGCCAATCTTTCGGATTTTGAGGAGGGGGTTGATTAAAAGTTTTCTGATAAAGAGCCACCGTTTTTTGATCATAACCCCCCTCACTGGGAAGGGACAAATGATCATCCCCTTGAATCCCATGCACCCGATAATTATTAATAACTTCTAAAATTAAACTTAAGAGAAAATTCTGCACATCAGGATCAAAAGAATTCATCCACTCAAAATCATGCTTTTTTAACAAATTACCCGTCACATCACGGGCTGCCCATTCCGGTTTTTTCGCTAAAAGATGACCCCCTTTTTGACTATAAGAAGCCATAAACCCATATTCAAACCAAGGAATCACAGAAAGCCCCACTTTTTGTGCTTCTTCCACAAGTTCCCCTAAAGGATCACGTCCCGCAAAACGAGGATCAATTTCTCTCCCAAATTGCTGTCGCATAATTTGAGAAGGATAAACCGTATAACCCCGTGTCCAAACAACGGGAAAAACCACATTAAACCCAGTCTCCGCGAGAAATTGCATCGCCTCAGCCGTGTTTTTTCTAGAGTAGAGAACTTGACTATCTGTTGCCGTGATCCAAACTCCTCGAATTGCCATAAATTAAAGATATAAAAGATATATACAAAACCTAATTTTCCGGTTGATTTCAACTCAATTAATCTGGGATTTCTCCCAGAAGCAATAAGTTAAATCGAACCGAATTTATCACCTATTGCAACCTCGACAGTTGTTGACGTTGTTAATAGCCAAAACCATTAATTTTATCGCTTCTTCCTTCTTCCTTCTTCCTTCTTCCTTCTTCCTTCTTCCTTCTTCCTTCTCCCTTCTTCCTTCTCCCTTCTTCCTTCTTCTATAGTAGGTTGGGTTAAACTCAATTAATCTGGGAGTTTATCACAGAAGTAATAAGTTGAACCCAACCCAGTTAATTAGCGATTAAAAGCCTCTTTCAACAAAACAGCCTTATCCGTTTGTTCCCAAGGTAACTCGATATCCGTGCGTCCAAAATGGCCATAAGCCGCGACATCTTGATAGAAACGTCCACCTCGTTGAGAGGGAATATTTTGTAAATCAAACGTCTTGATAATACCCGCAGGACGTAGTTCAAAATGCTCTTTGATAACTTCTAATAAACGATCTTCATCTACTTTACCAGTCCCAAAAGTTTCAATCATCATACTCACAGGACGGGCAACACCGATCGCGTAACTCAATTGCACTTCACACTTATCAGCTAACCCAGCCGCGACAATATTTTTCGCGACATAACGAGCAGCATAAGCAGCACTACGATCAACCTTAGTAGGATCTTTTCCAGAGAAAGCACCACCGCCATGACGAGAATAACCGCCATAAGTATCAACAATAATTTTGCGGCCTGTTAAACCCGCGTCACCTTGGGGGCCACCCACCACAAATTTACCCGTTGGATTCACAAAAAAGCGAGTATTAGCATCAGGTTTGATGGTAATATCAGCAAAGACAGGCTCCACAACAGAAGACCATAAATCTTCCTTAATCTTAGCTTGAACCGCGTCCGTAGCTGTAATATCCCCAATCGTTTCAGTGTGTTGAGTGGAAATTAAAATAGTATCAATGCCAACGGGTTTACCATCCTCATAAAGCACCGTTACTTGAGTTTTTCCATCAGGGCGTAAATAGGGCAATAAACCATTTTTGCGAACCACTGACAATTGAAGACTAATACGGTGCGCGAGACTAATAGGTAAAGGCATTAATTCCGGGGTTTCATTACAAGCAAACCCAAACATAATCCCTTGATCGCCCGCGCCGATCAAATCTAATTCTTCATCACTAGAAAGTTCACGTTTTTCTTGAGCAGTGTTCACCCCTTGGGCAATATCAGGAGATTGAGTATCTAGGGCAATTTGAACCGAACAACTATTAGCCGAAAAACCATTATCCGCGTGAATATAACCAATTTCAGCAATTTTTTTACGCGCTAAGTCAATATAATTAACCTGAGCTTGGCTAGTAATCTCTCCAGTAATGAGGACTAATCCTGTATTGACTACCACTTCCGCGGCCACACGACTTTTGGGATCTTGGGTGAGTAACGCGTCAAGGACAGTATCCGAGATTTGATCACAGATTTTATCAGGATGGCCTTCCGTAACAGATTCAGAGGTAAATAAATAGCGGCGAGACAAAGGGAATTCCTCCTTTAATAAGATCAGTTCGTCTCCAAACAAACTTACTTTGAATGTTGTATAGAGTTCCCCTTACTATAACAGAAGACAGACACTCAATCCTGAAAATTTGTCTAACTCTGGACTTGAGCCGAAATCTATTGTAGATAAGGTTGGTGTCCCTGTACCACAGAAATCGCGATAATTTCCGGCACTTGAATTGAGTGTAATTCTCCTACTTTCGCCTCTAGCAATTGAAAGAGACTTAAGTCAGTTTTAATAACTAATTGCCATTCTTGATGGTGGTGAATTTCTCCTTGCCAAGGATAGCTCGAATCAATGGGACTAATATTGATTCCCTCCGTCAGATGATTTTCCATCAGAGAAGACGCGATCGCGCTCCCTTCGAGAACCCACATTCACGAAAACAATCCCATCTCGAACATCGCCCATAATGACATCAACCCCATGAGAATTGATCAAAAGAAAAATCCGTTGAAAGTTTAACCGCCTCTCATCCCCACCGTAGAAAAAGAAGGAGTCTTTTCCGTAGAGGTAGATAAATCCTGGGGATAATTTAACCGATCAACAGGAATATCAGAAGCCGAATTCATGCCCGCGGTTAAACAAAAATAGCGTTGTGTAGCTTCTGAAATAATCACACCCGTTAAGATAGAACCCTCTAAATTAGCACCTAATAAAGTCGCGTCACGCAAATCAGCTTCACTCAAATCAGCATAAGACAATTTAGCCCAATTCAGATTGGCTTCTACCAAACAACAACCCCTTAAGTCAGATTTTGTCAAATCAGCCCCAGATAAATTCACACCCCGTAACTGAGCCCCCTTAAAATTTGCCCCCACTAAATTTGCCCCTTCCAAATTAGCAACATTCAATCTCGATTCACTCAGATTAATCCCATTGAGATCAACCCCCCCCAGATCCACCCCATTGAGATAAGCCTTACAGAAACTAACCCCCGTTAATTGAGCACCATAAAGTCTGGCATTGATCAGTCGCGCGCCCCATAAATTAGCCCAATTAAGATTCGCACCCGTTAAGTTGGCACCACGTAGATTAACAGATTTCATATTCGCACCACATAAATTGGCATTCCAGAGAATGCCACCGCGCAGATTGCTTCCCGATAGATCCGCGCCACTCAACTTAGCTCTAGGGAGTTTTGACTTCACCAGAAAGGTGCCACACAAATGCGCTTTCGTCAGATCAGCATCTGCAAGTCGAGTTTCCCCCATTTTGGCAAAATTGAGAGTTGCCCTTTGCATAGATGCCCCACTAAAATCAGCTCGTGTCAGAAAGGCACGACTCAAATTCGCGCCCATCAAATTCGCGTTGGAGAAATTCACTCCAATTAAAATGACACCACTAAGATTGGCTCCTCTGAGATCCGCCCCAGAAAAGTCCCTTTCTCCCATTTCATATAATTTGAGCAGTTCCCTCACTTCCATAGGAGCCTCTCTCTTGCTTAATCGCAATTATTGTTCTCTGATACTCTTGCACCAAATTCTATCTCACATTTGGCTTTTTTTTACACATTATTAAGAAATGTTTAAAATTAAATTATCCAGATATTTATTGATTTTTATTAAATTTGATAAAGAATTATCACAAATATCGAGTTGTACCCTGGGCAGAACAATTAGGATTCTCCATGAGAGAAAGGGGAAAAAGGGCAAAGCAAAACCCCGATTCATCAAAAAATAGGGAAAAGAACCGGGGTTAATTATACCCAGGAAAAAGGATTAAGAAACCGGAAAAAAAACACACAAGACTGAGAAAACCAACATGAACGTGACGACTCCAGACGCAGACGCTTGTACAGCGCTGGCTTCTCAGCAACACCAGCTATTGCTTCGGTTACACGCTGAGCTTTAATCACGGTGCGTCCCACCGCAATGTTTTTGATATTAATTGCAGCATTCACATCCCTATCTAGCTCCAACCCGCAAACGTGGCAGCTATGCCATCGGTCTGCAATAGTTTTGGGGATATGCGTACCGCAATTAGAACAGTTTTGGGTAGTGCCATTTGGATTCACAGCTATAGCCAACTTGCCAGCATTCGCAGCTTTGCAAACCAGAATATCTAGAAATTCACTCCATCCAGCATCTAGGATTGACTTCGCCATCCTAGTTAAGGCCAAACCTTTGACATTCAAATCTTCAAAGCCAATCACATCATACTTATCAAGTAATTGCTTTGCCGATTTGTAATGAAAATCTTTGCGTTGTCTTGCTACTTTTTGATGATGTTTAGCAAGACGTTTAACCGCTTTACCTCTGCGATTACTACCTTTCTTTTTACGAGAGACAGCCTTATTTCGTAGTTTTTTATCCGCCTCGGCTTTTCTGGCAAACTGTGGAATTGGCACAGTCTCACCATCACTGGTAATCAAGAAATCCTTGAGTCCCATATCAATACCGACAGCATTATCAAGATTGACATCAGGGCTAATTGTTGGCACTGTGACATCTTGCAATGTCAGCACCACATACCAGCCATCAGCGTTCTTGACGATCTGAGCAGTTTTGATTTTGAACCCATCAGGAATAGGACGGTGCAAAATTATCTTTACATCGCCAATCTTAGATAAAGTGATGCGATTACCTTTGATGCAGTCTTGCGACATCTGAGTATAGGTAAAACTGTGATATCTACCACGACCTTTAAATCTTGGCTTACCAGAGCGTTTACCTGCTTTGTCAGCACTGATATAACGGTCAAAAGCTTTCTTGACTCTAGCAATGCAATCCTGAAGCACTTGAGAATGAATGTTTTTGTACTCAGGAAATAGCTTTTTGGTATTTACCAGATCCCGCTTTTGCCAGTAATAATCAGGCTGTTCGACAATGGGAGCGATACTGCATGATACGAGAGAGCATGAATTAACAGGGCAACGAGTCGATTCGTACCAGTTAAATCTCTCGGTAAGCCTATAGTTGTACTGCATACGCAACAAATTTAGCCACTCATCAAACTGATGAGCTTGGGCTTTGTTGGGGCGTAATTTGTACTTATAGGCTGTTATCATGCCATAATTATACCATAAAATATATGGTGTATCGCGGTGAAAAAAATAACTTTTCAGCTTGCAGATCAAGAGTTTGACCTACTTGAGTCTTACTGTGAGCAAACAGAAAGAGGTAAGACCGAAGTATTGTGGGAATTGATACACGGTTTAAAACTTAGCTCACAAAAGCAAAGATAATTGTCCATCTACGGGGCATCGTAGCTTGCTTCTGCGTAGCAGTACTCCTTGATGGACGCGCTTACATCCCGTCGCTCAAGGTCGTACCGTTAGAGCGCGGGGCTTTCCCTTGGGAGCTAAGCCATGACAGACTCTTGAGGACGAGCAAAAATCATGCGCCCCGCGGATGTCTGTAAAGCACTGGTAACAATGACGCGTACTTCTTCTCCGAGATAATTACTACCCGCTTCAACAACAACCATCGTCCCATCATCTAAATAACCAATGCCCTGAGAAGGTTCTTTTCCTTCCTTACGAATTTTTAGGTCAATACTATCTCCGGGTAAATAAGTAGGACGAACCGCGTGAGTTAAATCATTGATATTGAGAACAGGAACTTTTTGGACACTAGCCACCTTAGACAAATTATAATCATTGGTGAGTAGAGTCCCATTAATCTCTTGGGCAAAACGAATTAATTTAGCATCAACCGTGGGAATCTCCTCATAATCCGCGGAATGGATTTGGACTCGTTCAGGATAATTTTCCTTAAGACGATTTAAAATATCCAGCCCTCGGCGGCCCCGGACACGTTTTTGATCATTAGCAGCATCCGCGACTAATTGAAGTTCTTGTAAAACAAATTGAGGCACTAGCAATTGACCTTCTAAGAAGCCCGTATCAAGGAGGTTTTCAATACGACCATCAATAATACAGCTAGTATCCAAAACCTTAGTCGCGGAAGGTTTGAGAGTGCCTTCTGCCACTAAAACGGTTTCCCAACTATTGGGATTAATCAAACGCAAGAAACTGCGACCATGAGTATCAGCCAGATCGACACCCAAAAAGGCAAAAATAATACTGCCCAAGATGGCCACAAGGGGCTTAATGAAGCCAAATTCTTTAGGAATCGGCAAAAGGAAAAGGGGAGCTAACATTAAATTAGCGACTAACAAACCGAGTATTAAACCGATCGCGCGCGTGAGGATCAGATCAATAGGCATTTCGCGAACTTGCTTTTCCAGACGGCGATAGGTAGTTTGGGCGACCAAACCAAAGACAAAACCAAAAACAGCCCCAAAAGCACCTAAGACAGAACTTAAGCCTTTGATGCTAGTCACCTGTTGGAGTACCGTACTAGGGAGCAGTTCTACCCCATAGAAGCCAATTCCGGCTCCAGCAATGACAAAAGAAATAATAATAATGGCATCAAGCATTGTTTTGTGAGGGATATCAGCAGAACCGGAACCAGAAAGCCCCGTTTCTGCCTGAGAAATGATACCTATTTTTGATTCGGGATTTGGGATCGCGAATCTCTGAGGTCCTGTGAGTGATAAAAATTTTATCTGTATCAACCCAAAAGAGAAATGGTATCCATTAAATATTATATCCCTTGGGTTAAATCAATCGCGATCGTCAATAGCTGTCCCTTAAAGACAAAGCACCTCTCCTAAACTCCAAAGAGGCAAATTTCTTATCTGTTTAGTGGACAATGGGAATAGCAGGCATTATAGTAATCTCGTTAACTATCATCATTTGAGAGGGAGCATTAAGTATGGCATTATTGGCTAATCAGCTACAGGTAGCCCCAAACCCGATTACTACTGGAGTTTTCGCCGCAGTTCCGGCTAATACGATTTTGATTCCTCCCCCAGCCCTTTATCCCGCCAATAATCAAATTGTTTTATTCCCCGGTGACTTAAATAATTCCCCAGGGGGTGTCGCGGGTGGTACAGGCAATGACACTATCCTGGGATCTTCATCGAATGAGCGACTCGGAGGGAATCAAGGGAACGATAGTCTTGTGGGAGCCCCGGGTAATGATGTCCTGTTTGGCGGGCGCGGCAATGATATACTCTACGGCAATGAGGGGAATGACTTTCTCCGAGCCGATAAAGGTTACGACTACCTTGTAGGCGACTCGGGCAACGACATTTTACGAGGCGGAAAAGGTCGAGATACTGTCATTGGGGGATCTGGAGAGGATTACATCTTTGGAGATCAAGGTACTGATCTCCTCATAGGTAGTGAGGGAGCTGATACCTTTGCTCTTAACACAGGTGATCTTCCAGGGAACCCCTCTCTGAGTGACTTCCTCACTCAGGCCACTGGTAGTTACAGCAAACTTTTCCCCAATCAGCCCGCTCCTGCTCTGAATAATGTCTCCATTATTGCTGATTTTAGGGCTTCAGATAACGATCGTATTGCCTTAACCACTCCTCTGGCTGCGGGTAGTGTCTCACAGAGCAAACTATATGACTTAGATGGGGATGGCTATGCCAACGATACAGTGCTTCTGGCAGGTACTCCCAATGGAGATAAGGTGATCGCGGCTGTTCTTAACGCCGATTCCGTAGCTCTTCAGAATGCCTTTGTGCCTATTAATCCTGTCATTGCGGGTATAACGGCTAATAACATCCAGTTTCTTCCTTAGAAATTTGTAAATCCAACACCATGAGAAACCCGGTTTCTGTAAAAACCGGGTTTCTCATGCTACTGAGTGATAAAATTCTCCCAGATATCTTGGCTATATTCCTATGTTTGTTCCTCCCTTTCCGCGCTCTAGTGGGATTCTTCTGCATCCCACCTCTTTTCCCAGTCGCTTTGGGATTGGTGATTTAGGAGACGCGGCTTATCGCTTTGTTGATTTTTTAGCCGAAAGTGGTCAAACGTTCTGGCAAATCTTACCCCTTGGACCAACGGGTTATGGAAATTCTCCCTATTCTTGTTATTCTGCCTTGGGGGGTAATCCTTTATTAATTAGTCTGGAAACGTTGCGCGATCAACAATGGCTTACCCATGATGATTTGGCTAACTCCCCTGATTTTCCTCAAGATACGGTGGATTTTGATCGCGTGATAGAGCATAAAATTCCTTTACTAAAAAAGGCTTGTGAGAGTTTTAAAGTTAACGCGAATCCTGAACAACAAAAAGAATTTCTCGCCTTTTGTGAGAGTAAAAGCCATTGGTTAGAAGATTATGCCTTATATATGGCACTTAAGGACCAATTTGGCGGTGTGAGTTGGCATACTTGGGAGGAAAAAATTTCTAAACGTCAACCGCAAGCTTTGGAGTTATCGCGACGGAAATTAAGCGCGGAGATTTTTTATTATAAGTTTGTTCAGTTTGAGTTTTTCCGTCAGTGGACGCACTTAAAACAATATGCTAACGATCGCGGGATTTATATTATTGGGGATATTCCCATTTATGTAGCCCATGATAGCGCGGATGTTTGGTCTCATCCTGAATTTTTCTGTTTGGATGTAAAAACGGGAGTTCCCGCGGGACAAGCGGGTGTTCCCCCAGATTATTTTAGTGAAACAGGACAGTTATGGGGTAATCCAGTTTATTTGTGGTCGCGTTTAAAAAAGGATAATTTTAAATGGTGGATTCAACGCTTTGAGGCGTTATTGAATTATGTGGATATTATTCGGATTGACCATTTCCGAGGCTTTGAAGCGTTTTGGCAAGTAAAAATGGCGGAAAACATTGCCATTAAAGGGAAGTGGGTAAAAGCGCCCGGAGCGCAGTTATTTGAAGTGGTTAAAGAACAATTAGGTGAACTTCCTATTATCGCGGAAGATTTAGGTGTGATTACCCCAGAGGTGGAAGCATTACGCGATCAGTTTGAGTTTCCGGGGATGAGGGTGTTACAATTTGCCTTTGGTTCTGATCCGGGAAATTCTTTTTTACCGTTTAATTATGTTCGTAATTGTGTGGTTTATTCGGGAACCCATGATAATGATACAACCACGGGATGGTTTGAGAAGATTCCTGACTGGGAAAAGGATGCTGTTTTGCGTTATTTGGGAGCGGTTGATCCGAGGGGGATTCATTTATCTTTGATCCGTTTGGCGTTCAGTTCGATCGCGAATTTGGCAATTATTCCTCTTCAGGATATCTTCGGTTGGGGAAGTGATGCTCGGATGAATGTTCCGGGTAAAGCGGAGGGAAATTGGGGATGGCGATATCGTTATGATGTTTTAACTTGGGAAGTTAAAGATAGTTTAAAAACCCTTGTTAAAACTTATCGTCGCGATCGTCGTTAACTATTTGTGGTACGGTGTTGGGTTTCGCCTGTGAAAACCTATGGGCGCGATCGTCGTTAACTATTTGTGGTACGGTGTTGGGTTTCGCCTGTGAAAACCTATGGGCGCGATCGTCGTTAACTATTTGTGGTACGGTGTTGGGTTTCGCTTTCGCTCAACCCAACCTACTAGCTATTTGTGGTAGGTTGGGTTGAACATAGCACTTTTCTGTGACAATGCTCTATAAAAGTTTAACCCAACCTATAATAATTAATGGTATGAATTGATCGTTTTTGGGGAGGAAAAAAACTGTGGCTGACTCGAGGAGTAATCTCAAGTTAGAAACTACTTCAGGATATCTTCGGTTGGGGAAGTGATGCTCGGATGAATATTCCGGGTAAAGCGGAGGGAAATTGGGGATGGCGATATCGTTATGATGTTTTAACTTGGGAAGTTAAAGATAGTTGAAAAACCCTTGTTAAAACTTCTCGTCGCGATTATCGTTGTTAACTATTTGTGGTACGGTGTTGGGTTTCGCCTGTGAAAACCTATGGGCGGGATCGTCGTTAACTATTTGTGGTACGGTGTTGGGTTTCGCTTTCGCTCAACCCAACCTACTAGCTATTTGTGGTAGGTTGGGTTGAACATAGCAGTTTTCTGTGACAATGAGCTAGAAAAGTTTAACCCAACCTATAATGATTAATGGTATGAATTGATCGTTTTTGGGGAGGAAAAAAACTGTGGCTGACTCTACGAGTAATCTCAAGTTAGAAAATACTGCCAATGGAACCCGTTTGGTAGGGAGTAGTGGCCCGGATCTCATTTTTATTGCACCCGGAAATCAAGCTAATTCTACGGGTGGTATTTGGGGGGGTAAAGGAAGTGATACGATTGTCGCCTCTTCTGATCCTTTTAATAAGTTATACGGGAATCAAGATAATGATAGTTTAGTGGGGGGACCGGGTAGTGATGCCATCTTTGGTGGTAATGGTGGTGATGTCCTCGCAGGTAATGAGGGCAATGATTATCTTAGTGGAGATAAAGGGAATGATAAACTCTTTGGCGATGCCGGAAATGATATTATCAATGGTGGAGCGGGTAATGATGCCCTTAGTGGCGCGATCGGAAATGATTATTTGATCGGTGGCTCAGGAATTGATTCTCTATTGGGTGGTACGGGTGCTGATACTTTTGTGCTTGATACAACTCAGTTAAATGACTACATCAGTGGCGTTGATCTAATTCTTGATTTTAATCCCGCAGAAGGCGATCGCATTGCCCTAAATCCTCCTCTGGCGCGTGGGAGTATTGATACAGGATTCAGCATTGATTATGATGGGGATGGATATGAAAATGATACGGTGTTGCGAGTCATTACTCCTCAAGGTGTCTTTAGGAATTTGGCTGTGGTTATGAAAACGAATCCTAGTGATTTTAATAATGCTTTTATCGCGGCTGATCCTTTGATTAGCAACCTCAAGGGAGATCAGTATACCTTTCTTCCTTAACTTGAATTTATCCTGAGTCCTATTGATGCCAAATTAATGATAGTAATTCCTGTAGGGGCGGTTTGAAGAACCCTTGGAATAAGTTGACGAAAAACCGCGCAAAACCCTACTTATTATTATTTATGATGTTTTCATACCCCATAATATCAATTAAGATGGGGATTTCCGGGTGTTAAAGTAATCTCTTTAACGCGACCAAGTTCTCCTAATAGTTTGGCTTCACCATTATTAACACTCACTAAAACGCCTCCAGCATTTCCGGTAAAAAATACTAACTTTTCTTTGGCTTGCAAAGATCGTTTAGTTCCTTCTATTAAGTCTCCTTCAAATTCAATTTGACCATCAATTTCTATCTGAGCCCATGAGGTCTTTTTTACAGTAATAGTAAGAGACACAGGTTGATTTTTTGAGGGATTTGTGGGCTTGTTTTTATCGATTTCACTGTTATTGGTTGGGGTACTACTAGGAGAGGGAGAAGGGGTTACTTTATTGGGAACGGTAAGGGTAGTTTGGGGAACTTGTGCAACTACATTATTAGTTGCAGTTTTAGGTGTTTTTGCTACAGTTTTTTTAGTAATAGGAGATGGAGACACGCTCAGGGGTTGAAGGGGTTTGGGTGTGGTAAGAAGCGCGGTTTCTTTTTTATCATCTTGATTGATGATCTGAGAGAGAGTATTCACCGCGGCAACAATCACAATAATATAGAAGATATAGAGGTGAAACGGTCTAATTTTACTCATCCACCAATTCGGCCTAACCGATTTCACTGGTTCTGTCTTGGTTAATTCTGTGGTAAATAAATCAGAATAGGGAGTGATATCCACCCCTAATACTTCTGCATAACGCTTAATTAAACCCTGTGCATAAACGGGTTGTGGTAGTTGGTCCATATCACCAGATTCGATCGCGTCTAAGAGATGAGAACGAATCATGGTAAAAATAGCAACTCGCTCTAAAGAAATATTATTTTTTTCGCGTATCTTGCGAAGGGTTGCCCCTAATTCAGCTAATTTTTTCGCCCTGTCTAATTCAGGATTATCCTGATTATCTTGAGACTTGTTGAAGGATAAAAAAGAAATATTTAATAGATTAGGTAAATTGGGTATATTTTTGTTCAAAGTCTTCACAGTGAGTCTCCCTTAAGATTAAGTTACACAGGTATAGTAGTTTGGTGAACTTGCTTTTGCAAAAAACGAATTTCCCAATCTTGTAAAGAGCGGTAGTTTCCGATGGGCAATTCAGGTTCCCCTGATGGTTGTAATAGAATAGGGCCAATGGCTACGCGATGCAATTGAACTACTGGGTATCCTAACAAGTCGGCGACTCGGCGGATCTGTCGATTTCTCCCTTCTGTGAGTATGACTTCTAAAAGGGTTTGGGTATTAAATTTTTTGATCACTCGGACTTGGGCGGGTAATGTTGGTCTGCCTGATAAAATAACACCATTACGCCAGGTTTCTAAGATGGATGCTGGGGGATTACCCATTATTTTAACCTGATAGGTTTTGGGTATGGCATGACGGGGGTGAGTTAAAGCGAATGTTAATTTACCATCGTTAGTGAGTAAAAGGGCTCCGGTTGATTCTACATCTAAACGTCCCACTGGGTGAATACCTTGATTACTTGCCAGTTGGGGGGGGAGTAAGTCTAAAACTTTGTCGCGTCCTCTGGGATCAGTACAGGTAGTTATGACTCCGAAGGGTTTATTGAGTAGGAGATATATTGGCTGGGGGCGTTGTTGGGGATCGATGGGTACGCCGTCGATGGTAATGCGATCGCGGTTGGGATCGGCTTTTTGTCCTAATTGGACAATATTACCATTAAGTCGTACTCGTCCCGCGAGAATCATGTCTTCGGCGTGACGACGTGAGGCGATCCCCCATTGAGCTAGGATTTTTTGCAGTCTTTGGTCCATAATGGACTGCTGAGTAATGGATGGGTATTTAGACAAACCAAGGTTGAGCTTGGCATAAGTATGTACAAATATTACAGGAAAAAAAGATTTCTGTACTAGGTAAGATTACTTTGTGAGGATATTGGTTGTGGAGTTGATGAAAAGTAAGGAGAAAGTGGGGACAAGTCGGATTATTAGTCGGGTATTGTCTCCCGCGGTGCAGTTGTGGTTACGTTCTCAGGTAGAACACATTGAGGATCTCCATTTTACCATTGAAGGTTCTGATGGGCAAATTCTACATGGGATAATTCCTCAAGTCGCGATCGCGGCACGAAAGGCTGTTTATCAAGGGCTCCATCTTTCCCAACTATCTTTAAGGGGGACAGGAATTAAGGTAAATTTAGGTCAAGTCCTCAAGGGGAAACCTTTACGTTTATTGGAACCGATCCCGGTGGAGGGGGAGTTACGTTTGGGGGAAACGGACTTAAACGCGTCTTTGGATGCCCCCTTGCTCGCGATCGCGTTACGGGATTTTTTAGTACCTTTATTATCTGTTGATGATCAGTCGGAAGCGTCGAATTTGGAAAAATTATTACATCCCCAAATCAATATCGAGGAGGGACGATTAACACTGAGGGCTGATCTCTTATTTAATAATGGTAAGCAGATTCCTTTTGTATTAAGGACAGGCTTGGGGTTGGCTACTCCCTGTGAATTGTTGTTTATGGAGCCGGAAATTGAAGGTTTGGAGGGAAATCCTTTGGATGATTTTAAAATAAATTTAGGCTCAGAGGTAGAGATTAAGGAATTAAGTTTGACTCCGGGTGAGTTATTTTGTCAAGGAAATTTACGGGTTTTACCTTAATGATTATTTCTGTAAATAGCTAGACAGAAACCCTATTTGTATTGATTTTGTATCCCCCGCGCGCGGGGACGCGCGCACTACAAAAATTAGACTCTGAAGAATAATACAATTGAGATGTCTAACAGCTTAGAATGAAATATCTATTTTTCACCTAAGACTATAACCTACCACCCACTTCCCACTTCCTTTTTCCTTTTTCCTTTTTCCTTCTTCCTTCTTCCTTCTTCCTTCTTCCTTCTTCCTTCTTCCTTCTTCCTGAAACTTTACACATAATAACGACATGAGTGCATCAGAGGATAAGACTTGGAAAACGCGTCTTTCTAATATCTGGAATCAGACAAAAACACGCGTGATAGATATCTTTTCGTTAGAACAAAAAATGAGAGGAAAGGTTATTGAGTGGTTTAGAGTGAGTGACTCTCAGATGGCGGAAATTTTGGAGAGGGTGCGGGCACAATTACCGACAACGGAGGCTTTATTAATTGGGAAACCGCAGTCGGGTAAAAGTTCAATTGTCAGGGGAATGACGGGGGTTTCTGCGGAAATTGTCGGCCAAGGTTTTCGCCCTCATACACAACATACGCAACGGTATTCTTATCCCTCTAATGATTTACCGTTATTGATTTTTACGGATACGGTGGGGCTGGGTGATGTGAGTCAAGAGACGGAGGGAATTATTCAGGAATTGAGTGGTGATTTGCAAGAGGAAAGTCGCGGCGCGAGGGTTTTAATTTTAACGGTTAAGATTAATGATTTTGCCACGGAGACTTTGCGAAAAATTGCTGAAGAGTTACGGCAAAAATATCCTGATATTCCTTGTTTGTTGGTGGTGACTTGTTTGCATGAGGTTTATCCGATTAATACGGAAAATCATCCTGTTTATCCGCCGGATTTTCAGGAGCTAAATCGTGCTTTTGGGGCGATTCAGGAGGGTTTTAAGGGGTGGTACGATCGCGCTGTTTTGATTGATTTTACTTTAGAGGAAGATGGTTATACGCCGGTGTTTTATGGTTTGGAGGGGTTAAGGGATGGGTTAGCGGATTTACTTCCTGACGCGGAGGCACGGGCAATTTATCAGTTATTGGAGCGAGAAGTCGGTGAGGAAATTGGTACGATTTATCGTGATGTTGCACGTCGTTATATTTTGGCTTTTTCGATTATGGCGGCTGCGATCGCGGCTGTGCCTTTACCCCTCGCGACAATGCCTGTTTTAACGGCTGTACAGGTGTCTTTGGTGACGATTTTGGGGAAATTGTATGGACAAACTTTAACGCCTTCTCAAGCGGGTGGGGTGGTGAGCGCGATCGCGGGTGGTTTTTTAGCCCAGGCGATCGGACGGGAATTGGTTAAATTTGTCCCTGGTTTGGGAAGCGCGATCGCGGCATCTTGGGCGGCGACTTATACATTTTCTTTAGGAGAAACCGCCTGTGTCTATTTTGGGGATTTAATGGGAGGAAAAAAACCCGATCCCCAGAAAATTCAAGCCGTAATGCGAGAGTCATTTCAGGGAGCAAAAGAAAGGTTTAAGGGGATGAAAAATTAAGGGGCTTTGGGTTTATGATAAGGGGAAAGAAGACCAAAAAGCCGAACTGATTTGATTTAAAGTGTTAAGGTGATGTAATTTAATTTCTTCTTGATTAGACCAACATTCTAGGACATAAAAAGACTGAGGATATCATCAATTTCGAGTCTGATATCGGGATATTCTTAAAAAAATGGCTAATTATAATACTTACGACTTCTCAAAAGTTATGCAACACTCTTGTCGATCGCGTTGCATTCTTTTGGGAAATTGGTATGAGGGGAGGAGATGGGGGAGACGTGAATTATACGCGTTTGCTCAAGTAGTAGATAACAACTTGACAATACTCATTATATTGTCCTTTCGAGTTCTTATTCTGCCATTGCGAGATTTTTTTACTAAGAAATTCTTCGGGCCATGTTTTCCCCGGAAACCTTCGATTTAACTCATCAACTACAGTTTTGATCACTATTCTCCGGTTTCTCACAAGAGTCTGATAATTCAAATTTAAAGTTTCATTTAACTCTTGATCAATGGTTGTGTCATCAGAATAAATCTCTCCATTACTCCGATACTTGATAAAAGTCTCACAATTTTTATGAGGATCAGCCGGATTGAGAGTTATTTCTTGATCCCCTTTTCTGGGGTTACAATGTTGTAAATGTTGGGGTTGTCCTCGATTACCATTACAGGAAGCAAGTAAATTGCGATAATCTAACTGTAATTCTGGATATTTATCCTGGGCTTGAGGTTTGAAGTGTTCAATTTCCATTGTGGATTCTGAAAGTCGCCCCATACAATAACAGCAAATAGAACATTGTTCGATTAAAAGCGATTTTTTCAAAGGATCTTTGGGACGATAATTATCGTAAGTGGCTCCTTCTATTTGCCTATATTGAAGCAAACAAGGGGGCTCTGTTCCTTTAATAATTCTCTTCATAAGAATCAATTAAAAAAATCAATAAGTGTGTAAGCTCTAACAATTTCAGGATCATCATTCCCTAACAAATCCGCTAATTTTGCCAAGGCTGTTTTGGCTTCTTCTATTTTTTCATCATCAATGAGTTTAAAACATTTATCTAATTTTTGTTGAACTTCGATGGGACGTTCGGTTACTCCCATTAGTTCATATAAAATAGAATTATTATCTCTTCCGAAAGTAGGAGGTGTCACCTTGACAACCTGAGCATTATTTAAAATAAAGACATTTTCTCTATAGACATGACTCAAGACTTGAGGAGAGTGAGTCGTCACAATAAACTGACAGTTGGGAAAGGTTTTTGTGAAACTAGAAATGACGATTCTTTGCCATTGAGGATGGAGATGTAAGTCAATTTTATCAATTAAAACGATACCTTTACCTTCTAAAGCTTGTCCTGGTTCTCTCACCGCGGGATTAAGAATTGCTAATCTTCTTGCTAAATCAGTAACAAGCATTAGGAGCATCTTTTCCCCATCGGAAAGTTTCTCTAATTTGAGATATTGACCATTTTTGCTAATTGTTAATGAGGGATTTGAAGGACTGATATTATCTCTGTTTGTACTGACACGAACTACATGAAGATTGGCAAATTTAGTATGAGGAAAATTATTGAGAAATTTCGTAATAGCCACTCTCAGAATTTCCAGATTAGGATTTCTATAATTGGTATCCGATCTTAGTCTAATTTCATTCTCATAATCTTCTTCGTCTTTAAACCAGTTGAAAAAATCTTGAAAATCATTAACTTTACTAGAAAAGGCTCCACGATAACCCGAAAGTTGACGATCGCGGCTCAAGGGGCTTTTTGGGGAAGTCTTAATCTTTTTGTATTCTGAACTAAGAACCATTCTATGAGTTTGATAATATACCATGACTGGCCAACTCTGAGATGAGTCTAAATAATCTAAATTTTTGGGGATAGAAGATGCTGAGGATTTACTCCTATTCATTGATTCCGAAATCTCGAAATTATCAGAATCAATAAACCCCTTGATAGAAATTTTAGTGAAATTTGAGTCTATATTAATATCATCTTCGGTTAATTTTAACCGTTCTAATCTTTGTTTACTTTTTTGAAGTGCCTTTTCAAATTGAGAAAGAAGAATGGCAATAGCATCGAGGATGGAGGATTTCCCTGAACCATTGATGCCTATCAAAACAGCTAAGTTATGGGAAAATTCTAGGGTTAATTCTGGAAACCCTCTAAAGTTTTCTAGTTTAAGTTCTTTAATATACATAATTTTTGATTTGGGTTCATTCTTCTGGAAAAGATAGGGAATATCTTTCCCCTAGAGTGATCGCCAATTTGTCTAATGATGGCAAGTTTATTTATTTGCTATCGTGAAAGTAACTCTAAGCTGTTACCCATTTAAAATTCATAGTAGACAGGGGCGAAACCTATGACAAGCATCCTGCTTGTCCTACTTTTGTGGTTTAAATGCGTCTTAGTTTATAACTATAATAGATTTTATTGAGGTTGTCAAGAAACAATGGAACGTTTAAAACTCTGGCAATGGCTTGTCTTAATCAGTCCGATCGCGCTGATCATTTCTTTCCTAATGATAGCCGCGGGACAACAAATTCACGCGTGGCATCTTAACTGGATTTGGGCAGTTTTTACCCTGATTTTAGTGGGTTGGCGTTGGTTATTGGTAAAATGGACGCGATCGCTTGTCAATGAAGTCGAATCGGTGATTGCTGAAGTTACCAAAAAACTAGAATCTGATCAACAAAATACGACTTTTTTACCGGGTAATAAAGATACAACGAATCAAGCAGAAATCGTCTTGACAGAGATACTGAAAACAACGGAAAACGATCGCGCTCTTTGGGAAGACTTACCGACTTTTTTAAAGAGATGTCAGGCTCTAGTGAGCGCGATCGCGCATATTTATCATCCAGAAGTAAAATATCCCCTACTTAATATCTATGTACCCCAAGCTTATGCACTGATTCGAGGCACAGTAGATGATGTCGATCAATGGATGCAAAAATTAGCGCCAATTCTCAATCAAGTAACCGTAGCTCAAGCCTATCAAGCCTATGAAATTTATCGTAAATTACAACCTTCTGCGCGTAAACTTTGGCAAGCTTGGGGTTGGGCTCAATGGTTATTAAATCCCGCAGCCGCGATCGCGAAAAAAACCACTCAACGTTATAGTAACCAAGCCTCTCAACAACTTTTAGTTAATTTAAGTCAATTACTCCGAGAAACCGCGTTAAGAAATTTATGTCGACAAGCGATCATTCTCTATAGTGGCAACACTTTACCCCCGGCGACTTTTGCCGTTTCTACACCTACATTACCAAAAGTAAAAACCCAAACATTACAAGAAATTATCGCGAAGGCGGAACCCCCAGAAATTGTTACTCAAAAACCTGTTAATATTCTATTAGTAGGGCGCACCGGTTCGGGAAAAAGTAGTTTAATTAATAGCTTATTTCAAGGGGAACTCGCTGCTGTTGATGTATTACCCAGCACCGATCGCGTTCAAAATTATCATTGGCAAAGGGAAAACGGCGAAACTTTAACCCTTTGGGATACTCCGGGTTATGAACAAGTAAATCGTCCAGAGCTACGGCAAATTGTGTTAGATTATGCCCAAAATGCTGATCTATTACTATTAGTAACTCCCTGTCTCGATCCCGCGTTACAAATGGATGTGGACTTTCTCCAAGATATCAAGGCAAATATTGAAGACTTGCCCGCGATCGTGATTGTAACCCAAGTCGATCGCCTTCGTCCGATCCGTGAATGGCAACCGCCCTATGATTGGGAATTGGGGGATAAACCGAAAGAAAAATCAATTAGAGACGCGACAGAATATCGTTCTCAATTATTAGGACAATTCTGTAATTTTGTTTTACCAATTGTTAACAGCGACAGCAAAATCGGTGGAAATTCTTGGGGAATAGACGCGTTATCGTTAGCACTAATAGACGCGATCGTGCCAGCCAAACAATTACGTCTAGCCCGTTTCTTACGAAACCAAGAAACTCGCATCATAGCTGCGGCAAAAATCATCGATCATTATACATTTCAAATGGCAACAACTCAGGGGGTTACGACATTTCTGAAAAGTCCAGTGCTTCAGTTTATTTCTACCTTAACAACGGGTTCACCCAATCTGGCTTATATTCTGGCAGAAAAAATACCCGTCGAACAATTACCCATTGTTATTGGTAAACTGCAAATGGCCTACGATTTGTTTGATCTGTTAAATCAGAATGACTCAAAAAGCCTGAATTTTGACTTACTCTCTCTCTGGCCATTATTGGTAGAAAATACGGTGTCTCCTGAACGCGATGCTTGGGCATTAGGCCACGCATTAGTCGCGTTTTTGACTCAAAATTTAACCGTTGATCAACTACAAGAAAGGTGGGAATATTACCTGAAATAAGTCTCAGTAAAATCACCCAAATAGCCTCTTACTTAAGCCCCTAAATTCCTCGGAAGAGGAATGAAGAAATTTAGCTTTTAGTCCTCGGTTTTAACCCCTGACAGACTAAGGGTTTAACCTTAAGTTGACACCAATGCGGGTGAAAGAGCCCCGGAGGGTTTTATGGAAATGTAGGGGCGGGTTCGCCGATATCTTTGACAACCACTGATCGATGATAAAAACCCGCCCCAAAGCGCGATCTTATCGAGGTTATGGGTGGGGTGGGGGCGGGTTTATATAGGTTATTTGTTGGTAGGATAAATTGGGTGAACCCGCCCCTACAAAAATTACCGTGATGACACTTCTTTGATCACCAAAATATCTATCTGTGTTTATCCCCATCTGCGTTTATCTGCGTTTATCTGCGGTTTCAAAAAAAACAAAATTACATGGTAGGAGCTGTACCAATATCTTTGACAAACACCGAGTTATGGGTGAGTGGGGGCGGGTTTATTAAGGTTATTTGTTGGTGGAATAAATTCTGGTGAACCCGCCCCGGCAAATGAAAGTTATCCTTTTTCTTTCATGGCTAAAATTCTCTGTGCGACTTGATACTCTATCGGTATTACTGATAATCTATTGCCTTTTTTTACGACTAATAATTCATCATCACGAAAGTTTCGTTTAAGTTCCTCTAAAGAAATTAATTGCTGAAATTCTTCCCTAAATTCAACTTTTACAGTTTGCCATCTCGGAGCATCTTGACACGATTTGGGATCATAATATTCACTATTTTGCTCAAATTGTGTCGGATCAGCAATATCAGTTTCGATGATTTGCATTAAACCGACAATACCGGGGGGTTTTGTATTAGAATGATAGAAAAACGCGTAATCTCCTATCTTCATTTCTCTTAAAAAATTACGCGCTTGATAATTTCTCACTCCATCCCATAAAGAAGCGCGATCGCGTTTTAAATCAGTAATACTATAAACATCCGGTTCGGACTTCATTAACCAATATTTCATAAAACACCATTTGTCGTGAGCATTTGAGAAAGAAACCGGGTTTCTCGGAGTTTTTGGTGATGAAGAAACCCCGTTTCTGGGTAAGTCCTAACTAACAGGAAACTATTCGACAATATCTTTGCGTTTTTGCAACAACAAAGTGATCCCTAAATAAACCAAAATATGAATCACTAAAGCCCCCCAATTGAGGGCTAAATTTTCCCAAGTTGGCTCGTAAACGGGACTCGGTTCAAAAGGAAGAGAAATCTTACTTCCATCGGGTAATATTTTGGCTTCTGGCACCATTGCATTAACATTTACTAAAGCACCATAGGCACCAATGGACCAGCGACTTAACATTAACCAAGAAACTTTACTCGCGATTCCTTCCATTTTAAATAATACACCCGAAAAGATAATTTGCGGAAGTAAAATCAAGGGTAAAGCACTATTCGCTTGGGCGCTATTTTTGGCAAAAGCAGACACCATTAAACCAAAACAAATACTCGTTAATAGCGTGAGAAATGTGGTAATACTAAACCCTAAAGGCCACCAGATTAAACTCCCTGTAGGATCATCAAACCAAAATAACACCGCGAGGGTGATAAACCAAGCTTGAAAAAATGCTAATCCTCCCAAAATTAACAGTTTAGAACCGAGATAAGTTAATAATCTTAAATTAACCAATCTTTCCCGTAGGTAAATGGCAGATTCTTTGACAATTTCTTGCACTGAACTTGATAAACCCACCCATAACGCGGCACTGGTAAACACAAATAAAACTCTTAAAGCTAAAGGTGCTGTTTTAGGATCTAATGGATCGGCGGGTATTAAGGGTGCTTCTTTGAGGGCTAAGGGAATTAAACTAATTCCTATAGGTGCGGTTAAAAGAGATAATAAAAGATTGGTTTTATCTCTTAAAATTAATTGCCCATACCGTTGCGCTAAAATGATTAATTGTCGCCCAAAAGAGGGTTTTACTTGTTGAGGTATTCCTTGATAATTTTGAGGATTTTGACTGGCGGAACGACTTAAGTAATTTCCGATATATTCTTGATGATAGGAAGATTGACGAAATCTGTTTGCTTCCTTTTTGGCAATTTCTTCCGTTTCATTCTGGTGTTTTTCTACCTCTGGTTCTAATTTTATATAGATTTTTGCGAAGTTATCTTTCTCTCCAAAAAAATCAAAGGCTTGGGCTGGTGGACCGAAATAACATTGGTGGCCTCCTCGTCCTAAAAAAACCACGCGATCGCATAATGAAATATTAGCCGTCGCGTGAGTAACTAAAACTACAGTTCGTCCTTCATCTGCTAATTTTCGCATTAATTCCATCATCATTAAATCTCGACCAGGATCGAGTCCTGATGTGGGTTCATCTAAGAAAAATAATTTGGGATCTGCAATTAATTCTACCCCAATACTTACCCGTTTTCGCTGTCCTCCACTTAATTCTCGGACAGGAGAAGTGCGTTTATGAGACATTCCGATCTCATCTATGGTTTTTTTGACTATCTCTGTCAAATTAATATCAGGAGGTAGTCTTAATTTTGCCGCATAACGTAAAACTTCTTCGACGGTTAAATCGGCATGAATAATATCATCTTGGGGAACATAACCTATTTGTGTCCGATAAATATTAAAAGTTTTACGCAGATCATCTCCATTCAAATAAACGCCGCCTTTTTGGATTTTTTCAATCCCTAAAAGGGCTTTCATTAGAGTCGATTTTCCCGCCCCACTGCCACCCACTAATGCTACAAATTGTCCGGGTTCAATGGCTAAGGATATCTCATTTAAACGCTGAGGAATTACTAAATTTTCTGCATCCAGACGAATTTGATTCCCCGGATTAACAACTTCTAATTTATCGCCCCGTCGCACTAAAACAAAAGGTCCTATTCGCAGGATCACGTTATTGAGAAGTAAGGCCGAATTATTGATAGCTTTGCCATTAATAAAAACTCCATTTGTGCTATAATCTTTGACAATATAATTCCCCTTTCCATCGGGTTCAATCGTAGCATGATGTCGGGAAACGATCGGAGAATTTAAGACTAAAGAAGATTGAGGATCGCGTCCTAATAAAACGGAACGATTGGCTAGATAAATTGCACCGGGAATGGACGGTGTTGGCGGGTTAGTAGGTGCTACCGGATTATAATATTTGAGTAAAATTTGATTTTGAGGATCTTGACCAATTTTTAATTCAATGCCATCATAGAGTAAATAACCATTATTAGGTGTAATCCTTTGTTGATTAATAAATAAACCATTGGTACTTGAGCGCTGGCCATCTCCATCATAAATTTGATAATTATCGCCGACTCTACGGAGAACCGCGTGACACCCAGAAATCAGGACCCAATCATCAGGAACAATTAGATCAACACGAGCACGATCGCGTCCTAATTTATGCCAATCAAGTTTGAGGGGAAATCGGAGGAGTTGACCCGATTTATGTAACTCAAAATAGGGTGTACTCAAAACCGTTTTGTATCCCGAATTTCCAGTCATGTTAACAGCATCTCCTTTCTGAAAAAACTGCTTAGTCTCTTCCCAGTATATCAAGAAATCGAGCATCAAGAATCAAGACCGAAAAAAATCTGCCACAACATCGGTACATTCCCTTGATTTTTGTCACAGATAGATTTATAATTACACAAAAATTGGAAAAATCAAAGGAAAAGAAAGAAGATGCAAAGGAAAAAAATGTTCAGTCTAAGTATGTTGTCTTTCTGGCTGGTACTGCTTGCCGGATGTGACTTTGATGCAATTCAAGAGGACAAGTCAAGTCAATTAGAATCACCCATTTCTCAAGCACCAGTAAATTCCCCAATTCCCCTCGTTTCTCCGACTAAACCCGATGCTAATACAAATAAATTTATTCAGGGATATATTACAGGATTAACAGACAAGGGTTTGCCACAAAACAAACAAGGTGTCTGGATGCAAAATAATCAGAAAAAATTATTGGCTAATATACAGGGAAATACCCCCCTTCCGGCTGCTTCTATTACCAAAGTTGCCACCAGTTTAGTTGCCCTCAAAGAGTTGGGACCGGATTATCAATTTCTTACTAAAATTAACTATACAGGAGTGATAAAAAATGGGATCTTGAAAGGGGATTTAGTCATAGAAGGGGGACAAGATCCCTTCTTTGTTTGGGAAGACGCGATCGCGCTTGGTAATTTTTTAAATCAACAAGGATTAAAGAAGGTACAAGGCAATTTAATTATTGTGGGAAAATTTTATATGAACTATGAATCCGATCCGCAAAAAGCAGGAATTATCCTCAAAGAAGCACTAAATTTTGAAAAGTGGTCGGAGGAAGTGCAAAAACAATATCAAACTTTACCACCCGGAACCTCCAAACCTCAAGTCAAAATCGAAGGTTCAATACAAGTTCAAGGGGAACCCTCAGAAGTGAAACATTTTGTTAATCATTATTCTTTTCCCCTGGCAGAATTGGTTAAAAAAATGAATCTATATAGTAATAATCTCATGGCAGATATGTTAGCTAATGCCGTTGGTGGTGCGGAAAGAGTTGCCGAACAGTCCTCGGAAATTTTGGGTATTTCATTAGAAGAAATTAAGTTATTTAATGGATCTGGATTAAGTGAACAAAATGTCATGTCTCCCCGTGTTGCTTGTGGGTTATTTATAGCAATTCAAGAAACTCTTAAACCCTATAAAATGAATATTTCTGATGTTTTTTATATTAGTGGTATTGATACAGGCATTTTAACAGAACGTAAAAATTTACCTCCTTTCTTAATATTAAAATCAGGAACTTTAGATAATGTTAGTGCTTTAGGGGGTGCTATTCCTACCAAAAATAAAGGAATTGTCTGGTTTACTATTATGAATGGTGGTGATAATGTATCCGAATTTAGGCAACAACAGGAAATGCTTTTACAAAAGTTATTAAATGAATGGGGAACGGTGGAAACTTTACCACCGGAATTAACACCCAATCCTCAAAGAAAAAATAAAAGTCCTCGCAATGAACTGGCGAAAAAATCATAGTTTTAGTTATTATTAAAGTTAGTCCTGCCCTGTGACATTAGTCTTTCTTTAATCGAGGATCAAGAGGTCTAATAACGACAATTCCGATCGCGTTCTGTACTCTGGCAATATACTGAGATAAATCACGCGCTATCGTAACTTTACCAATGGGAGAAGCATGAATAAAACCTATGGTATTATCACCATTTTGATAAACGAAACCCGTATGAGTGAAATCTAAGCCTTCGAGATTAGTTGCCACCGCGATAATATCACCGGTTTTTAATTGAGAATAAATACTGTTAATGTGATTAGTGGGAATAAAATTAAATGGCAAAGAGGCTAATTTTTGCTCACGTTGCACAATACATTGATAATTATTATTATCGACAAGTTGTGGGTAACTGACGCGATGATTACTCATAAAGTTTAGTGTTTTATTCAGAGAAATCCCCCCTAATTTAGCCGTAATGTTTTCCACATTTTGGCGATTTTGATTGTCTTCTATCCAATCGGAAAAATAATGAAGTCTGCTGCAATAACCCTGTAAATTACCATTAACATAACGCAGACTTTCTATATTTTTCAATAAATTTTGATAGGAATAATCTTGCACCGCGACACCCTGAGAAATTGCCAAAACTGTCTCGACAAATAACACACAATCAAATCCTTTTAAGGAGACATAAAGGGTTTCTTCCTGAAATTGATCTAATAAACCCTCTTGGTAAGGTGTTCCTAAAAAATATCCCGCGATCGCGTGTATTATTTCCGACATCGAACCTTCGGATAATTTCTCTTTTTTGGCATATTCGATAAGGGATTGAAATCCGTCAAGTTCCGGCCCTTGATTAGGGTTATTTTGTGATAATAATAAATGTTCTGTTTCTGCCAAAAATAAAATCAGTGAATCCTTTGATAAGTCCGGGGAAGGATAACTGAAAACATAATTATTTCTTGTCATGGGTAGAAATAAAGAATAAAACCAAGGCGCGATCGTCACACCCAAAAGAGTTAATCCCCAAAAAAATCTCGTCATTTTCATTGACATGATAGAAAATAATATCACGGAATTTGTAGGTTTTGTTGACTTAAGCCGAAAGGGGGTTTCTCAAACCAGAAACCCCGCTTCTTTGATGCCAACCTACTGAATATAGATTATCGCTCTGAGTGGATATAGTCAACAAAATAAAATTTCGGCTCTAACCACAATTTAAGCCAACTATAAACCCCTAAACCCACTAAAGCAACCCCGATCAAAGGGATACCAAACTTAATACGAATGATATCGGGCATCACCGCGACAACTGCAACGATTACCGCAAAATATCCTAATAATACTTTTTGTATAATCTGTATGTTTTGCAAAGCTTTTCGACAACTGGCACAATGTTGAGTATGTTGTCGATCGCGATCTAACATTACCTTACGATCTTGACAAATTTGAACAGAATCAGAAACTTTTAACCCCACTTCATCCCAAGGTAATTTTCCTTCACAATATTTATCAAACCAACGGCGAAACTCAATTACCAAGCGATCAGCAGTAGTGGGTAACTTATAAGCAGTTTTCCAACTTTCTTGCCTTTGTTGCAGAAAAAACTCCTGTTGATGTAGTAAAATCATATCCCCATCTAGTAGCAAATTACGCTCTGTTATATGATCCCACCAACGCGGAGTAAATTTAGACAAACTTTTGGCAACATTGCGGGTAAAATTATAATGTGCAACAAATCTTGATTTTCCGGGTGAAACAGGAATACAATAAGTGATCAGTCCTATTTGTCTTCCTTCCTGACCAAAATTTATCGCGTATTCCAAATGACAAGGGGGTTCAAAGGTAATTTTTGTGGGAAAAAAAGATTTAGTTTTTGCCTCAATTAAATCAGGAGTCGATTGCAGAATCTCAATCGGAATAGGTTGAGCCTTTTCGCGATTTCCTTGAATACCATGATGAGCAAAAGGGACATGACTGGGATCGACAAGATTTTCTACTAAAGTTTGCCAGTCATACTCCAAATCTCGAACATAAGACGACCAAACAAACCCTTTATCTGTATCAATTTGAGGTGAAAGTGGAAGGGGTACAGTTTCCGAAAGTTTCGCGGTTTTTTCATCGGGCCAAACCCATAATAAATCCTGTTCTTCCCGACAAGGTAAAGCCACAGTACAAAGTTGTTTATTCTTGGTAATTAATTCCGGTTTTTCCCCTTGGGGAATATGAGTACAATTACCAGAGGGATCAAATTGCCAACCATGATAACTACACATTAAATTTCCGGTTTTGTCATCGAGGAGCCCTTCACTTAAAGGGGCAAGTCTATGGGGACATTCATCTAAAAAAACACGATAGGTTGACGATGATTTTGGTTTCCAGATCACCAAACGTCGTCCTAACAGTGTCACTGACGTTGGACGAGTGGGATCGAGGTCTTCTAGGGGTGAAACAGGATACCAATGTTGGAAAAAATCAAACTGAGATGACATTTTTTTATCGGGGCAAAAGATTATCATTATTTTGTAGCATATTTTGGCTGTAATAACAGCACAAAAATGGTGAAAAGCATCTCTTTCTAATTATTATGCTTCCGATCTCTCAACCATTCATGATTAGAGTTTTTCACTTTTTCAATCCACCCTTTATATAATTGCAGAACTTCTGCATAGGGAACCGTTGTATCGGAAAGCATATCATACAAAAAAGGACGGCCAATTATCTTTGCCCAAAATTTTCTTAACATTAATTCCCAAAACAAAGATTTTTGGTAGGGCATCGGATTTTCACAAATTTCTAATAAAGCATGAGCATCCGCTTTTCGACGGCGAGTAAACTCGGATATAACGGTTTCCCAATTATCCTGATATTCATCCAAAAGACTGTCGATAATTTGCACATCTTCCAGGGCAGAATTACATCCTAATCCCAGGGAAGGAGAGACAGCATGGGCCGCATCTCCTAGTATTAATACACTATCTCCATAATGATACTTATCGCAACGAATTGTCAAAACAGACGCGATCGGTCTCTGCAAAAAGGCCTCAATTTCTGAGTCGGGAATGAGAGAATTTAAGTCGGGTAATTTTTCTTGTAAAAATTGGCGCAATTTATCGGCTTTAGTTAGTTTAGCTAAGAGACTATTTTCCCGTGGGAAAATGATCACACCACTGATTAATTCTGGATGGGGAGTAACCACCATTAAAACTGAGGTAGTATCGGGGAGATTCCAACCATGAATGTAATGGGATTCTAGGGGACTATCCGATGGTAAAAAGAGAGTTTTATAATCCGATGAAATATACTTTTCTTCACAGATTAAATAGTCTTTTTTTTGTAAAACTCTTCGCACTCTAGAACGAGCACCATCTACTCCAATTATCATATCATAATTCACAGAAAAAAAATCAGAACCTTTGCAAAAAGTGACATTCTTTTTTTTAAAATTAATTTCATGGCACTCACTATTAAAATGAATATTGACTGGGTATTTTTCTGAGTCTTTTGTTAAGTGATTGAGCAAAGTCATCACTAAATTTGTGCGATCCATTGTCACGAGTTTATTTTTCCGAAAAACTCTAAGCGCTTTTCCATTTTCTTTGTGCAGAATTGAACCTTTAATTAGGGTACTTTTCTCTCGGACAACGGATTCTAAAAGGGGAATTATCCCTAACGCGGTCATTCCTCTTGTATTAAGACTTAGGGGAAAAGTACGGGAATTTTCAAAGGAAATTAAACGCGGATCTGGACGGCGATCGTAAATTTCGATTTGATATTTTGCCCCTCGACGTCGAAGGGTATGGGCGAGAAAAAGACCACAGGGCCCGGCACCAATGATAACGATCTTTTTTGTCATAGTTGTTAAATCCTCGATTTCTCAAATAGGTAAAATGATACTATGTTCAGATGTTTTACTTTTTGTTATGCTAATAAGCACATCTACTATTAAGGGCCCGATCGCGTTTCTCCTCCCTTACTCTTACCCGATCAAATGATAGGCCATAAGTACCTTTTGTAATATACTATCCCTATGCAGTTAAAGAAAGTCCCTCCCCATATCAAACCTCGTCGTCCCCTGAAACGGTATCCCCTTAACTCCCGTCGCGATCGCGCGACGAAACTTCATCCTCACCATCAATCAGGTCGTGCTAAACTGGTGGCCACATTGGCTGGCTTAAAATATGGTAATATTTTATTTTTATTGGCAGGCGCGATCGCGTTAAGTTGGTTGCTCACGAGTCCCTTGAGAAATAAACATACTAATGAAACTCCCATTATTGCACAACTTTCTTCAATAACATTACCCCTAGAATCACAAAATCCGATCGATTCCTCTTCCCGTAAAAAAGGAGAGGACTTTGTTTATAATGTCAAAGTTTTACCCAACCAAGTCTTTAACAAAGAATTACAAAATTTGGTCGATAAATTAGTGGAAATTGCACAGAAAAAAAGATTACCAACATCATCTTTGTCGATTAGCTTAATTGATGTTAGTAATCCGAATAATCACTATTTTGCCGGTTATCAAAATCGCACTTTACGATTTCCCGCGAGCGTGGCTAAACTCTTTTGGATGGTAGCTTTCTATGGTGCGGTCAAAAACGGAATTGTCGAAAATGAATCGGATTTTTATTCTGATTTAGAGCAAATGATGCGGGTTTCTCATAATGATTCAGCCAGTCGGATTTTAGATAAAATTACCGATACCACCTCGGGGGAAAAACTCCAGGGAATAGAGTTAAACAAATGGATTGACAAACGACTGAAAATTAATAAATTTTTTCAGAAAGCTGGTTATGATGGCATACAATTAGCCATCAAAAATTATCCGATTTATTACTTAAATCAAGAAGAACCAATCGGGCGAGATGTGCAACTACGCGAAATCAAACCGGAATCTTACAGAAATCTAGTTACGAGCGATCAAGCCGCACGATTATTATATGAAATTTATACTCGACAAGCCATTTCTCCTACCATGAGTCGGAAAATGGCTTATTTATTAACAAGAGATTTAGATCCTAAAGTTTGGAAAAATGATCCGAGTAATGGTATAAAAGGCTTTTTAGGAGAGTCTTTACCGACGAATATTTATTTTGGCTCTAAGGTTGGTTATACTTCTACATCGCGTCAAGAAGTTGCTTTTGTGAGAACTCTTGACGATCGCGTGATCTATATTTTAGCTGTCTTTGCCGATGATCCCGCGTACGCCAAGGATGAAGAGATTTTTCCCCAAATGTCCCGTTATGTTTTTGACCGTTTGAATGCGCGATAAAAAAGTAAAAACATTGGGAAAAACCTGTGCCATAATCGGAAATCAAATAAACCACAAGGGCATCGGAGAAGAGAAAGGGGGAATTTGAGATTAAGGAATCAAGACAAGAGTAGGAGCTGGTTTATCAATCTCATCAAAATATGGTTTGAGGTATAATTAGGGGAAACCCCGATATACGATCGCGTTTCTCAATTAGATTAGGTACAAAAACGATCGCGATCGTGTTAGCCAATTCCCCCTACCCCCCCGATCAATTGGCTACCGTTTAACAGAACTTGAAAAACTAACGTACTAGCCTTTCGATCCCCCCCTTTTTAAGGGCAGTGCTGTTTCTTAAGGGGGATTTAGGGGGATTATCGCCTCTATTGAAGTCCCCCGACTTGCTCTTGATTTAGGGGCATCTTAGGCTCTATTGAAGTCAACTCAGAAATGTGATATTTTTCATTAAAACCTCGTTGTTTAAGTCAAAAAAATGAAAATTCGTGATGCTTTTGAAACTGATTTACCTGTCATTGTCGAGATTTATAATCAATCAATTCCGGGTCGAATGGCTACCGGAGATATCACACCAATTACAGTAGAAAGTAGGATGAATTGGTATCGAGAACATTCTCCTACTTCGCGTCCAATTTGGGTGGTAGAATCAGATAATAGAATTATCGGCTGGCTCAGTTTTCAAGATTTTTACTATCGACGGTTCGCCTATCACGCAACCGCAGAATTAAGTATTTATATTGCTCCAGAATATCATCAGAAAGGAGTGGGTAAAAAATTATTAGAAACTGCTATTATTCGTAGTCCTGAATTTAAGATTAAAACTTTATTAGGATTTATTTTTGGTCATAATTACCCTAGTTTAGGATTATTTGAAAAATTTGGGTTCTCTCGATGGGGGTATCTTCCTCAAATCGCGGATCTGGACGGAATTGAACGAGATTTAGTAATTGTTGGCCTCCGTATTAACCCAATCAAAGCTTAAAAAAGATATACAATCGACATCTCCCAAAAATCAGATCAAAGCCTGGTAGGATGCCTGCCCTAGGATAATTTGAGGAGATGTTTATTGGTTAATAAAATTCCTGTAGTGCGGATTTGTACTTTGGTAGGGGCAATCCAGAAGTGGTTGCCCCAAAAACCCCCCGTGGTTGCCCCAAAAACCCCCCGTGGTTGCCCCAAAAACCCCCCGCCCACGGGGGGGCGCTGGCGGGGGGCGGCACTCTGGCACTACCCCTACAAATCTTTATGAATGATTTTTGCTAATAGTATGTTAGTATTAATTTCCATAAAAAAATCGATAAAATAGTCCTGTCTTGACAAAATTTTTGGGAAAATTAATCGTTAACTAATCTCCTGTGATGTGCAATGCTATTAGAATTTCCCTTGGGCCCTGTTCCCCTTAATTCACCCTTCTATGTAAAACGCCCTCCGATAGAAGCGATCGCGTGCGAAGAAATCACACAACCGGGGAGTGTGATTCGCATTAAAGCACCTAAATATACCGGCAAAAGTTCCCTATTGCTCAGAATTATTGATTTTGCCACATCCCAAAGGTATCAAATTGTTAAGATAGATTTTCGTCAAGCAGATAGGTCGATTTTTACATCTATTGATAAATTTTTAAGGTGGTTTTGTGCCAATGTTACTCGTCAATTAAACTTAGAGTTTTTGTTGGATGATTATTGGGATGAAGAGATCGGAAGTAAAGTAAGTTGTACGATCTATTTCCAAGGATATTTGTTAGAACAAATTGAGAGTCCTCTTGTTATAACATTAAAAGAAGTTAATGTTTTGTTTGAATATCCGCATATTGCCCAGGATTTTTTCCCTTTATTACGCTCTTGGCATGATGAAGCTAAACAAGATGAAATCATGCAAAAAATTCGCTTAATTGTTGTTCACAATACAGAAGTTTATATCCCCCTCAATATTCATCAATCTCCTTTTAATATAGGACTGCCCATTAAATTACCTGATTTTACCTTAGAGCAAGTACAAGAACTCGCTCAGATTCATGGTTTGAATTGGACTAATAATTTCCAAGCAGAAAAACTCATGGCAATGGTAGGGGGACATCCTTATCTAGTGAGACTGGCTTTTTATCATCTTGTTAATACTCCCGAAATCAGCCTGGAGCAATTATTAGAAGATGCCCCCAAAATAACGGGAATTTATCATAGTTATTTGCGAGAACATTTAGAGACTTTGCAAAGCGCGCGTGAGTTATGCAAAGCCTTAGACAAGGTAATTAATTCTCCTGACAGTGTGGAAATCGATCATTTGCGTGCCTATAAATTAGAAAGTATGGGTTTAGTAAAATTGAAGGGAAATCTATGTACTTTATCTTGTGAATTATATAGGCAATATTTTCAGCATCAAATTGTTGTTGATAACACCTTATCAGAAATTGTTGTGCAATTGCAACAACAAAATATGGAATTGAAACAACTTTGTCGTCTTGATGAACTTACTCAACTGGCAAACCGTGGTAGTTTTGAAGTTTATCTGAAAGAAGTTTGGCATAAATTAGCTGAAGAAATGGAACCTCTTTCTCTGATTATTTTGGATATTGACTACTTCAAAATTTACAATAAAAGTCAAGGAGAAGACGCGGGAGATAATTGTTTAGAGAAAATCGCGTCATCCCTGCGCTTACTTCACCCAATTTCCGAGAATTTTATCGCCCGTTATCGAGATGATGAATTGGTGGTTGTGCTTCCTTATTATCAGGAGGAAGACGCGGGAGAAATTGCTGAAATGCTCCGTGAAAGAATTAAGAATTTAAAGATTCCTCATCTGAGTCGTTTTTTGGGTTTACCAGCACCTTTTATTACGGTTAGTTGTGGGGTTTCTTCTTTAATTCCTCGGAGTGATTTTGATTACTCTATATTAATAGATGCCGCGATGAAAGCTCTAATTGCATCGAAAAGAGGAGGACGCGATCGCGTATCATTTCAGCAACCAGAAATCGATTAGTATCGGAGAAATTAAGGATGCCAAATTCTATCTATCAAGTGGGCGGAAGTCTTAGTAATAATGCACCGACATATGTTGTGCGTCAAGCGGATAACGAGCTTTATAATGCCTTAAAAGCGGGCAATTTTTGTTATGTACTCAATTCACGTCAAATGGGTAAATCATCCATTTTAGTGCGAACTCGTTATCGTCTCCAAGAAGAAGGGTTTAAATGTAGTACCCTTGATATGACTCGAATTGGTAGTGAAACAATTACACCCGAACAGTGGTATAAGGGTATTGTTTCGGAATTATGGCGGGGGTTTAAACTCTTAGGTAAATTTAATCTAAAATCTTGGTGGCAAGAAAAAGAAGAACTTTCTCTTGTGCAGCGATTAAGTGATTTTATTGAAGAGGTTTTAATGAACCATTTTAGTCAAGATCATCTTATTATTTTTGTGGATGAAATTGATAGTATTTTAAGCTTGAATTTTTCCATTGATGATTTTTTTGCCTTGATCCGTTTTTGTTATAATCAGCGGGCGATTAATCCTGAATATAATCGCGTGACTTTTGCTATTTTTGGTGTTGCGACTCCTTCGGATTTAATCGCGGATAAAAATCGCACTCCTTTTAATATTGGTACCGCGATCGCGTTACAGGGTTTTTCTTGGGAAGAATCCGCACCTTTGGTGAAGGGATTAGAAGGAAAAGTCAGTCACCCTGAAACGATTTTAAAAGAAATTTTATTCTGGACAAATGGACAACCTTTTTTAACACAAAAACTGTGTAAATTAGTCTTACATCTGGCACAAATCAGACAAGATACTCCCATCCATGACTCAGAAACACACTCTGATATGTTAATGATACCACCCGGAACCGAGGCTTTTTGGGTAGAGTCAATTGTCCGAAAATATGTTATTGATAAATGGGAATCTCAGGATGAACCTGAACATTTCAGAACGATCCGCGATCGTCTGGAATATAAGGGTCAACGCACCGCGAGATTATTGGGTATTTATCAGAATATTTTAGCAGGTATTGATGTTTTTTGCGATGATAGTCGTGAACAGATAGAATTAATTTTATCGGGTTTAGTCGTGAAAGATAATAATATCTTAGAAGTCAGAAATAGCATTTATAAAGAAATTTTTAATCCACAGTGGATCGCAAAAGAATTAACAAAATTACGTCCCTATTCACAAGCTTTTGACGCGTGGATTTTGTCCGATAAAACCGATGAATCCCGTTTATTACGGGGGAAGGCTTTACAAGATGCACAACAGTGGGCACAGGGCAAAAGCTTAACTGATTTAGATTATCAATTTTTAGCAGCCAGTCAGGATTTAGATCGGCGAGAAGTGCAAATTTTATTAGAAGCAGAAAGAGCTAAAGAAATTGAAGGAAGACTCCTCGAAGAACAAAAAAGATTATTACAAGAAAAAAAGACCGCGAAGTTACAACGATTATTATTAGCCGCTGTTAGTATAGGATTATTAATTACAATCATTGTCGGTTTAGCTGCGTTTTGGCAATATCGAAAAGCCATGATCAGTGAACGGGAGGCAAAAATTAATGAAATTCACGCGATCGCGGAAACTTCGGAATCTCTTTTTGCCTTAGATAAAAGATTCGATGCACTGTTAGAAGCTATTAAAGCCAAGCAAAAATTAAAACAGTTAATAAATATCGATAAAAATACCGAAAGCCTTGTTAATGAAGCCTTAGGAGTCGCGACTTATCAAGTCCAAGAATATAATCGTTTATTAGGCCATGAAAAAGGAGTTTTTGGTGTCGCGTTTCGTCCCGATGGCAAAATGATCGGCTCAGGCAGTTATGACGGAACAGTAAAACTCTGGAAACCAGATGGTACCTTAATTAAAACCATTCCAGCCCATCGCGATCGTGTCTATAGTGTTGCCTTTAGTCCTGATAGTCAAATATTAGCTTCTGCCAGTGGAGATAAAATCGTTAAACTTTGGAAACTTGATGGCTCATTAATCACAACCCTCACCAATCATAATTCAGTCGTCCAGGGAGTTACTTTTAGTCCGAATGGTAAATTTATTGCCACTTGTAGCGATGACAAAACCATTAAACTTTGGACCTTAGAAGGTTATCTATTGAAAAGCTTTAAAGGTCATTCAGGGAATGTTCTCGCGATCAAATTTAGTCCTGATGGCAAAATTCTCGCGTCGGCAAGTGGCGATAAAACGATTAAATTTTGGACCTTAGAAGGTGAAGAAATTAAAACAATAAACGCTCATAATGATTCTGTTAATAATATTGCCTTTAGTCCTGATGGCGAAATTATCGCGTCATCCAGTGCCGACAAAACCATTAAACTCTGGACGCGGGAGGGGGTATTACTAAATACTCTTAAAGGACATAGTGAGAGTGTTTTTGGATTGGCATTTAGTCCAGATGGCAAAATGATTGTCTCTGGTAGTTTTGACAAAACGATCAAATTTTGGAACCGAGAAGGGGTAGATTTAAAAACTTTTAATGGTCATACAAGTGATGTGATGCACATTGCTTTTAGTCCTGATGGAAAGACTCTTGTTTCCGCCAGTATAGATAAAACGTTAAGACTTTGGAAAACTCAAGAAAGCTTGGTGACGGTCTTTCGTGGTCATCACGATCGTGTCTTAGGAATTGCCTTTACTCCAGAGGGTAAAAATATTATTTCTAGTAGTGTAGATAAAACTATCAAATGGTGGAATTTGCAAGGAGAAGAACTGAAAAGTGTTATCGGTCATACTCAACCTATTCTCGATGTGGCCATTAGTCCCAAGGGAGATTTCATGGTTTCTGGGAGTTTTGACTATACCCTAAAACTTTGGAATAAAGAAGGAAAAGAACTCAAAACTCTTACGGGTCATACTATGGGAATTCATACGGTCGTGATCAGTCCTCAAGGCAATTTAATCGCGTCGGGAAGTCTTGATAAAACTATCAAATTGTGGACTCCTCAAGGAAAGTTATTAAAAACCCTTGGGGGACATGAGGGGATGATTGATAATATAGTTTTTAGTCCCGATAATCAGAGGCTAGTTTCCGTTAGTGCCGACAAAACTATTAAAATTTGGACAGTAGGCGGTCAATTACTCAAAACTATCAAAGGTCATCAGCAAGATGTCGTCGGTATTGCTTTTAGTCCTGATAGTAATATGTTCGCGTCTGGGAGTGCAGATAAAACGATTAAACTTTGGACAAAAGATGGTGAATTGATTAAAACCTTGACAGGTCATAAAGAAGTGGTTTTTACAGTGGCATTTAGTCCAACCGGAAATATTCTCGCATCGGGAAGTCTGGATAACAGTATTAAACTTTGGCGTATATGGGATGGTACGGAAATTATTACTCTTAATGGTCACAGTGGCCCTGTCTGGAAAGTGAAGTTTAGTCCCGATGGTAAATATTTAGCCTCCGCAGGAAGCGATAATAAAATTATTTTATGGAATTGGCGGGACTCCATCGATCTTGATGTGCTTAAATATGCTTGTAATTGGGTTCAAGATTATTTACGCACTAATGCGGATAAAGAAACCTCTCAAACTGTTTGGAATAATGAGATCCACTGTCATTAAGCGATCGACGCATTTAAACCACATCAGTTTCACAGTCCCACAGGGTTGAAACCAGGGACTAAGAGCTCAAGTCCTCTGAAGAGGACTATAGTGGGAAACAGGAGCATCTCATTTTGGTAAATGGGTAGTGGGAGTTTCTGGCTCCCTAGAGAAGCTGATAGGTCCCCAGAAGCTCCCACTACAGGTTTTTTTGCTTCTTTGAGAGGCTCGCGTGGAAAACTAGCTGGAACGCCCGTAATTCCATTTATTTATCCCACATTTCGCAGGTCTTAACCTTAAATTAATCTGGGAGTTTTTGCTAAAAAATAGCTGTACCATGTTTTTTCTCTACAAACGTTATGGTGATGTATAGAGAATATGTTTGAGGTTAAATCTCCCTTGATGACGTTTTCTCGTCAAAATACTTTTGACTATGTTAAGAAGTGCGGAATGCGGGTTGTGAGCCAAGCCCAAAACAGTTACAACTAACTCTCGGAGGATTTGATTAATGCTAATCCCAAAAATCATACAAGAATTACAAGACATTCCCGAAGAAAAACTCGCAGCACTCTATGATATTATTTACTATTTTCGCCTGGGTTTAGACCAAGAAAATAAACAACCGAGAACCCCTGGTTTGTTGAGCGGAAAATTAGGAGACGCGTTTTTTGAACCCTTACCAGAAGAGGAGCTACAACAATGGGAATGAGCTACATTATTGACACCCATATCTTACTTTGGTGGCTCTTTGATGACCCAAAATTAGATACAGACTGCCGAAATATCATCCGTGAGCCTAATCATAAAATTTTAGTCAGTAGTGCTTCGGGGTGGGAAATTTCGACAAAATATCGCCTGGGTAAACTGCCAGAAGCCAAACCATTACTAGAAGCCTATGAGCAGATATTACATCAGGCGAAATTTGCTGAACTTTCTATTACCACAACCCATGCTCTCAGAGCCGGAAACCTACCCATTAGTCATCGCGATCCTTTTGATCGAATGCTTATGGCACAAGCCGAATTAGAAAGCCTACCTATCATTACCTATGATAAAGCTTTTCATACCGGATTCATTAAAGTAATTCCTTCATTTTGATCACTCCCTGGAAGCCCACTTTTAGGGGTTGGGATGAATAGACGGCTCCTTTAGGCTATTCGTCTGATAGCTTCTTCTTCTAATTCTCTCATCTGGTAATCGGAAATCCTTACAGCAGTTCCCGCTGTTATGAAACACGGTAGGGACACGGCAATGCCGTGTCCCTACCAGGATTGAACGATAAGTGGGTGTACCTCATAACAGCGGTTTTCGCTGTATCTCTAAAGTGAGTTTAGTTCGGGAGCATTTCAAAGAAGCAAAAAAAAAACTGATAGGGGCACGGCAGTGCCGTGCCCGTACGAGTAGCCTGTGCGGAGCATCGAACGTCTCGTGAAGGCGGGATCGGGCTAGGGAGCGAGACGCTCCCACTGCACAACCAATTTACAAAAATGAGAAGAAAGTCCTAACATCTTAGGGTAGGGTGATAAAATCAAATAATTGATGAGCCATTTCTAATTTACTACAGAGGGGTATTTCTTTTTGTCTGCCTTCTCGATCAAAAAATATCGCGTAGTTGTTATTACTCCCAAAACCTGCTCCTTTTTGATCTATGGGGTTACTCACGATCGCGTCTAATTTTTTCTGAGTTAATTTAGCTAACGCGGGCTTGACAATATCACCGGTTTGTGCTGCAAATCCTATTAATAATTGATGGGGCTGTTTACGGTTGCCTAATTGGGCGACAATATCAGGAACTTCCTCTAAAGGTAATTGAGAAGGTAATTGACTTTTGGGTAATTTGTCATCATTATAATCACGAGGTTTAACATCAGCAACGGCCGCGGCCATAATAATAATATCCGCATCAGGAAAACATTCTAACATCGCGTTTTCCATCTCTTGAGCACTGACAACTTGATGATTTTTTACTCCCTTTAAGGTAAAATTACCCGCGATACTATGCACCAGGGTAACAGAGGCTCCTCGATGTAATGCCGCTTCTGCTAACGCGATTCCCATTTTACCCGTAGAAGGATTACCAATAAAACGGACTGGATCAAAATGTTCTCGGGTTCCTCCGGCACTAATTAATACTTTTTTACCGAGTAAATCTCGTCTTCCTTTTGTATATAATAACGATTCTATTTGTGTGAGAATTTCTTGGGGCTCTGCCATTCGTCCCGTCCCCACGCGATCGCAAGCTAAAATTCCCTCACCTGGGGAAATAGCATGATATCTTAAATCAGTAAAAACTTGTTGCCAATTACGTTGTACCGACATTTGTTCCCACATATCTGTATTCATCGCGGGGGCTAATAAAATCGGACAAGTGGAAGCTAAAACGGTATTGGTTAATAAATTATCCGCGAAACCGAATGCTAATTTGGCCAAAGTATTCGCGCTCATGGGCGCGATGACAAAAACTTCCGCCCATTCTCCTAATTCAATATGTAAAGGACGATTATTGCTAGATTGCCAAAAGTCGCGATCAGTATAAGCCCGATGACGACAGAGAGTAGCAAGGGTTAAGGGAGTAATAAACTCTTGGGCAGACTCAGTTAAAATAGCGCGTACCTCAACCCCAGATTTTGCCAAAGTCGAAATAACTTCGCACACTTTATAAGCAGCAATTCCACCGGATAAGCCAATCAAAACCCGTCTGTCTTTCATAAACTAATTACAAACCAATCACAATCAAAAATTTGTCTAAATTAACCACTTTTTTTAAGTTATTTTGGTGGGTAATATCGTGTCTGGGTAAACCAACATAATTCCTGTAGGGGGGGGTTCACGGGTAGGGGCGGGTTCACCGGGATCTGCACAACAAATCAGAGATACTGGTAAACCCGCCCCTACAGACTCACGTCTTACCCACGCGAAAATCTACAATCCTACAGAAAAATAAATAAGGAAGAGAGAAAGAGAAAAACCTTCGATTCAAGAAGCTTTAGGAAATATCTTCTTCCTTCTTCCTTCTTCCTTATTCCTTCTTCCTTATTCCTTCTTTCTTCTTCCTTCTTCCTTCTTCCTTATTTCTCTAATTATGCTTCATCGTAAGCTTCCATATCTAAAAGATGGAGATAAGGTGCAACTAATTCTGGGCGTTGAAACGCGATCGCGCGCAGCAAATGCCAATCATTTAATCCATCAAAAGGATCACTATAATCATCAGCTTCTAAACGAGTAGCCAGTTTCGCCACATCCTCTGCTGTCAAAGCGGCAATCTCGCGGGAGGGGGTTGTCAAAGTCGTCATGCTTAACTCCTTCTTTACAGTTGCATTTGCCGTGATACTACAGTCTATACTATGGATTTAACCCAGGTTTGATATTGTTTTTAACACAAAATCATGGATTAATTGAATAACGCCGCGAGGAATTTCATGGCCTCCTGAAAATTCGTGATACTCTACTGAAGCACCTATGCCTTGTAAACCCTCGCGTGACGCGATCGCCATTGCCAAGGGTACTACCATATCCAGATTACCATGTGTCATTAAAATCGGCGGTAAGGCGCGATCGGATAATTGAGGATTAAAATGTAAATAACCACTCATGGAAACCAAACCAGCCACAGGCAAAGTTAACCCCACATCCAAAGTCATCGCGCCGCCCTGGGAAAAACCACTTAAAAAAGTGCGGGATAAAGGAATCCCTGTTTTCCCTTCCAAAGATAATAACCATTCTAATAAAATTTGACGACTTTCTGTTAAACCTTGATAATCTTTGCTTTGCAAGTCATACCACATTTTGCCACCGGGTACATCAGGATGGGGAAAGGGTGCATCAGGAAATTCAAAAGCATAATCAGGTAAATTTAACTCCGATGCTAATGGGAATAAATCATAATAATTGGCTCCCCAACCATGCAAAATAATTAATAAACCTGTTGGAGTTTGATTATTTTTCGGTAATACACTCAGAGATTGTAATGACATGGTAATGGGTAATCGGTAATGGGTAATCGGTAATGGGTAATCGGTAATCGGTAATCGGTAATGGGGATTAGGGATTGGGTAATGGGGAATGGGGACGTTTTCTTCTTCCCTCTTCCTTTGTGCCTCTGTGCCTTTGTGGTTTATTCCTTCTTTCTTCTTTCTTCCTTCTTCCTTCTTCCTTCTTCCTTCTTCCTTCTTCCTTCTTCCTTCTTCCTTCTTCCTTCTTCCTTCTTCCTTCTTCCTTCTTCCTTCTTCCTTCTTTCCCTTATATCACGATTTTATCCATTTTTGTTTAACAGTATCCCAATTTTGATAAAGTTGCGTTACTTCTTCAACAGGTAAAGGCTTACTAAAGAAATAACCTTGGGCAAACTTACAATCCAAAGAGCGCAAAAACTTCGCTTGTCCCCAAGTTTCTACACCCTCCGCGATCACTTTTAAATCTAAACCTTTTCCCAGGGCCAAAATCACCTGAACAATGGCAGTATCTTGTTGATTATTAATCAAATCTCGCACAAAAGTTTGATCAATTTTTAAACTATCTAACGGTAAATGCTTCAAGGCAGAAAGAGAAGAATAACCCATGCCAAAATCATCCATAGAAATATGAAGCCCCATGCTTTGTAAATGTCTTAATACTGAAATAGTTAAATCCACATCTTGAATCGCAATACTTTCTGTAATTTCTAATTCTAAATATTGAGGTTGTAATTGGGTATCTTCCAAAATTTTCCCAATTAATATAACCAGATTATTTTGCTGAAACTGACGCATCGAAAGATTAACCGCGATCGTAATAGGAGGCAAACCTGCTAACTGCCACTGTTTATTTTGTTGACACGCGGTTCGTAATACCCATTCCCCCATTGGTGCAATTAATCCTGTTTCTTCTGCTAAGGGGATAAACTGATTAGGAGGCACTAAACCCCGTTCAGGATGTCGCCAACGAATTAACGCCTCCATACCTACTAATTCACCGGTGTTCAAGTTGATTTGAGGTTGGTAATATAATAAAAATTCTTGTCTTTCTAAGGCTTTCTCCAGATCATTTTCTAAGATCATTTTTTCTAAAGCTTGACGGCCAATAGAAGGGGTATAAAGTTGATAATTATTACGCCCTTGTTGTTTGGCTAAATACATCGCGGTGTCCGCATTTTTCAACAAAGTTTCTGCATCTTCTCCATCGTAAGGCGCGATCGCGATCCCCAAACTCGCCTTAATATAAAGTTCTTGATCCTTTAACAGAAAAGGAGTCCCCAAGCTATGCAAAATTTTTTCCGCGCTTTTAATGGCATCTTCCGTTGAAAAAATTGGGGAAAACAGCAACATAAATTCATCACCTCCCCATCGAGAAATAATATCATTAGGGCGTAAACAACTTTTCAAACGCATGGCAACACTTTTTAATAACTGATCCCCCACCGCGTGACCTAAAGTCTCATTAATATTTTTAAACCCCGTCAAATCCAGACAAACAACCGCGATCATTTCGGCTTGTTGATGAGAAGATGCCAAAGAGAAAGAGAGTCTTTCACTAAATAATAAACGATTAGCTAAACCCGTCAGTTGATCGTGGGAAGCTTGATGTAAAATCATCGTTTCGATCCGCCGTTGCATCACCGCCATATAAAGGTGACTTCCCAAAGATTTTGCTAGTTTTATTTCTTCCGTTGTCCATTCTTTTGCTTGTTCTTTTTTGATTTCTCGCCAGGCGGCAAAAGATTGTCTCGGCCTATCATTTCTGCAATCCTCTTGTGGCTCTCCAGCCCATAATTTCTCCGTTTCTAATAAACTCCTAAAAATACTAATACAACCCACACATTGTTGATGATGTTGCAGAGGAATTATCAAAATAGAACGAATTGGAGTAGAAACAAAAGATGAGAGTAATAACTTAAATTGTGGTTCTTTAAACACATCCGGTATTATATATAAATGTGGAATTAAAGCACTGGAGTTAAAATCAATAATGTTCTCTGAAGTATCTTGTGATTTTTCTAAACAAATAGGAATTCTTTCCAGATTTTTATAGGAAATTTTTTCCGGCATATCTTCCTGATTTATCCCCATCATTTTTTGCCAAAATGGAGTTAATTCAAGAAAATTTGCTGCCGGCTGTGGTCCCCATAAATATAATTGATCAGACTGACTATTCTGATCGGAGGTAATATATAATCGACCACTACATCCCTGTAATGCTTTCACCATTTTTTCCAAAACAGTTTGGCGAATTTCTGTTGATTTTAAGGGAGAGTGCAGCAGACTACTAATATAATTAATTACCGCTTCATCTCTTGCTTGTTGTCGCGCATGGGCTAGGAGATAAGATTGCGCGATCGCGATCGATAATTGATCCACCAATAACTGAACAATGGTTAATTCCCGTTCACTAAAGCGTCGGGATTTCACATTATGGCTAATTAATAATCCCCACAATTGATTTTGATGTAAAATGGGAATACAAAGTGAAGAACGTACTCCCATCGCGATCAAATATTCACGATGACAAGGATCAACGGGAGCATAACGAATATCCTCAATGGGCAAACTTTCTCCGGTTTTTGGAGAATCTAAATGATTAATAATTTGATGGCCCGATGTCACATCAACAATCACTCGTTGACGTGCTTTGATGAACATTTCTCGCGCTCCTGGTGGAATATCACTCGCGGGAAAATTAAGTCCCAAAAGGGACGGTAAGCGTTTATTTTTGATCGACTCCGCGATCACTTCACCACTACCATCCGTTTCAAAACGATAAATTTTTACGCGATCACCATCTAAAAATGAGCGAATTTCGCGTACCGTTGTGGTTAAAATATCTTGTAGTTCTAGAGAGCGACGAATTTTTGTTGTAATCCGAGTTAGTAAGCTCTCCCGCCCCAAGGCGAATCGGCGAATACTAGTAACTTTCTTCTGAGACATCCCCTTTTCTCACCTCAAACGATTGAGGATCTTCAACTCTTCAGCCAGTCCTTTGATTGACGGATGAAGTGTTGAGATTTAAGCCTCTATATGTTAAATGATACAGGTTTTTGACACCCAGATGAAAAAAATTGAAAAAAATTATCAATTTTTAACCAAAATATATCATACAGTTTTGGGATTTTTTCTCGATTTTGATCTTCGAGAGGGTTTTTTCTTTTTGATTGCCTGATATCGGGCAACTCAGTCGGAGTACCGACTATCGTGGGGGACTTACCGGATGCCTCCCAATTTTGTAGGGGCGAGTTTTCTGTATTGCCATGATAATCCTCTAAACCCAGCCCGATCGCAAGGCTACGACAGCGGCTTGGGTACGGTCGTCGACGGACAATTTTGCTAAAATATTACGAACATGAGTTTTAACTGTGCCCAGGGAAATATACAGATATTCACTGATACGGGCATTAGTTTCCCCCTCTACAATTAACCTTAACACTTCTAACTCTCGCTCTGTGAGAGGGTTTGTATCTAAGAGGCATTGTAACCCCGATCCGATTGAGTGCCGTGACGGAATTTTATGTTGATCGGGATCAGAGGAGGCGCGAACTTGTTTAAGGATAATATGAGCGATCCCCGGATCGATCCAACAATTCCCCTCATAAGTTTCTTTGATCGCGTCAGCTAAACGATCGAAACTAATATCCTTCATACAATAAGAATCCGCACCCGCTCCAAACGCGGCTAATACTCCAGCCTCATCATTCTGAAATGTTAACATTAAAACCTTCATCTGGGCACAGGGAGACAATTGTAAAGAAGTTTTCAACAATTTAGTTAATTCGATCCCATCCATATCTGGTAAACCAATATCAACCAATGCCACATCGGGTAGAGAAGACAGCAACAAGTCCAGCCCCTCAGAAGCATTCGACGCGTCTCCAACCACTTCAATCCCTTGATGTTGTCGTAAACCCGCACAAATACTTAGCCTTGTCAAATCATGATCTTCGATGAAAACTACACGAATTTTTTTCATGGTTGCAATCTCTAATATTAATACATTGTTAAAAACGGCTGAAGCTTGAATCCTTGATGGAGTATGCTATGATGATAACTTCGATAACTATAATGATGGGTGTTCTGGCTTACACTCTATCGGTAATCCTAATCACATATTAAAGGGGAGACCAAAACACGGATTTATTTTAGGGAACAATCTAAGTATAGCAGAAGGAAGAAGGAAGAAGGAGGAAGGAAGAAGGCAGAAGGAAGAAGGAAGAAGGAAGAAGCAATAAAATCAAGGGTTAAGACCATTAAGAACGTCAACCACCGTCGAGGTTCCTATATATCTACGTTCTCTCCCTTGGGAAACGGAGTTTTCCTGTTTCTTTTTGCGATATTTTTTTTGATATTCTCCCTAGAGAAGGTAAGCTGTTACGGTTTAAAATTCCTCGTACAACAGGCCTTAAGCCCGGTGACAAGCCGTGACAAGCCGGATGCTTATCCTACTTTATTTGCTGCCAATGTGTCGAGTTATTACCACTTGTGAAAGCAATGCACCGGAGGGGGAAAATCCTGTCTCTATTATGTGCTCTTACGGTGCTATTTTCGCGTTTTTTCTATCATAACCACAAAGGAACAGAGGACACAGAGGAAAGAAAAGAGAGACTGGGTAGGGGATCTTTAACCGGTATTCAGGTTATGTTTTAAAGATATTGGTGAAAGAGTTTCTACCGTTGAGAATTGTACTGCAATTAATTTATTATCAATGATGGGAGATTTAAATAATGTTACCTCACGAATTTCAAAATATAATTCCCCCTAGCTCACCCAGCGCCGATATTCTCGAACCCCATAAACTCACGCGTGAATTTCATCAAGAAGTGAAAGCACGTCAGGAGTTTTCCCTTTATTGTCAGTGGTACTACGAAACCGCACAACGTCATCAACAAGAACTGGAAAAAATGACGGGAGATATTAATATTTTGGGTTGGTTTCGTCGCACTTTCTTTTAAATTTAAGATTTGAGACTTGAGTCACAATCCCAAATCTCAAATCCCCAATTTTAAATTCCTCAGTTCCTTCAAACTACATTGAGTTCGTCTTCTCTGAGATGGACACGGAATTTTTTGTCAAACTGAACTTGAACCGGGAAGTTAGCACTTACAGGTCTTCCCTGCCATTCTGTGACAATAGCCACCACATCTCCTGTCAGTCCTTCGATATCAAAGGGCTGATTTCGATGTTCAGGATGATGGTACACCTTGACAGATGTTTTGACAGAAACGCGATCGCCAACTTTCATCTTTCCGCCCTCCTGAAGACCCGCGATTTATCGCCGAGAGGAAAGGAGGGACAATATCTATGCTGCATACGAATAACTATTCTTTTTGAGTGTCTTTACCCATTACCGCCTTGGATTTGCTAGACTCGCTACACCTTTGTTCCTTGCACTTTCAACAGGACAATTACTGTTTCAAGTTTTGCAACTCTGTACGCATAATGGTTTGGCTCCTTTGAGCCTCCTATTTCTAGGGTGATGTTAGCTTTGACAATGTTAGTGGTCGGTACTATCCCTTCATCACTGACTTAACCCGCTAAATCTGTTTAACCTTTGAGTTTTAGAGCTTCAGACTAGCTACGCATCCTTATGTAAGAACTTTAACGCTTGGTACGGACACGGCACTGCCGTGTCCCTACGGAGGTATTGCTACCTTAGTCTGGTCAACTAGAGCTTTTTCAAGCGCCCGCGAAGGCGGTGGGTCGTTGACAGTCTTATAAAAATATTCTGTTCTCTTTGACACTCCCACCCCCTTAGGGGATGGGATTCTTAAGAAATTTCGTTCTTAATATCCCTATTACTAGGGTTCTTGGGCGCAATCCTTTTGCCTAAAAAGGTTGCCTAAAAAGGCGGGCTGCTATCCTAGTCTTACAACTAGCTCCTCAAGCGTTTAGGAATGATTTATTCCTGGTTTCACGGAGTCCCCGTGTACCTTTTGTGGTAGGAATTTGCTTCCCAAACTTAAGTTTGTGTATCCATCCCATAACTATATATTATACGATACCAAAGATATTTTCAATATCTATATACAAAACTTAATTTTGACTGCGACTAAAGTCGCAGCCCTTTCATCCCGACCCGCTTAGGGGTGGGCTTTCAGGGATTTTCTTTGTAAGTATCTAAGCCTCTGTGACTGCACAAAAGGATACAGCACAAAGCCTCAGACAATTTTTCTATCTTGACATAGAAACGAACACAAAATTTACTGATTGTGCAAAAATCCCCCAACCCTATTTTTTTTTGATTTTCACTTCTTGGGGGAAGGTAGTTTAGGCGCGTCCGGGGGTTGAGGAGGGACTGGAGGTTTGGGGGGTTCTGGGGGTTCTGGGAGTTCTGGAGAGGGGGAACTTTGGCGTAAATTTTGCCATCCCCAGCCCACCGCGATCCCCAACAACAAAAGAGTTAAGAATCCTAAACCGTATAGAATCGGTTTCCAAGGCATAGACTTGCGAGGAGAAGCTCCCTTTGGTACAACAGGTTCCCCATAGAGAAGTGCTTTAGAAGCCTCCGATAATTCTGATTCAATGGGTGTTTCACTGGGCTCTTGAGAGGGGAAGAGTACCAGCTTTTCTGGAGAAACACGACAATGAGTAAGGACGATCGAAGTATTATCGTGACCATTTTTCCTATTCGCCAGATCAACCCAAAACTGAAGGGCTGACTGCAAAGACATTTCACCCCTTAACACAGGAGGGGCATAATTGGCCCAAGAATTTTCCACCCAATCATTATCACTTAACCCATCAGAACACAGAAGCAATAAACCATCTTCTTCGAGAATAACGCGTTGGATACTGGGATAAACATATTCACCCTCTCTAGTCCCCAAAGCTTGAGTCAGGGCACCGCCATCGAGTCGCTTTAAGCCTTGCCAATAGAGACTACGCCCCATTCTCACTTCCCGTGTCGCGACATCATCATCGATCGTGAGACGTTGACAATGATCTTGAGTAATCCAATAAGCTCTACTATCCCCTACATTAACTAAATAAAGTTCATGGCAATTTTGATAAACTTTGCCCTCTGTCCTTTGGCAGGTTTGGGGTAATTGTAACGCCATGACTAAAGTTGTGCCCATGCGTTGCCGTAATTCTCGACTTTGCTGATTATTTTGGGCACAAATGACGTTATTAACGACTCGGACTATTTCCTCTAATTGTTTACTCACCATTTCTGGTGTGATTAACTCTGTGTTTTGGGAAAGTTCCGTGAGTAAAGTTTGGATCAGGGGTTTGAGGGATTCTACAGCCAGTTGACTCGCGACTTCTCCTCCTTCATGGCCGCCTACTCCATCACAAACGATCGCGAAATAGGGGAGGAGGGGATGACTTGGGGAGGGGCTATCATGGACACCATCCTTAGTTGTGGGATAACAAGTATCTTCATTATGCTCCCGTTGGGGGCCGGTATCACTGACCCCCGCGACTGTTAGTTGTAAGGGTAATTGACTGGCTTGTGTGAGGAGGAGTTGATTTAATTGAGACTGTATCGCGTTTTTATTTGTCTCTTTATTGGCATCTGGGTGACACATTTGCCCATAAATTTCCTGAAGGGTGGCGCGGATATGGGAACCCGCGCTTTCGATCAAAGGAGCCCAAAAATCAGCTAAATCCTGTAATTTCAATTGATGATTCGGGCCAGAAAGTTGGACCAAACGCACACGCCAACCTTCCACCCGAATATTATCGGAGATTAATAAACTTGATCCCACCCCTTGAGAAGATAGAGGTTCCCACAGTTGCCACAATTGCCAGAGCCAATAAACTTGACGGACTTCTGAAGCCGATGTCCAAACCTCAAAAAGGGAAGGATAAAGACGACCACTTCCATCAATAGGTACATTTTCCAATAAACTAATATTGGTGTGTTGAGAACCCTCTCCCACAGCACAAAATCCATATAATTCGGGTGTATGGAGTCGGTAGGGATAAAGATAGAGGTAAGAAATTAATTCATCAGGGACTTCATCGGGGGCATCAGGATCATCTCCGGGTTTGGTATCGAGCCATATTGGGGGACTAATGACTTGATAACGATCGCGCACTAAAGTACCCGCCGGGATTTGTTCGGCTTCTGGCCCAACAGCCCATAAATAACGATAAATTAAAGGAGTCTGACAAGCCTCACACTCCATACGTCCCAAAGGGTTACGCGGTCGATCACACTCAAGATTCGGACAACACATCACTGGGCCCGAACCACTCGTCATACTGAATAGTTTTTCTAAAATCATTTTCAATTAATCGCGATCGTTCTCTAAATTACAAAAGTTGGGAATAAACTAATGTTCGCGGTGATTTTCGCGGTGATTTTAGTATGCCCCCATAAATATAACTGTATATAGAAGTAATGGAAGCAGGGGCTCTTTGATCAGGCTCTCGGAAAAGTCGTGCAGATATGGGTGAAAGAACCCCGACAGTGCAACAACCCTTTTTTCCTGACTTATAGCATCAACATAACCTCATAATGCCATTTTAGCCATGTTTTTCACTCCTCCTCTGGTTTGGTTAATCGTTGGTTCATTGCTCTGTCTCATGGAATTAATTTTCCCCACAGCTTTTGTGGAGTTTATCATGGGATTGAGTGCCATTGTCGTTGGCGGAATTGCCCTTGTCGTTCCCTACGTTAATTTACAGGTGTTCCTGTGGATGATACTCTCAGGGGTGTTTATTTTTCTCACTCGTCGTTTCCAGCCGCGATCGCGTGTCACAATCTTGGAGGATGCCAAGGAAGCTGAAACTTTGACGGACATTCCCCCAGGGGACACGGGACGAGTTATCTATGAGGGTAATTCTTGGCGCGCTCGTTGTGAGGATGACCAAATCACGATAAGGGCTCATCAAAAGGTGATCGTCGTGAGACGCGAAGGCACCACTTTGATTGTTATTCCTGAAACGCTCTTAGATTCTGCTGATTAAATATTGAGGAGTTTTACAATGGAAAATTTTTTTTTATTGGTATTTTTAGCCTTGGGTGGTTCCGTGATCGCCGGCAGTGTCAAAATCATTAATCAAGGAGACCAAGCTTTAGTAGAATCCTTGGGCAGATATAATGGTCGTAAATTAGAACCGGGGTTAAGTTTTCTCACTCCTTTTATTGATCAAGTAGTTGTCAAGCAAACCATTCGAGAACAAGTGTTAGATGTTCCACCTCAACAATGTATCACTCGTGATAATGTTTCCATTAGTGTCGATGCAGTAGTTTATTGGCGGATTGTTGATTTAGAAAAATCCTATTATAAGGTGAAAGACTTGCAATCGGCTATGGAAAATTTAGTGCGCACGCAAATTCGCTCCGAAATGGGAAAATTAGAATTAGATCAAACTTTTACAGCACGCACAGAAGTAAATGAACTGCTTTTGCGAGATTTAGATATCGCGACTGATCCTTGGGGCATTAAAGTAACACGCGTAGAATTACGCGATATTATCCCCGCGAAGGCAGTACAAGATGCAATGGAATTACAAATGTCGGCGGAGCGACAAAAACGCGCCGCGATTTTGAAGTCCGAAGGGGAACGCGAAGCCGCGGTAAATAGCGCGAAGGGCAAAGCCGAAGCCGCGGTTTTAGACGCGGAAGCTCGCAAAAAAGCCGCGATTTTAGACGCGGAAGCTCAACAACAAGCGATCGTTTTACAGGCTCAAGGGATGCGTCAACAACAAATTCTTAAGGCTCATGGTACCGCGGACGCGTTACAAATTATCGCCAAAACCCTGGAGCATGATCCTTCTGCCCAGGAAGCCCTCCAGCTACTTTTAGCTCAAAATTATATTGAGATGGGAACTACGATTGGCAGTAGTAATAGTAGCAAGGTGATGTTTATGGACCCCCGTAGTATTCCCGCGACTTTAGAGGGCCTTCGTTCTATTGTTGATGACAATCCGAAGGCATAATCCGAAGGAAGAAGGAAGAAGGAAGAAGGAAGAAGGAAGAAGGTTAACAATGGATAATGGATAATTAACAATTGTCAATTATCCATTATCCATTATCAATTACCCAATCCCCATTCCCCATTCCCCATTACCTATTCCCTATTACCTATTGATACTTTGTTGCTGAGATTGGGATAATTCACAACGATCACATAATCCGAAAAACTCTAAAGTATGATAGTAAATCTTAAAATGATGAGAATGTTGTAACTCTTGTTCTAACTTATGGACGGGACATTCATTAATCGGGATAGACATACCACATTCGAGACAACTGAGGTGATGTTGATCTTTATGGACTACCCCATAGAGGGACTCTCCAGAGGCTAAAGTCCTTACCTGTATCACTCCTTCGCGCTTTAAAGCATCTAAGGAACGATACACTGTCGCTAATCCCATACTTTGATCGGCATTGCGTAATTCTAAGTAAATATCTTGGGCACTGAGCGATCGCTTTAAGGTTTTTAGTAAGCTTAAAATACGCTCCTGGCTACGCGTGCGGTTGGTTTTCATCTTTACTTCCCCCCTTTACATTTAATTTTATCTCTATTTTCAGGCTACGTTACTACAGTTATTGGCAAACTCTCAGGAGATATGAAATTTTTGAGCGCTTCTTTCCACTCTTCCCTAAAATAAATACACGGTAGGTTAAATCTCATAGACTGAGGATTCCCGTGACTCAAAAATATCAAGCACGCATTTATGTCACTCTGCGCCCTTCTGTATTAGATCCCGCGGGTACCGCGGTACAAAGCAGTTTGGAACATCTGGGCTATAACAATGTCGAACAAGTCCGTATTGGTAAGTATATCGAATTAAGTCTTACTGCCCCTAATGAAATGGATGCCCGCGCCCAATTAGATCATATTTGTGATCAATTGTTAGCTAATCCTGTCATTGAAAATTATCGCGTTGATTTAAACACGGCAAATTAAGGATTGATGATGAGGTATTTTTGATGGGCTGAGGTTTCGGGATTTGGCACTAATGAACAGTTAAAAGTGAATCTTCTTCCTTCTTCCCTCTTCCCTCTTCCCTCTTCCCTCTTCCTTCTTCCTTCTTCCCTCTTCCTTCATTAAAATTATGAAATTTGGTGTAATTGTATTTCCGGGTTCTAATTGCGATCGCGATGTGGCATGGGTAACACAAGGGTTACTCAACCAACCCACGCGCATGATTTGGCATGAAGACACCGATTTATCCGATATTGATGTCGTCGTCGTGCCGGGGGGTTTTAGTTATGGAGATTATTTGCGATGTGGCGCGATCGCGCGTTTTTCTCCAGTAATGAAAGCCACCGTCGAACACGCGAAAAAAGGAAAATTTGTCCTGGGGATTTGTAACGGTTTTCAAGTCTTAACCGAAACGGGTTTATTGCCCGGTGCTTTAGTCCGAAATAAAGGATTACATTTTATTTGCGATCGCCAACCTCTGAAGATCGAAAATTCTCATACCCCCTGGACAAATCGCTATCAAAAAGGTCAAATAATCACCCTTCCCATTGCCCACGGAGAAGGTCGTTATTATGCGGATGCTGATACCCTTAAAGAATTAGAAGATAACGAACAAATCCTCTTCCGTTATTGTAACGAACTCAGTGAAATTACGGAGAAATCAAATCCCAATGGTTCTCTAAATGACATCGCGGGTATCAGTAATCGTCAAAAAAATGTTTTAGGCATGATGCCCCACCCAGAAAGAGCCTCCGATCCCATCCTAGGCCGCACCGATGGTATTCAACTGTTTGAAAGCTTACTTCAAGCCGTTGTAAATGTCGCGTAAATCTTGATCCCCTTGTCGTATCTGACCAGGGGACAACCTTTTTCCTATATTTTAAGCTTTTTTTAAGATTCTGGCAGAACCAAAGATAGTATAATTGAGAGAGATTGTAAATATATATTACAAAAGATTAATATTTCCGAATTTTTGGTGAAGAATAATAAGAAATTTTTCTAATCTGCTTTATAAATTTATTATGCAACCTAATAGTTTACTTATTTACTCATCAGCCTTAGAACAGGCGATCGATCGCGGACCCCTGACAGTGAAACCGGAGACATCTCTGAGCGATGTGCTCACACTGATGAGTCAAGTCCGCAGCAGTTGTCAACTTCCAGAGTGGTATGAATTTTGCCAACTAGACAGCACGACAAATAGTGGTGGACTTGGGGAGGCGCGTGCCAGTTGCGTCCTGGTGATGGAAAATGGAAAAATTCTAGGCGTTTTTACAGAGCGAGATATAGTGCGGTTAACCGCGCAAGGGATCAGTTTACATGGGGTACAAGTCGCGGATGTAATGACTCGTTCAGTGATTACTTTAACCATGACAGGTTCCCAAGATATTTTCACAGCTTTATCCATATTAAGACAATATCGAATTCGCCATTTACCCATTGTCAATGAAAAGGGATTACTCCTGGGAATTGTTACCCCCGAAAGTATCCGTCAAGCACTTCAACCTGTTAATTTACTGACAAGTTTACGTTATGTTTCAGATGTGATGACATCTCAAGTCATTCGCGCTTCGGCTCATACTTCTGTTTTAGAGTTAGCCCAATTAATGGCAACCCATCGCGTCAGTTGTGTTGTGATTACAGAAGAAATTTTTGAGGAGGGAGAAGAAGAAAAAAGGGAGAAGGAAGAAGGGAATAAGGAGTACAAAAATCATGTTTTTACGTCTCCGAGAGAAGGTTTATTCCGTCCGATCGGTATTGTCACAGAAAGAGATATTGTACAGTTTCACGCGTTGGAGTTAAATTTATCACTCATTAAAGCAGAAGACGTAATGAGTACCCCTTTATTTTCCTTATCATCCCATGATTCTTTATGGATCGCGCATCAAGAAATGCAACAACGTCGAGTCCGTCGTCTTGTTGTCGCGGGCAAGAAAGGTGAATTATTGGGTATTGTTTCTCAAACCAATTTGTTACAAGTTTTAAATCCATCCGAAATGTATGGAGTTATTGAATTATTGCAGCAAGCTGTCGATGAAAGAACCGCGGAATTAAAGGAAGCAAATCAACATTTACAACAGGAAGTTATTGAAAGAAAGAGAGCCGAAGAAGCTTTACGAAAATCTCACGAAAATTTACAGCAATTAGTGGAAGAACGAACCGCAGAGTTAATGAAAACCAATGACAAACTAAAACGTGATATTGTCAAGCGTCAACGGGTAGAAGAAGCACTACGAAGAAAAGAGTCTCGTGTGAGAACTCAAGCTCATCAATTAGAGCAAACTCTCCGAAAATTACAACAAACTCAATCTCAACTAATTCAAACGGAAAAAATGTCTTCCTTAGGGCAAATGATCGCGGGAATTGCCCACGAAATAAATAATCCGGTTAATTTTATTTATGGTAATTTATTTCATGCTAATCGTTATGTTGCGGATATTATCAAATTGATAGAACTTTATCAACGGCATTATCCAGAACCAGTTGAAGCCATTCAAGATATGGCTGAAGAGATTGATATTGAGTTTATGGTTGAAGATTTGTCAAAGATGGTTTCTTCGATGCAATTAGGGGCGGAACGTATTCGGGAAATTATCTTAAATTTACGCAATTTTTCCCGTTTGGATGAAGCGGAAATGAAACAGGTCGATATCCACGATGGTATTGAAAGTACCTTATTACTTTTGCAACATCGTCTCAAACCTCATGGCAATCATCCGCCTATTGCTATTATAAAAGAATATGGTGATTTGCCTCGTGTTGAATGTTATGCCGGTCAACTTAATCAGGTTTTTATGAATATCCTCAGTAATGGGATTGATGCTTTAGAAGATTCTTTGAATAAAAATTACTCATTGATGAATATTTGGTCACGCGTTGTTAATAATAAGGATTTAGAAAATTCTGATCTTAAGACGAGTGTCATGTCGATCAAACAACCTACTATTTTTATCCGCACGGAGGTGGTTAATGGTGAGTCGATCGCGATCCGTATTTCTGATAATGGGCCGGGGATACCCCCAGAAGTAAGACATCGTTTATTCGATCCTTTTTTTACCACTAAACCTGTGGGTAAAGGTACAGGTTTAGGGTTATCTATTTGCCATCATTTGATTACGGAAAAACATCATGGTCGTTTAGAGTGTTTTTCGGAGCCAGATCAGGGTACGGAATTTTTAATTGAAATCCCGATTCAATTACCTCAATATCAATCGGCATAATCCCTTAATTAACTCTAGTTGCTAGTTAAACTAAGACGCATTTAAACCACATAAAGTAGGGTAAGCATCCTACTTGTCACAGGCTCCAAGCCTCTGCTACTGGAATTTTAAATGGGTAACAGCTTACCATGCCGCCACCAAGTCAAAACATCTCTGTACTCGAACAGGGAAGACTTTGCCTACATCGCGGTTAAATTAATTTCTCTAAACAAAGGAAACAATACAGGGTGATATTGTCAAACTTGTGAAAAAATGATATACTTAAAGAAGTCAACAAGTTTATAGATAAAAAAATAAAGCTCACCCCTCGTTCTTTCCCCGTTGAGTGATGAAGATGAAAACTCCGATCGCGTCTCCTGAGTCTATGGCCAATGAATCTCTCCCCGATGAGTCTGTGAATTTACCTTTAAATGAAAAATCTAGGGAAACGAAACTAGGCTTTTTCAGTATTTTAGTGGCATTTCCTAAGTTCGATCGCGGTAATAAATTTTATCGGGCTGGACGCTATGATGCCGCGGTGGTTTGTTATAAAAAAGCAGTAGAATTAAAACCGGATTGGCTACAAGCTTGGTTAAAATTGGCGACATCTTTAAAGAAATTACGTCGCTATGAGGAGGCGATTTTGGCTTGCGATCGCGCTATTTCCCTAGACTCTAAAAATTATTGGGCGTGGACATTACGGGGGGTTTCTCTTTTTTGTTTACAAGAGTATGAGGACGCGATCGCGTCCTTGGATGTCGCGATTTCTCTGGATGAAAAACATTATGAAGCCTGGTATCATCGGGGTTTATCTTTAGAAAAATTACAGCAATATGTAACAGCGACGGAATCCTTTAAAAAAGTTATTCAATTGAAGCCAACTTTACCGACAATTTGGCAACATCAAGGAAATGTCTTGATGGAACAAAAATTATATATAGAGGCTCTTAGTTGTTATGAAAAAGCCGTAAAATTACAACCTAAAAATACTGAAGTGTGGTTGAATCGTGGTAAAGCTTTAAATGAATGTCAACGGTATGGAGACGCGGTAAATTCCTACGATCGTGCCTTACAAATTCAATCCACAAATTGGTTAATTTGGTGGGAGCGAGGCCAGACGTTACAAAAGTTAAATCGTTCCCGTGATGCCATTGTTTCTTTTGATAATGCCCTGAGATTTCAACCGGATAATGCCCAGATTTGGTATCATAAAGGAATGACGTTAAAACATCAATGGCAAGAGGATGCTATTACTTGTTTTAATCATGCTATTCATCTTAATCCCACTTATAAGGAAGCTTTGTTAAGTCGGGGTGAAGTTTTTACCGATATCGGCAAATATGAAGACGCGATCGCGTCTTTTGATCAAGTAACAAAACTGAATGAAAATGTAACGGAAGCCTGGTTAGGGCGTGGCATTGCTTTAGCGGAATTAGGATTATATAAACAAGCTATTATTGCCTATGGGAATGCCTTACAAATGCAACCAGAGTTTCTCGCGGCTTGGAATGCGCGCGGCGCGGCTTTGGCAAATTTAGGACAAAAGGAAGATGCGTGTTTTTGTTTCGAGAAAGTGATTAATTTAAGTTCATCTACCGATCTTTTTGCCCCTCATGTTTGGATACAATGTTATGTAGCCCTAGAAAAATTAGAGAAATATGAAGACGCGATCGCGTTGTGTGATCAGGTAATTCAATTGAAACCGGATAACTTTGAAGCTTGGTTAAAACGGGGTAATCTCTTAGAAAAACTAGAAAAATATGAAGAAAGTTTAGCCGCGTATAACAAAGCACTAAACCTCTGGCCAGACTATTATGAATTATGGATGAAAAGGGGTTTAATTTTGATGAAATTAGAACGGTATCAAGAAACCATTAAGAATTTCGATCGCCTGATTCAAATGAAACCCGATAGTTGTGAAGCTTGGTTAAAACGGGGTGACGCGTTAGAAAAATTAGGTAGTTATGAAGAAGCAATTTGTTCCTATGGAGTAGCCTTAGAAATTAAACCCGATTATTATGAGGCAATGGTGAGTCGCGCTCAATTAAAAGTTAAAGGTGTATTAACAATAAAATAAGGATTTTTTCTGACAATAATTGAGGTGAGGAGGTAGAGTCGTGAGCCTCGGCAATTTACACTGTTTTTTCCTCAGTAACTTTCTAGTTTTTTGTACCTTGCCAAATTTCCTGACGCACACTCATCAAGATTTTACCTAAATGATTTAGACCTGTTTTATCTTTACCACAACCCCAATAATAATCGACAGGAGAATCTTCGACAAGTTCGCGATCGCCCGTTTCCAGTAAAACTTGTTGAATATCTAAATGAGTGAGAAATTTAATTAAAACAGCCTCTCGCATCACTTTAATTTTGACATTTTCCCAATCATCGCGAATGCTCCGACTAGGATCACGACCTATTTTAGTGGCATCCATAGGCGTTTCCGAAGCCCGTATTGTTTCTATTAAATAATGATCGCGTGTTCCGACTAATTTTTGGGCTTGATAATAATGTTCGACGGTTGGCCAATCAAGATTTTGGATGTGAATTTCATGTAAGGAAAAATTAGAAAAACACCCATAAGAATCGTCAGCTTTATAAAAGTAAATCGGCATCTGCTACAAAAGAGAGTTATGAGTTATGACTAAAAAAATTTTCTCTTCATTCCTCATATCAAGTCAGGTGAATCATTAAATAATTAGGAGGGGCGGGTTTACTGGATTTTGGGTTTTTAGTTAAGATATTGGCGAACCCGCCCCTACAGTCATTTGGTGTATTTAACCGGACTTGATATAATAGGTAATGGGTGATGGGTAATGGGGATTGGGTAATTGATAATTGATAATTGACAATTGTTAATTATTAATTATCCATTGTCAATTGTTAACCTTCTTCCCTCTTCTTTCTTCCTTCTTCTTTCTTCCTTCTTCCTTCTTCCTTCTTCCTTCTTCCTTCTTCCTTCTTGATCATTTACCACCGAAGAAATTACCACTAAGACGTTTAATCGCGGTATTAGCAACATCCGCGTAACGGAGTTCACCACAGAGAATCCTTGCCATTAATTGAGTCGCGATCGGGACTTTAACAGCGGCTTTATAAGCCACACCGGGAAAACGATAAAATAAACCAGCTAAACGGCCAGCCCATACCATATCCTCGCCCCATTCTTGATGGATAATCTCAGTATATTTTTCTAAGGCTTTTTCATCACCTGTTAAGGCTTGATTAATGGCTTCCGCAGCCTTAACACCACTTAAAATAGAAGGGCGAATACCTTCTCCTAAAAGAGGATCAGCTAAACACGCGGCATCTCCTACTAATAACGCGCCCTTTGTATGGAGTTTACGATCGCCATCCCACAAACATAAAGAATGTTCATAAATTTGACTTTGATTAACATCTACACCAAATTGAGTGGCATAATCAATTAAAAGCTGTTTCAGATTTTTGGGATTATCACCGCGAAAACAAGCAATACTAATCGAATAACTTTCTGCTTTAGGAAATGCCCAAATATAACCCGTTTTGACAGTACCAAAATCAAAATGTGCAACATCACCCTTTTTAGAAGTTGTTTCTAAAATAAAACTTTGATGAAATTTAGGTGATTTAAAACCCAATGATTTACCAAGAGAACCTTTGGCTCCATCCGCGATGATTAAATAGCGACTTGTTAGGGTTTCCCCATTAGTTGTTACTTGCCATTGATTATTATTAAACTTAATGCCTGTAACGGTAGTATTTTCTCGGACTTCTGCGCCGATTTTTTGGGATTGTTGAATCAAAAAATGATCGAAAACATCCCGTTGTACCATCCACATGGGTGTTTCTAATTCAGTTTCTACTGGATCGTCCATTTTCCAAGTATAATGAATTTTCTTAACTTGTAGAGAAATCACAGGAGATAAATCAAAATCAAACCACTGCGCGATCGCGGGAGAAACTCCAGCACCACAAGGTTTATAACGAGGTAAAGAATCTTTTTCTAATACTAAAACAGAACGACCGAGTTTGGCTAAATGATAAGCCGCGGTCGCACCCGCCGGGCCAGCGCCCACAATAATACAATCAACCATGATAAGTAAATGGGTAATGGGTAATGGGTAATGGGTAATGGGGAATGGGGAATGGGTAATGGGGAATGGGGAATGGGGAATGGGGAATGGGTATCAAGTTTTCGGTTTCCAGTTTTAGGTTTTCGGGAGAATATCTGTTAAGTTTGTTTCACCTTCTTACCTTCTTACCTTCTTACCTTCTTACCGATTACCCATTAACGATTACCCATTACCTTCTTACCTTCTTACCGATTACCTATTACCCATTACCTAGTCCCTAAACAGTAGTAATATCTTTGTCTTTCGCTGCCAACAATTCTTCTAATTTAGAAATATATTTGTCAGTCAGCTTTTGGACTTTCTCTTGTAAATCTCGCGATTCATCTTTGGAGATATCACTACTTTTTTCCTGTTTACGGATGGAATCAACCGCGTCACGACGTACATTACGAATCGCGACTTTTCCTTCTTCTGCAAACTTAGCCGCCATTTTGACAAATTCTTTACGACGTTCACTGGTTAAAGGAGGAATATTCAAACGGATAACAACACCATCATTACTAGGAGTTAAGCCAATATCCGATAAAGAAATAGCCTTTTCAATGAGATTCATCGTATTACGATCAAAAGGTTGAATCGTAATCGTACTTGCATCTGGTGTTGAGATAGTCGCGAGGGACTTAATGGGGGTGGCAGCACCATAATACTCCACCATTACTCTATCTAACAGAGAAGAATTTGCCCGTCCGGTTCTAATTGTATTAAAAGAGCGTTGGGTGGCTTCTACTGCCTTTTTCATGTGCTCTTCGACTTCAGCTAACTTCACACAAACCTCCGACAAGGGTTCCAACTGATTCTCCCATGACGGCGCGACGGATATTTCCTAGCACCGTTAGGTCAAATACCATAATGGGAATGTTATTTTCTTTACACAGCGCGATCGCTGTACTATCCATTACCCGTAAGTCTTGAGTTAAGACATGACTATAAGTAAGGGTTTCATAGCGTTTCGCGTTGGGATTGAGATGAGGATCGGAGTCATAAACTCCATCAACCTTAGTGGCCTTAAAAATCACCTCGGCATCAATTTCCGCCGCCCGTAGAGCCGCGGTGGTATCCGTGGTAAAAAAGGGATTACCAGATCCCGCGCCAAAAATAACCACTCGGTTTTTTTCCAAGTGGCGAATGGCACGACGTCTAATATAGGATTCGGCTACTTCTTGCATCGCGATCGCGGTTTGGACGCGAGTAGGGACTCCTGCTCGTTCGAGGGCATCCTGTAAAGTAATGGCATTCATTACCGTAGCAATCATACCCACATAGTCAGCCGTAGCCCGATCCATTCCCCCCGCGGCGGCTTTGACACCTCGAAAAATATTACCGCCCCCCACAACGATCGCGAGTTGGATGCCGTGGGAAACAACTTCTGCCACTTCCTGGGCAATACTTTGAACTACCGCAGGATCAATGCCATAGCCCAGGTCCCCCATAAGGGCTTCACCGCTTAATTTCAGTAAAACCCGTCGATAAACTATCGTCATGCCGTCACTATTTTGTTGAGTTGCAATTGCTTCCAACCTACCATATCAGTAGATCGTCCCTTTTGAACGGTAATGGGAATTGGGCATTGGGGAATGGGGAATGGGGAATGGGGATTGGGGATTGAGGATTGCGTAATGGATAATGGATAAGGATGAATTGCCAATTGTCAATTGTCAATTGTCAATTGTCAATTGTTAACCTTCTTCCTTCTTCCCTCTTCCTTCTTCCCTCTTCCTTCTTCCTTCTTCCTTCTTCCCTCTTCCTTCTTCCTTCTTCCTTCTTCCTTCTTCCCTCTTCCTTCTTCCTTCTTCCCTCTTCCTTCTTCCTTCTTCCCTTATTTGCGCCACTTGACGGAACAACCGATGGAGTCAGTGGTAGAAGGTTCAACAGATTCACCCTGAAGGACTTGAGAAAGGGCATTGCGTAAATAAGGAGCCGTAACCGCGTTAGGATCATTGGCATTATCATCCACTAAACCGCGATAACGTAATTTCCCCTCATGATCAAGTAAAAATACCTCTGGAGTGTTTCGAGCTCCAAAACTTTCGGCGACATCCTGGGCGACATCCCGAATATAGGGAAAATTGAGTTGATTCTCGCTGGCGAAAACCTTCATATTCTCAAAACTATCATCGGGATAAAAGTTCGCGTCATTCGGATTAATCCCGATGAGAGTCACTCCCTGATCCTGAAAATCTGTTTGAATTTGCTTGAGCCGCTCCAGATATAAGCGCACATAGGGACAGTGATTACACATAAAAATCACTGCTACGGCCTTATATTGTTCCAGATAGCGAGCTAAATGGTGAACGCGATCGTCAACTCCGGGTAATTCAAAATCCGGTGCGTAACCACCTATAGAAGTCCCTGTCGTTTCGATATCTCCAATCATATTTTTTTATCTGCAACAACTATAATTGCCCCACGTCTTACTATTTTACCAACCTTTTGCTAAGGCCTGATATCCGATTAGCTTGTAAGCTAACTTCGCCGCGGTAAATTCTGATACCACCGAATCGACAATGGGGGCTAATTCCATAATGTCGCATCCGATGACATCATGCTTTTCAAAGACTTCTCGCAAAAAGGTTGTTAGTGAATACCAGTTAAGCCCACCGGGTTCGGGTGTTCCTACCCCTGGAATTAAGGTCGGATCAATTCCATCTAAGTCTATGGTAATAAAGACTTTCTTTGTTTGAATAGACTTAATCGCCTTTTCTTTCCAGTCTGGTTGTGTCGCGATTTCCCTGGCTCGAAAAACTGTCAGTTGTTTTTCTTTAATCAAGTCGGCTTCTTCTTTACAAATGGCACGAATACCGATTTGGACTGTAGGCAAACCCATATCAATTATACGACGCATCACGCAAGCATGATTATATATAGAACCTTCGTACTCATGGCGTAAGTCTCCATGAGCATCTATTTGAATAACTGTAAATGATTCATGGGGGTACGCGTGGCGATAGGCTTCGACAATACCTGATGTAATACTATGTTCTCCTCCTACCGCGATCACAAATTTATTTTCCGCGATTAGTTTTTCTACGGTTTTTTGTGTCACCTCTAGCATTTCTAATGATGTGACATTATTATCAGAGCGAGTATCGGCTATCGGTTCTGCCGTATAAATACCCACATTGTAACAGGTTTCCGAATCGAGTTCTTCGTCATAACATTCCAGTTGATGGGATGCTTGCAAAAATGCCTCTGGGCCTTGGGCACATCCTCGACGGTAAGTGGTTGTTTTTTCGAAGGGTATTGGTAAAATTACGACTTTCGCGGTTTCGTAGTCTGGGACAATTTCCGAACCGAGAAAGGGGACAACTGATGCAGACGCAATGATTGACATAAAGGGAACGTGAAACAAGATTTGCTGTGTTGAACAAGTTTTATCGTGACATAAATTTGGGCATTTAGAACACGCGATCGCGTTTTCTGTTTTTTTGTCTTTGTTAGAGATGTGTTTTTTTTTACCGCAGATGAACGCAGATGAACACAGATGAACACTAGGGATAATCGGGGGGAATTAATTGAGGGTAGGTAATTATTGGGATTATTAATAGCAAAAATGACACAGATATTGTGTTATGATTTTGGCAGCATTTGCTATATCATAATCATCCTTGGGCTTGGTTGGTAAATTAGTCATTTCCCCAGATTCATTTTATCCTAATATTTTTTCGGGTAAACAGGGAAAATCAAATCAATCTCAAATTTAATCGCGAAAATATCCTTGATTTTGTTTTACAGAACTCCCTTTTGAGGTAAAATAAATCCCAAATCCGGGCATCCACAATCCCAAATCTCACCAAACTATACCATGTCAACCGTAGAAAAATCTAGTATTATGCTCCCCGTTGATCAACCTCTGATCATTGCCGGAAAAACCTTTCGATCGCGTTTAATGACAGGAACGGGTAAATATCGTAACCTCACGGAAATGCAACAATGTATCCTCTCGAGTGGATGTGAAATCGTCACTGTCGCGGTGCGAAGAGTCCAAACCCAGGCTCCGGGCCATGAAGGATTAGCAGAAGCCATTGATTGGAGTAAAATATGGATGTTACCTAATACCGCGGGATGTCAAACCGCCGAAGACGCGGTGCGAGTGGCACGTTTAGGGCGAGAAATGGCAAAATTATTAGGTCAAGAAGATAATAATTTTGTCAAGTTAGAAGTTATTCCTGATACTAAATATTTACTTCCTGATCCTATTGGGACTTTACAAGCCGCGGAACAATTAGTCAAGGAAGGTTTTGCTGTATTACCTTATATTAATGCTGATCCTTTATTGGCGAAACGTTTAGAAGAAATTGGTTGTGCGACTGTGATGCCTTTAGGCTCTCCTATTGGATCGGGACAAGGTATTAAAAATGCGGCTAATATTCAGATCATTATTGATAATAGCAAGATTCCTGTTGTGGTTGATGCCGGTATTGGTGCTCCCAGTGAAGCTACTCAAGCAATGGAAATGGGCGCGGATGCTTTATTAATAAATTCCGCGATCGCGTTGGCCCAATATCCCGTGGGCATGGCAAAAGCAATGGGACAAGCAACGGAAGCTGGACGTTTAGCCTATCTCGCCGGACGCATTCCCGTTAAAGACTATGCTGTGGCTTCTTCACCCCTGACAGGGACGATTAATACCTAAACACCTGTAAGATTAAGTGGGATAGAGAAGAAAATGAGGATATAACTTTATGCCCCATACCGATGATGATGGACGCTTAAATAATTTCGCGATCGAGCCCAAAATGTACTCGGCAGAACCCGCCAACTCAGATCAAAAACGTAATTATCTGATCTTAGCAGGAGTGGGATTGCTGTTAGTAGTGGGCTTGATCGTTCTCGCGTCTAAAGTGAGTTAATCCGCTCCGAAAAACATAATGCAGAGCTAGACATTCCTAGTCTCTGCACAAGGAGTGAGCGTGCAGATTTTGTACCCAAATCGGTTAATTCGCAGTGGACTTATTCTCTACATCAACCTTGAGGTGAACGGTAAAAGTTGAACCGACACCCTCTTGACTTTCCACCCCGATGTCACCCCCCATCATCTGACAGAAGCGGCGACTAATCGCTAATCCTAACCCGGTTCCGCCATATTTGCGTGTGGTGGAATTATCCCCTTGGATAAAGGCTTCAAATAAACGATCCAGTTGTTCGGGTGAGATCCCGATCCCTGTATCAGAAACGTAGAGAGATACCCAGTCGTGATTGTTAACGCGATCGCGTGTTACTCTTAGCTGTACGATACCTTCTTCGGTAAATTTCAGGGCATTAGAAATCAAATTAAAGAGAATTTGTCGGACTTTGGTTAAGTCAGCATAGATCGAGCCAATATCCTTGGGACAAACAACTTCCAAGTGATTACGATTCTTTTCTACGAGGGGACGCACCGTTGTCACCACGTCATCGACTAATGTGGGGAGATCAAAAGTCTCTAAATATAAATCCATTCTCCCCGCTTCGATTTTAGATAAATCCAAAATATCATTAATTAAGGATAAGAGATGTTGACCCGCGGTGAGGATTTTATTAATATCGGGAACAATATTTTGATATCCTTCTTCAACGGCTTCTTCCACCAGAATTTCACTATAACCAATAATCGCGTTTAAGGGGGTCCGTAATTCGTGACTCATATTGGCTAAAAAGGCACTTTTTGCCCTCGAGGCCGCTTCCGCTTTATGAACCGAGTCTTTGAGCGCGTTTTCTACTTGTTTGCGTTGGGCAATTTCCAGACGTAGGAGTTTATTCGCACCTTTGAGAAGAGCCGTCCGTTGTTCGACAATCATTTCTAATTCCTGTTTCGCTTTTGTCACGGCATCTTGAGATCGTTGACGTTCATAACCCGCGATCGCCAAGGCCACTAAATTAGCTAAAGAATTAACAAAGGTTCGTTCTTCCAATTCCCAATGACGGGGCGAGCCGATATGTTCATAGCAAATAATCCCCACGATTTGCCCCCCTAAACGGATTGCGACATTTAATGTTGATGTTTTTTCGGAGTTAACTACTGTTTCTAAAGGGGGAAAGTCCTTGATATTAGAACTAGATCCTCGGTCATTAATAGATGAAAAATACTGCATTCTTGCGTCAGTGTGGAGGATTCCCATATCAAAAAGTGACCCCCGAAAATCTGGGTGAAAATGATCTATCCGTTGGGTATGTCGCTGACTACTTTTTTCATAAATATCCAAACAGATTAGTTTTTTATGATGGGGTAATTTAGATTTTATACTTTTAATTAATCCCTCTTGTCTTTGTACTGCTAACTCTTGATTAATAATCTCTAAGGGTTTTGTCTGGTTCACCCCTAAACCGGACACAGAAGGCGGAGAAGGAATCGGTCGAGCCGAAAAGCGAAAATCATTATATAACCATACACTGACTCTTTCTACTTCTAATGTATGGGCCGCTACTTCTGTAATTTTACGAATTGACGCGTTAAGATCGCCACAATTGAGAGTTTTTTCTCTACCCATATCCAACAAAGCTAAACTTTGTTTACGCAGTCGTTGTTCTCGAGTATTAAATTTATTTTGAGGTACAATGCGTTTGGTGAGATCGCGAAAGGTATGTAATAACGCGGCTTCACCTTGAAACGTCATGAGTTTTACTGATACCATCACCCAAAAGGGAATATCATCGGAGGTTTTTGCTTGGAGTTCATAATTTTGAACCAGCCCATCTTTTGTGAGAATATCTAGTAAGGTTTGTCTCTCTGTGGGATCGCGGTAAAAGTCTAGCGTCACCCTGTTAATTAATTGTTCCGATGGTATCCCTAACATCGCACCAAGAGCCTCATTTCCATAGACAACGCGATCGCTCTTGATGTCACTTATCATTACAGGAATTAAAGTTGTGTCTGCCAAGGTAAATACGCGTTCTTCTTTAACTAAAACCGTTGACTCGATATCCTCCCATAGTTTAGATTCTATTGCGTCTTTTTTTGCCTCGGTTTCTTCGAGTAAAACCTTCATTGTCACGTTTTCTTCGGTTACTTTTTCTAATTCTTCTTGGAGACGTTTCAGCTCTAATAAGAGTTGCTCTTTTGATGATTCTTCTTCCCACATAGCACTAATTACTCCTTGCGCTTTTCATTACTTTAGTAACATTATTTTATTTTGCCTTAATCTAGTCCGAGCGCGATCGCCCCTCCTCTTTTGAGACTAATTTTTCTTTTTTCGGGAATTTTATATCATTTCAACCATATTCTTATCCATATTCCTTTAATAATTGAAATTTTTTTTACGACTAGCTCTCCTGTGTGCCTATTGACAAGTTTAGCAAATTTCTCGCCTTTTTTCCTCTATGTTGGAGCTAAAATTCTCTTTTCTGTGTTTTTTTTCCCCCAACAGGAGTTTTCTCTGTTCGCCTAAGACTCGTCTAAGTATTGACAAATTTACTTTTATGTGATAATCAGTGTTGACGGAATCGGTGTGTATTTCTCAAATCTCCTATAGGGGATTAAACCTGAAGAAATAGGGATTTTTTCCATCCCAAATCCCATCTAAAATTCTAAATCTTAAGAGGTATTCTCTATGGCAATTTCTCCTATTACTGAAAAACTTTTAGCCGCCAAAAAAGCTAAAGGTATTAGTTTTGCCGACTTGGAAACTATTTTAGGTCGAGATGAGGTATGGATCGCGGCTCTTTTTTATCATCAAGCAACAGCTTCACAGGAAGAAGTTGATAAAATTGCTTCAGTTTTAGGCTTAGATCCGGGCGAACTTTCCTCTTTAACAGAACCCTCTTTAAAGGGTTCTTTAGAGAGTGTTGTTCCCGTCGATCCGCTCATTTATCGCTTCTATGAAATTATGCAGGTTTATGGAATGCCTCTCAAAGAGATTATCCATGAAAAGTTTGGCGATGGTATTATGAGTGCCATTGATTTTACTCTCGATGTGGAAAAGGAAGAAGATCCCAAGGGCGATCGCGTGAAAATCATCATGTCTGGCAAGTTTTTACCCTATAAAAAGTGGTAAATACACCCTTTGACTATTATACAGGGAAATAAAACGAACCACAAAGGCACAAAGGGCACAAAGAAAAGAGGGTAATTTTCCATCAATTAAAGGTTAAGGAATGAAGAGACGCGACAGAGCCAGTCGCCCACAGTTTAATTTCTCTCTCTCTTTTCTCTGTGCTCGGATGCCCTTGTGATTATACTCCTAAAGGATCGCAACGAATTTCAATGATAAAACCATCGGGATCATAAAAATAAATACCTCGTCCGGTAAGTCGAGTTACCGGCCCATCCGCGATCGTAATTTGATGATATTTTAACACTTCAACGGCATGATCAAATAATTGGGGGTCAATATCAAAGGCTAAATGATTGGCACGCGTAAATTGTTTCTCAGGATCGGGATCTGGGGGGTGTAATTCCGGTTCTCCAAATAAGTCAATAACTGTCCCATCGGGTGTAATAAAATTGGCGACTTTACCCTGTTTTACTAAGTCTTTTAAAGTCGCGGGTATTTCATCATGTTTTAATTGATGTAAGCCTAATATTGTACCATAAAAATGACAAGATTTTTCCATATTTTTGACATTCAACGCGATATGATGGATGCGCCGTAATTCCCCTGGTATTAATGTCGGTTTTTCTGTCATATTTGTATTTGAGATAAATGTGGAAAAGAAACCGGTTTTCTCGCGAGAATGTTTACATATAGTGTTTCGATTTCAGAAGTAAAACTTGTGGCACAGGCATCTTGCCTGTGACGGGCTCAGAGCCCTGCATTTACATCTCATTTAAAAATGCTATAAACTGGAATAAGGTGAAAAGAAACCCGGTTTCTCAGCGAGAATGTTTACATAGACTGGAATAAGGTGAAAAGAAACCCGGTTTCTCGGCGAGAATGTTTAGAGAAACTTCACTAAAAAGAAACCCGGTTTCTGGGAGACTAGGTTGGGTTTTGCTCCACGCGCACGCGACGCGGATCTCAACCCAACCTACGAAAAATGCGGGTTATTTATCTTTAGGAAAAGAATTCATCCCATTAAATAACATAAACAGTCCCCCACCAATAATCAAAAGCGCGATACCACCTGTAATAATATCTAAAGTCCCTGTATTTTCCATAATTCCTCAGTGTCAGATGTGCAATAAGAGAATAAACCGAGTTTTTGAATTTCTCTCTATTTAATCACATATAGTCAAAATTCACTCGGTTTTTCTCGAAAGAAAAAATATTATTACTTAGCTAATGCTTTTTCGATCGCGGTAATTAATTCCGGTGATTCTGGTGAAATTGAACTGCGAAAACGGGCGATTACTTCCCCTTTTTTATTAACCAAAAATTTCTCAAAATTCCAAGAAACATCCCCTCTCGGTTCCACAGAAGAAGTGAGAAATTTATAAAGGGGATGTTGTTGAGAACCCTTAGCATGAACCTTATCAAAAAGCTCAAACGTTACGCCATAATTACGGGAACAAAAGGTTTGAATTTCCTCATTATTTCCGGGTTCCTGTTCCCCATAGTCATTACAAGGAAACCCTAAAACACGCAGTCCTGATTTTTGATATTTGAGATTTAATTGTTCTAAACCCTTATATTGGGGAGTATAGCCACAATAGGAGGCGAGATTAACAATTAAAAGGACATTTCCCTCATACTCACTCAGTTTTTTTTCTTCACCCTTAATTGTTTTTACGGTGATATCAAAGATCGTCGTGTTCATGGTTTACCTATTTTCGTAGTAATTTGGAGCTAGTTTAACATGATAGAGGATAATTTATCTCTATTTGCTAAATTCGGCAAATTTAGCCGCGATCGCGTTTATTCGTTGACGGTTGAGCCCTAAGTCTGACTCTCCTAGACGGGAAGCCGATCGCGTTTGAATTACTTTAGCTTGATCATCAATTAAAAATTCAACATCATCGACAAACCCCATTAAAACCGTGCTAAATTCAGCATAGAGATAATTAGGCGTTTCCGTGATAATTTTGCTCCTATCAAAAGAGAGAATTATTTTTTTGAGATCCGTCATCGCGTATTCTGGACTAGATTTATAGGGTAAAGGTGCAATAAAATGTTCCCCATCTTTACTAAAACTACTAACACAATTAGGACTAGGAGGACAAGGGGCTAATTTGCCATCGTGAATGCCAATATTAGTCGGACGACTACCCGCAAAAATAGTCGGAACATTCGGAAAGACAAACCTCCCTCCTATCCATAATAAGGTAATCAGTAGGAGCGCGATCGTTGTCACCATAAATTTATTCACTGGAGCCGATTTATTTTCCGTAGTTTGCATAAGTTTCACTCATCAAAAAAAAGATCAGATGATATAATTATATCACCTCATTTGCTAATTATAGCAAAAAAAGCCAACCCATCCCTTAAGCATCTGCCCTCGGAAAAACAACTCTCTATTCATCTGTGTTAATCTGCGTTTATCTGCGGTTAAATTATTACCCATTACCGATTACCGATTCCCCATTACCCCTTCTTTGATTTTCCCAGAGAGATAGTCATAGAGCCAATTACCACCAAAACAGCACCTAATATCGCCAAAAATGTCAATGTTTCAGGATGAAAAATCATCGGAAAAATGAAAGAAAGACTGGTAACTAAGACGAGAGTAATAATGGGATTAACCGCTAAGATCGCGCTAATTTTCGAGACTTCTAAATGTGCCATAGCTTCCCCAAAAGCACCATAAGCTAAGACAGTATTTAACGTACAAAATAAAAGAGCCATTCCCACAGGAGGACTTAAAGAGAAAAGCGATCGCGGTGTAGCTAAAGGTGTCAATAAAAAACCCGAAATCCCATAAACCATTAAAAGGATCGTTGGGGAAGGTAATTTTTGCAAAAGTTGTTTTTGTGCCAAGGCATAAACCGCCCAACTAGCAGAGGATAAAATAATCAAACCACTCGCGATAATATATTGCCATTGTGCCTGAATTAAAATGCGTAATTGTTCGTGAAAAAAGAGGGTAAACCCTAAGATCATCACTGCGACTCCGAGCCATTGACGAGGGGTATAATGTTCTCGAAAAATCAACATTCCCCCCCCCGCAAAAAACAGGGTAGAAAATTGAAAACATAATTGGGCATTTCCTGGGGAAGTTTGCCTTAAACCGATCAGAAATAATAAATAATTACCGAGTAAAAATAAACACGCGATCCCCACTAACCCCCAAAGGATATCACGCCAATTTTGCCGAGAAGGAAATTGCTTTCGCCACAGCAGATAAACCGTCAAAAGTGCAAAAGCACCCACCAAGCGAAACCAAGTAATAGTATAAATATCAATGCCTTGGGAGGCGAGTTTCAAGAAAATGGGAAACGCGCCCCATAAAAACGAACTTAATAGGGCTAATGCTAACCCTAAACGCGATCGACCCGAAATAGAATGAAGTTCCATAAAAAGATTTTACACCCTATTATGTTGTGATTCATGTATCATTTAATACCAAGGAAGAAGCCCGAAGCATTGGGGTATGAAAATTTGGTTTTTTTGAAACCGCCGATTTAGGCGAAGCCTTCCCGTAGGCTACGCTCCTTAACGCGATGGGGATAAACGCAGACATTTTAATCCGATAAATTTTGTAGGGGCGGGTTTACCGGAATTGCTCCTAGCAATAAATAACCGATAAAAACCCGCCCCAAAGCGCGATCGAATTTTTTGTTTTAACCGCAGATAAACGCAGATAAACACAGATGAGGACAAACACGGATATTGTCGTGATGTCAGAAGGGCGAACGATGGGAATCGAACCCACGAGTGGAGGAACCACAAACCTCTGCCTTAACCCCTTGGCTACGCTCGCCATTACAATAATAAATATAGCATCATAGTTTAAACCTGACAAGTACCTGTGAAAAAAATTTTTTATGACTTATTGTATTGAGCCCGGATGCGCCCAGCCCCATAATTCGGACATCCATAACCATTGTCAAAGTTGTGGCTCACCCCTACTACTGCAACAAAGGTATCGTCCCCTGTCTCCCTTGAGTCAAGGGGGTTTCGGCAAAACCTTTATCGCGGTGGACGAACAACTCCCCCTGAAACCCCAGGTAGTTGTCAAACAATTAGCATTTTCTCGTGAAAACCCCGAAAGTTATACAATCGCCCTCAGACTTTTTCAGCAAGAGGCAATTCGTTTGAACGAATTAGGGGAATATCCCCAAATTCCCCAACTCTATGCCTACTTTGAGCAAAACGGATCTCTGTATCTAGTGGAGGAATTTATCCAAGGGCACACCCTGGAGGAAGAGTTAAAAGACAAGGGAGTATTTAAGGAAAGTGAGATATTAGAACTTTTGGATCAATTATTACCTGTTTTACAGTTTATCCATGAACGTCAGATCGTTCATCGAGATATTAAACCCGCCAATATCATGCGTCGGACTTCCCAAGTCTCCCCTTTACAAGGCGCGATATCTGAACCCAAGTCCACTGCACAAAAGTCTATTGAGACAGAGATTTCTCTTTGGGAGCTTTCCCAAAGGGAGACTTCTCTTTCCCAACCTTCCCAAAAGCCCATATCTTTTTCCCAAGCTTCCCAAAAGGAGACTTCTCTTTCCCCCTCTTCCCAAAAGCAGATATCTCTTTCCCCTTCTCAGCTCAAGCATCGGGGGGATCTAGTCCTGATTGACTTTGGGATAGCCAAAGTCTTAACAGGAACAGCCTTAGTCAAAACAGGTACTATTATTGGTAGTCCAGAGTATATGGCACCAGAGCAGACAAGAGGAAAAGCCCTCCCCGCCAGTGACTTATTTAGTTTGGGTGTAACTTGTATTCATTTATTAACCGGGGTATCCCCCTGGGATATGTATGATATGACTAAAGATCGCTGGATATGGCGACCTTTTTTACCTAATGGTGTCAATGTGCGCGATCGCGTGGGCAAAATACTCGATAAATTATTACAAAGTGCCGTAAGTTCACGTTACCAGAAAGCCTCAGAAGTCTTACAAGCTCTTCATCCCCCCCAAGTGTCCCCATCTCGGACACCCAAAGCCGCACCAACCCCCCCCAAAACCGTTCATTTTTGGGAAAAATTATTTCCCCAAAGTCCAGATCCCCGCGAAGATGACCTCACTTCTGCGGTGGGCTTAGACTATAAACCATTACAAAATCTCTTAAGCAGACAACAATGGAAAGAAGCAGACTTAGAAACATGGGGCCTTCTGTGTGACGCGATCGGAAAAAGACGCAGGAGTTATCTCTATCCTCAAGAGCTTACTCAACTTCCCTGTGCCGACTTGCTAACCATCGATCGCCTTTGGGTTAAATATAGTAAAGATCAGTTTGGCTTTAGCATCCAAAGTCAAATCTATGAGAATGTAGAAAGAGACTACGGAAAATTTTGCGATCAAATTGGTTGGTTAACCTATAATCCCCATAATCCCTCCGAAGGGTTACAATTTAAACTATCAGCACCTAGTGGACATTTACCCTCACGGATTTGGACTGCAGGATCAAAATGGTGGCAACACGCGGAGGTGATCGCGGATAAATTCAAAGAATGCGATGAGTTACCCAGTCGTGATGTCCCAAAACTCTTTTCCTCCTAGTCCTAATATTATCTTTTTGTCGTATCGACGCGTAAGGGTGATTTAATTATTCAGTGTCAGGACTTACCTGAAAACAGAATAGAAGCATCGTTTCTCCTGTTAAAATGATAGTAAAATAACTGATTTTTCTGATAAATACCAGTTTTTTGTCCGTCTTTAAGTCTATTTTTGATTGCAATTTACCCCTTGCACAAATTCCACCTCTACCCGCCCAAATTACCATGAGTTACTGTGTCAATATTTCTTGTAAAAATCCTCAAAATTTCATCAAAGAAACCCTTTGTAAAAGTTGCGGTTCGCCCCTCTTACTTAAAGAACGATATCGTGCGATTATGCCTCTCAATAAAGGCGGAAAAGGAAGAACTTTCTTAGCCATTGATGAACTCATTTCCTCTAAACCCCAATGTCTTATTAAGCAATTTTTTATCGCTCCCCAAATCATCCGTCATCCCCAGAAAAAAGCATTAATAGAAAAAGAATATAAAATATTAAATGAACTAGGAAAACATTCACAACTTCCCCGTTGTTTAGATGGATTTGAGCGAGAAAATATCATCTATTTAGTACAAGAATTTATCGTGGGTCCAACTCTGGAAGATGAACTTAAAGCTAATCTTTATAATGAAGGAAAAATTTGGCAATTATTAAATGATTTATTACCCGTTCTCCAGTATATCCATGAACGGGGAGTCATTCACCAAGATATCCAACCCGAAAATATTATTCACCGTCCTTCGGATCTGAAACCAGTTTTAATTGATTTTAGGCTTTTTCAAGGAGTTCAAGAAACTTTATATAATCAAGTTTCTTCTAGTCGTCTTAGTCGCAGTTATATAGCCCCTGAAGTAATCAAAGGAAAAATCTGTTATGCCAGTGATCTCTATAGTTTAGGCGTGACGTGTATTCACTTAATAACCAATCTTCCTCCTTTAAATCTGTATGATTTTAAAAATGAACGATGGCGGTGGAATGAATTTTTACCACCCGGAAATACCGTCAGTTATTCCTTACGAAAAATTTTAGATAAAATGCTAGAACCTTCTTTAATTAATCGCTACCAATCAGCCGCGGAAGTTTTAGGAGATGTCAATCTAGTTTTATCGGCTTCTAAAAAAATGTTTTTAAGGTCAATTAATGCCGAAAAGTTTAATCAAATTAAATCCCGTGATTCCGAATTAGAAACATTATTAATCGACAATTTCACGGAGAAAAAGGAAAATAATCACGAAGCGGAAACATTGCTTTTAATAAATGATAAAAAACATCCTCAAAAATTTAATTTGGATTCAGAAGCAGAGACTTTACTTTTTACGGAAGACTATAAAGGTAATGAAAAAGTAGATCCCGACGAAGAAACTTTACTTTTAGTGGAAACTGACGATAAGCCAAAATTAGATTCGGAAGCGGAAACTCTGATATTAGATGAAAAAAACCAAAGAAAACCAGAAATAAAACCGTCATTGCCACTGAAAAGACCACCCAGATTTTCTTTCAATAGTGCTAGGGGAATTAGTTATACTAAACTCCAAGGTTTCTTAGCAGAAAGAAATTGGAAAGATGCGGATAAGGAAACTTGGGCGATTTTATGTAAATCTCTGGGACTTGCCCCAGAAACATCCATTGACTGTAATCAAATTCACGAATTACCTTGTGAAGATTTAACTACTCTTGATCGTCTCTGGATGTATTACAGTGACGGACGTTTTGGTTTTACTCCTCAACGTCAAATTTATGAAAGTGTCAAACGAGATTATTTATTATTTTGCGATCGCGTGAAATGGCCATCTCACTACACTTCTACCTTATTACAACAACTGGAATATAATGATCGAGCACCGGAAGGCCATTTACCCTCTCGTTGTTGGGTAGGCGGGAGTCGTTGGGTTCGTCATTTAGATGTCTTGGGAGCAAAGTTAATGAAATGTGACAATAGATAAGTCAATCTCGCCCTATGAGATATGATAGAAAAGTCGCGTTTAATAATTTTATGTCGGCCGGTAATCAATTACGAAAAATCTTAGAAAATCCGGGGATATTAGTCCTCCCCGGAGTCTATGATTGTTTAAGTGCTAAATTAGCAGAACAATTAGGGTTTGAAATCGTTTTTACCAGTGGTTTTGGCATTTCCGCGTCCACCTTGGGAAAACCTGATTATGGTTTTCTCACCGCGACGGAAATGTTATATAGTGTCGGGAGAATTGCCCAATCTATTAATATTCCCTTAGTTGCTGATTTAGATACGGGTTATGGCAATCCTTTAAATGTGATTCGCACGATTACTGATGCTGTTAATTTGGGCATTGCTGGGGTAATTTTGGAAGATCAAGAATGGCCGAAAAAATGTGGTCATTTTGAAGGGAAAAAAGTGATTCCTCTGGCCGAACAAGTCCAGAAAATACGCGCGGGGGTGCAGGCACGAGGCGATAGTGGTTTAGTTATTATTAGTCGTACAGACGCGTTGGCTCCTTTAGGGTTAGAAGAAGCTATTCGTCGTGGCCGTGCTTATATTGACGCGGGTGCTGATATTCTTTTTATTGAAGCACCTCAGTCTCTTGATGATTTAAGCGCGATCGCGTCTTCTTTTCCCGATGTTCCCTTATTTGCCAATATCATCGAAGGGGGAAAAACTCCCTTTTTATCAGGATCTCAATTACAAGAGTTAGGCTTTAAAATCGCGGTTTTTCCCTTATCGGGTTTATTTGCTGCGACTCACGCGATGACACAGTGTTTACGTCAATTACGCGAAAAAGGAACTACCGCGGGTTTTTCTAATTTAGTCTCTTTTCACGAATTTGAACAAATTATTGAAGTTCCCAAATATCGCGATCTCGAACAACAATTTAAGGAATGAAGGAAGAGGGAAGAGGGAAGAAGGAAGAAGGAAGAAGGAAGAAGGGGAGGAGGGGGAGGATAGGGAAGAATGAAGAAATAATAAACCACAAAGTAATTCCTAATAAGAATGAAACAGGTAGGTTGGGTTGAACGGTAGTGAAACCCAACTTTTATGACTGATGGGAAGTTCCAACTTTAATTGGAATTACTATATCAATTCCCCATTCCCCATTCCCCATTCCCCATTCCCCATTCCCCAATCCCCATTCCCCAATCCCCATTCCCCATTACCCATTACCCATTCCCTATTCGCTATTGCCAGAATTATTCTGATCAGATAGAGGCGGTTTTTTGCTGCCAACACCCAGAGTCTTTTTAGAATTTTTTAACTCTTTCCAAAGAGTCTTAATTTCTTTATACGCTCTCTCAGGAGAAATTTTACCACCTGTTTCGAGGGAGCAAATATAAGTGATTTTCTGGGCAAATTCTTGCAAATTTGCATTAAAAGCCAAATTTTCTGGCGTAAAATCCCCGTAGTAACGACTGCGAGGATTGAAAAATTCGTCTCTTTCGCTCATAGTTCCCCCTCCATTAAAACATTCGTGTAATTTATATAAACAAGATGCACAGTTCCTCGGTTGCATCCTGAGTTTTCACAACGTCGAGGCGGTTACTCACTTCTATTCTATTCAAAGAAAGAGTTCTGTGGTGTTTTTAACCTTGCTTTACATAATTTTAACCTAACCGCAACTCTTTTTAACCTTTCCTTAACCAAAATCCCCTCAAAAAAATAGGGCCCCAGACTTGCCCACTTCTTTATCACATCCGATGATTTGAGCGGGATCGCCTTTGCCACCCATATTCCTCCTGACAAAAAAATAGGGTCGATATTCCTAATCATAAACAAATAGGGCGCGATCGCGCCCACTCCTGTGTCACAGATATTCCTAATTGTTGCACCCACAACCTTTGTGACCACATCCTGTGCCATTGGGATGACCCTCTGCACACGCGCTGGAACAGAAATATTGTCCACCTTTGGAGATCGCGTCACTCAGTGTCGTCACACAGACACAAGAAGGACAAGCACATTTCACTTCATTCACGGCTGTCATGGGACTTTCTCCTCATTTCTTTGGCTATTTATATTTATATATGAACATGTATTCAATCATAAGTCAAGAAAATGTCATGGAACTTAACAAAAAGGTAAGTAAGCTCTAATCTAATCGCGAAATTCCCCTTCTTTGCTAGATTGGTTGAGGGGTTAACCCGAAAAATGTCAGGAAATCTTGAAATATGAGTGAAGACAAGCCAAAAACTGCTGTAAATTCTGTGTGGAAACCGATAGGGCTGTTTGTAGGGGGCGCGATCGTGGGAAGTGCCCTGACATTAGGGGGATTATTCGCGTGGCAAGATATTCAAAAACGCTCCGTAGTTCAAATTAAATTACCCTCTTCCAACAACGCGATGTCAACGCGATCGGCCTTTCCCACCCCAACAACGCGATCGACACCTGACATTCCACCACCACCGAATCTACCAATAACAACCCCATCACCCTTAGTCAGCATTCCAGCAATTAGCACAAATACCAGCAAACAACCACAAAGCCCAACCTCAACCCCAGCCGCCCAAGAGCGTATCAAATTTGAAATCGGTACAACCGGAACCACCCTCAAAAATAGCTTAAAAGCAAATCAGTCCACGCGATATTTACTCGAATGTCGCAAAGGACAACGTATTACAGTTAACCTTCAAGAAGGAAATATTAACCTGGAAGTATTAGCACCCGACGGTAGCAAACTGGGTTCAATTGTCAAGGAAAGCAAACAATGGGAAGGTGAATTACCCAGTGATGGCGATTATACTATTGAAATTTCTACCCCTAAAGACTCTAACTACTCCGTGAAAGTAGAAGTCCTTTAGGAGTAAAATTATGTCATTGGGGGAATGGATAAAAGGAGAAACAAGAAGACGGGTAAATCGGGAAAGGTAGAACCTTTGAAACTCTCCCTAAAAAAGAGAGTAAGAAAAAGTCATTAAGAGGAAAACTCGGAAGAAAGAAACTTCAAACAAGTAGGGACACGGCACTGCCGTGTCCCTACAATTGGGGACTGGGAAAATAGGGAAATAGGGAATAATTAGACATATCCCAAAAATCTGATCAAAGGCAGGCTAATGCCTATCCTACAGTAGTTTTTAGAGATGTCTGTTAAATTTACCAAAAAATTTCTCATCATTCCTTCTTCCTTCTTCCCTCTTCCCTCTTCCTTCTTCCTTCTTCCCTCTTCCTTCTTCCTTCTTCCTTCCTTCTCATTGTCGTTTATTTTGGAATCAAAAAAACTGTGGTTGTAGTATCAGATCGGGCTTCCTACGAAGTCAAAACTCAAGAAATTGCCAAACAACTTTTGGCAGTAACCCAGGAGAAAAAACGCTCCTTTTTAGGTCAATTACAAGACCAATTCCGCTGGGATGATAAATTATTAGATTGGGCTATGGCCAGCCCTGGTTTACGAGTACAATTATTTCGCTTTATTGACTGTTTACCTGCTCTTCGCAGTAAACCGGAAATCGCCCGTCATTTACAAGAATATTTAACCGCCGAAGAGGTTGAATTACCGGACGCGTTAAAGAAATTACTTAACTTTGCTAATGCCGATTCTGTCCCCGGACAATTAGCGGCAACGACTGTGGCTCCCGCGGTAGAAACTCTGGCAAAAAAATATATTGCCGGCGAGAATATTCCCCAAGTTATTAAGACATTAGAGCGTCTGCGAAAAGATAAATTAGCCTTTACCGTTGACTTATTGGGAGAGGCCGTTATTACAGAAGAAGAAGCGCAATCTTATCTCGATCGCTATTTGGAATTAATGACGGAACTTACTAAGGCGGCTAAAAATTGGTCTACAGTCGACCTCATTGATAAAGCCGATGGGGAAGATTTAGCGAAAGTGCAAGTTTCGGTAAAATTAACCGCGTTTTATTCTCAATTTGATCCTTTAGACGCGGAGGGCAGTGAGGCTAAAGTCAGCGATCGCGTGCGTTTTTTACTACGTCGTGCCAAGGAATTAGGAGCCGCGATTCACTTCGATATGGAACAATATTCCTATAAAGATTTAACCTTGAGTATCCTCAAGAAAATCTTAATGGAAGAAGAATTTCGTAATCGTACTGATATTGGTGTCACTTTCCAAGGTTATTTACGCGAGAGTGCCAAAGATTTACAAGAGTTCATTGCCTGGTTAAAATTACGCGGTTATCCCCTTACTATTCGTCTGGTTAAAGGCGCATATTGGGATCAGGAAACCATTAAAGCCATGCAAAAAGATTGGCCTCAACCTGTTTATAATGATAAAGTTGCGACGGATGCGAATTATGAACGGATGACGGAAATGCTGTTAGAAAATACTGATGTTTTATATGCAGCTATCGCGAGTCATAATGTGCGCTCCCAAGCCCACGCGATCGCGATCGCAGAAACCCTTAAAGTTCCCCGTCGTTGCTTTGAAATGCAAGTCTTATACGGCATGGGAGATAAACTCGCGAAAGTCTTAGCCGATCGCGGTTATCGAGTGCGAGTATATTGTCCCTATGGCGACTTATTGCCCGGAATGGCCTATTTAATTCGGCGTTTATTAGAAAACACAGCAAATAGTTCCTTCCTGCGTCAAAGTTCCGAAAATCGTCCTTTAGAGGAACTATTAGCTCCTCCCATTCCGAAAGGGAATGAAGAACTTGTTTATACGCGAGTATTCCCTAATGCACCAGATACAGACTATGCCAAAAATGACCTACGCGAAAAAGGTCAAAAAGCCATAGAATCTGTGCGTCAACAATTAGGAAAAACCTACTTACCCCTAATTAATGGTGACTATAAAAACACCATAGAAAGTGTTGATTCTGTCAACCCATCTCAGCCCAGTGAAGTAGTCGGAAAAATCGGTTTATTATCCCTCGAACAAGCCGATGAAGCCATTAAAGCAGCTAAAACAGCCTTCACCGGATGGCGTAAAACCCCTGTGCGTGAACGGGCAGGAGTGTTAAGGAAAGCCGCAGAAATTATGGAAAAACGCCGCCATGAGTTATCAGCATGGATGGTATTTGAAGTAGGCAAACCCTTACGCGAATGTGATGTAGAAGTTTCCGAAGCGATCGATTTTTGCCGTTATTATGCCGATGAAATGGAGCGGTTAGAACAAGGTCAAAATTATGATGTTGCGGGAGAAACTAACCGTTATAATTATCAACCACGGGGGATTTCTTTAGTAATTTCGCCTTGGAATTTCCCCTTCGCGATTCCTGTAGGAATGACAGTTGCTTCCTTAGTCGCGGGAAATTGTACTCTCTTAAAACCCGCGGAAGTTTCATCAGTAATCGCGGCGAAAATTACCGAGATTTTAGTCGAAGCCGGAGTGCCTAATGGGGTATTTCAATATGTACCTTGTAAGGGTTCTAGTGTCGGTGCTTACATGGTAAAACATCCTGATGTTCACATGATTACTTTTACCGGATCTCAGGAAGTAGGATGTCGTATTTATGCCGATGCTGCGATTTTACAACCAGGGCAAAAACACTTAAAACGAGTTATTGCTGAAATGGGTGGAAAAAATGCAGTTATTGTTGATGAAAGTGCTGATTTAGATCAGGCTGTCGCGGGGGTTGTGCAATCAGCTTTTGGTTATAGTGGCCAAAAATGTTCCGCGTGTTCTCGCGTGATTGTCTTAGAATCTATTTATGATACTTTTGTCAATCGGTTGATAGAAGCAACGCGATCGCTTAATGTGGGGAAACCAGAAGATCCCAGTACAAAAGTCGGGCCAGTTATTGATGGAAATGCCCAAAAACGGATGCGGGAATACATCGAAAAAGCTAAAGTTGAATCTAAATTGGCTTTAGAAGTTACCGCCCCCGAAACTGGGTATTTTGTCGGGCCAACTATCTTTACAGAAGTATTGCCTAATCATACTATTGCCCAAGAGGAAATTTTCGGGCCAGTGTTAGCAGTTTTACGCGCAAAAAACTTCGATGAAGCTTTGGAAATTGCCAATGGAACGAATTTCGCGTTAACGGGGGGGTTATACTCACGGACTCCTTCTCATATTGATAAAGCCAAAGCCGATTTTGAAGTGGGAAATCTCTATATTAATCGAGGGATAACAGGCGCGATCGTATCCCGTCAACCCTTTGGCGGATTTAAACTTTCTGGAGTTGGATCGAAAGCGGGAGGCCCCGATTATTTGTTACAATTTCTGGAACCTCGTCATATTACCGAGAATATTCAGCGACAAGGATTTGCACCTATTGAAGGCGTAGATTCATAGAAGGAAGAGGGAAGGAAGAAGGAAAAAGGAAGAGGGAAGAAGACAACTTCCCCAATTCCCAATCCCGATTCCCCAATCCTGATTCCCCATTTTCTAATCCCCAGTCAGCTAACACCACAAGTTTCCCCCCGAATTTCGGGGGGGTATCCTAACCAGACTTTGGATGCATCTCAATATTTGCAAATATAGCAGGGAAGTCCGAAGAGGGCACTTCGACTCCGCTGAGTAACTAGAGGGAACACCCTACACCCTACACCCCTACGGTGTTGAGTATTTGTACTAAAATGAGATGCTCCCCAGACTTTTTTATAACTAGCAACTTTGGTTAATTAGCAACTTAGCTGAGATTAAGAGAGAAATTCTCTCAAATGTTGAGTCAACCTCAATTCACCCTCAATAATAAAAATGAGAAAGATCAAGGATAAATTCCATCTATCTAGTTGGCGAGAGCTACCATCTTGGCTGAAATTTTTAATTATAATAACTCTAGTTCTAGGAATATTATTTCGCCTTGTCAACTTGGATAAAAAAATTTACTGGTATGATGAAACAATCACATCTATGCGAGTATCTGGCTATGCTTATGAAATCAATGATAAATTATTTACGGGTAATATAATTAACCTTGATGCGTTAATGAAATATCAGCGTATCGGTTCTGAGAAATCATTTATTGATACAATTAAATCTGTAGCAACAGTCCCTGAACATCCACCTTTTTATTACTTAATTGCGCGATTTTGGTCACAATTATTTGGTACCTCTATAACAGCAATGAGAAGTTTAACAGCCCTCATTAGCTTATTAATTTTTCCAAGTATTTATTGGTTAAGTTGGGAATTATTTCAAAAAGCCAGTGTCGGCTGGATCACGATCGCGTTAGTTGCTGTTTCACCCTTGCATATATTGTATGCACAAGAGGCAAGAGAGTATAGTTTGTGGACGGTGACAGTGATTCTATCAAGCGCGGCCTTTTTACACGCTCTCCGCTTAGAAACCCGTCCGAGTTGGAGAATTTATGTTGTCTCTATGATATTGGGGTTCTATACTCATTCATTTTCTGTATTATTAGCCATTGGACAAGGAATTTATCTGGTTTTTCGAGAAGGTTTGCGCTGGAGTAAAACTTGGAAAAATTATATTCTTTCATCTCTCGGAATTATGATACTATGGCTCCCTTGGTTTTTCGTTTTTCTCATGAAATTACCAGGTCATCGGCAACGATTAGCTTGGTCAGAAACTAATTTATCAAAACCAGCACTCATTCAAAAATTATTTCTCAATTCTAGCCGAGGATTCATTGATTTTTCCCGCTCTGTTACACCCTCATTTATTATCTATATTGCGAGTGTTTTAGTATTCATCTTAGTTAGCTATTCTATCTATATTATCATCAAGGAGAATCAGAGTAATCCAAACAAAATATGGTTATTTTTGTTATTACTAACTTTAGTAATTCCCTTAACTCTTTTCATACCTGATTTCATTTTTGGTGGGATACGAAGCACCGCAAATCGCTATTTTATACCCAGTTATATTGACCTTCATTTAGCAGTCGCTTACCTGATTAATAGTCAAATTACAATGGCAAACACCCGACAACGAACTCTAGGGAAAATGTTGATAGCCATTCTCCTTTCCTGTGGTGTTTTGTCCAGTGCGATGAGTTTTTCCGCAGACTGTTGGTGGAATAAATCTTTTAGTTGTGGGAATATTAGTGTGGCTAATATTGTCAACTTAGCCCCTCGTCCTCTTATTATTAGCAATTCATCGCTTACTAATATGAATCAAATTCTCTCTCTCAGTTATCGACTTAAACCTGAAGTCAAGTTTCTGTTAATTAATCGGCCCAATCAACTGAAAATACCTCAAGGATTTAGTGATCTCTTTTTATATAATCCTTCGGATGAATTGCGAGCCGAAATTGACAGAGCGTGCCCCTTGAAAATCCAATCCGTTTATCAAGGTAAATTTCTTAAACTGGAAAAATTAGTTCCGCCCAAATAAGCAGAAAAAGGGGACACGATCCCTGCGGGGCTACGCACGCGCCCCCAAAAAAATCAACTAATTTGTCCATTCACAGGTAAAACGGGAGATTGATCAGACTTATGCCCTGACTATATTTATGATGAGGGCACGGAAACCCCACTCCCACAGATAGTATTAATTTAAACCATCTGCATAAGTCCATGTTGATTTTGAAGATATTAATCTAGGGATAACAGGCGCGATCATATCCCCTCAACCCTTTGGCGGATTTAAACTTTCTGGAGTCGGCTCCAAAGCCGGAGGCCCCGATTATTTGTTACAATTCCTTGAACCTCGGGGAGCATCTCATTTTTATAAATTGGTAGTGGGAGCGGAGAGCTCCCTAGGGATCTAATAGGGATCTCTCCGCTCCCACTACAGTTTTTTTTGCTTCTTTGAGATGCTCCCGAATCTCGTCATATTACCGAGAATATTCAGCGACAAGGATTTGCAGCTATTGAAGGCGTAGATTCATAGTAGGAAAAAGGAAGGAAGAAGGAAGAGGGAAGAAGGAAGAAGGAAGAAGGAAGTTGACAGTTGACAGTTGACAGTTGACAGTTGACAGTTGACAATTACCCATTCCCCATTCCCTATTCCTCTTTTCTAATCCCCAGTCACCAGTCATATCAATTCCAGTTAAATAGATCAAATGACTGTAGGGGTGGGTTTGCCAATATCTTAACTAGAAGTCAAAAGTCCAGTAAACCCGCCCCTCCTCAATATTTTATGATTAATCAACCAGACTTGATATCACCTAACACCAAGACGCGGGCTGGTGATAACCCTCCCTATCCATGAAAAATGAAAGAGGATGATAAAATGGCAAATAGTCAGGAAACAAATCATTTTCATTTAGATAAATTGTTACCGCCGAAAGGATGGCGGTTTTTGATTATAATTTTACTCGCGATCGGCATATTTTTTCGCTTCACCAATCTTGATAAACAAATTTACTGGCATGATGAAACCTATACCTCTTTGAGAATTTCTGGTTATTCACAAAAAGAAGAATTGGAGGGATTACTGTATAATGGTGATCTTATTCGTCCTTGGGATCTTCAGAAATTTCAACAAGTTAATTCCGAAAAAACTCTTAATGATACTCTTCAACAATTAGCACATTTAGAACCTCAAGTATCACCCCTTTACGTTACCTTAGCACGATTTTGGTCAGAAGGGTTTGGCAGTTCAGTTGCGGTTATTAGAAGTTTATCAGCCCTGATTAATTTGCTAATATTTCCTGGCATCTACTGGTTAGGCTGGGAATTATTTCAATCACCCACTATTTCATGGATGAGTGTGGGGTTAATAGCCATTTCACCTTTTCATCTTCTCTATGCACAAGAAGCACGTTCTTATAGTTTATGGACTGTAACAATTCTCTTATCCAATGGGGCATTTTTGCGAGCGTTACGAGTAAAAACGACTAAAAGTTGGGTCATTTATGGAATGACAATGGCTTTGAATCTGTATTCTCATCCCTTATCTATTTTGATGGGAATTATGCACGGGATCTATTTGTTAGGAATAGCCGGATTTCGTCAGCAGAAAATTTTAATTTCATATGGCCTCACTTGGCTAGGAATAATTATCGCGTGGATGCCTTGGCTTTTGGTAATTATTAAAAACTTAGAAACAGTTCATGAAAGGGTTAGTTGGACGGAAATAAAAACAACTAAAATTTGGCTATTAACCTCTTTTTTTAAACAAATAACTTTAGGTTTTATTGATTTCACCGAATTACTGAAAAATCCTCATAAATTGATCCATGTATTTTCCCTGATTGCCATATTTTTGATCCTGGTATTAATAGGTTATTCCCTCTATTGTATTGTCGGTAATACCTCGAAAAAATCTGGGTTGTTCATTGTCTTATTAATTGGGTTTGGGGGACTAATTTTTCTCTTATTTGATTTGTTTTTGGGCGGAATTAGATCCCTGTATCCTCGATATCTGATTCCCTATTATTTAGGCATTCATATTGCAGTTACTCAAATGCTTTATCAGAAGATAATTTCACCAATTACATTACAAAAAAAGCTAGGTATAGGGATTTTAGTCATCTTGATTTCATCAAGCCTTATGTCATCAAGCTTTATTTCACAACAGGAATGTTCTTGGTCACGGGAATTTAGTTGTGATAATATTAAAATATCCAGAATTATTAACGAATCTTCTGAACCCTTAATCCTCAGTGATATCATTAGTGATGGAAATAATAGAGGTCAGTTGTTTAGCCTCAGTTATAAACTCCATCCTCAAGTTAGAATTCAGTTAGTAAACTCACCTAATAAACTAAAAATTGCGCCCGGATACCGTGATATTTTCTTATATAATGTTTCGCCAATATTAAGAGAAGAAATTGCCCGATCGCGCCCCTTTCAAATCCAATCAGTTTATCAAGGTAAACATCTTAAACTGGAAAAATTAGCTCCGCCCAAATAAGCCGAAAAACGGGACGCGATCCTTGCGGGGCTACGCACACGCCCCCAAGAAAAATCAACTCATTTGTCCATTCACAGGTAAAATAGGAGATGGAGACTTCAAATAAACTTGAGCTTTATCCTGAGCCCAAAGTTGATAATCCCATAATAACTGGTGCATCAAACGCTGTTTAACCGTCAAAAGTACACTCTTAAGCAAAGCATTTCCCGTCGTCTCTAAAATAGGTTTAGGAGTCAACCAAAGAGGAGGAGGTAACTCCACCTTAACCACTAAATCAGCCTTTCCGCGTAAATAAGTTCCATTATCACAATGATGAGGTTCCAAACGTCCCACCAAATCCAAGTGAAACCGCTGATTAATATATTCTATCCCACGAATTTCACATCCCATCGACCTTAAATGGATCGCGCCATCCCCATTTGCCCAAACTCTCATTTCCACAGTCGGTTGAATTTTTAACATCATAAACTCCAAAGGACGCATTTTCAGACGAAAACGCTCCTCACTGAGTTGATCCAAACGACTCGGATCAACTAAAGCATTTACAAGACGTCGCGGTTGACGCAGATAATGTTGAATGGGGACCTGTTCATCAGGTACTACAATCTCAACAGACTGGGAAGCATTAAAGCGAGTATACATGAGAGGATGGTATAGGATTCTTAATGATTGGCTTCATAAATCTTAACACTTATTCACTATGACTTACCCCGAAACTAGCTTTCTTGACCCAAATTTGTCATTTTAGGCGAAAGTCTCAAGGGAGAAAGTCCGTTTTTTCCCTTCTTCAGAGTAAGTCCTGTGAGTAATTGCCTGATCATACTCACAGATTGATGAGAAAAAAGTAAATTTTTGTAACGTAATATTACCTATTATGACTATATCTGTTGCATATCTTGGTCCGGTGGGGACGAATGCGGAAACTGCCGCGATTCAGTATATCAATTGGTTAAAAAACCAAACAGGAGAAGACAGTTTATTATGTCCTTATCCGACAATTTCCCAGGGGATTAGTGCCGCGATTTCCGAGGTAGATTTTGCCGTAGTTCCCGTAGAAAATTCCATTGAAGGGAGTGTCACCGTCACCTTAGATAGTTTATGGCGTTTAGATAGTCTTCGCATTCAATACGCGTTAGTCTTACCCATTCAACACGCGTTAATTACCAATGCCAAAACCTTAGCCGAAATCAAAACCGTTTATTCCCATCCTCAAGCCCTATCCCAATGTCAAGAATGGTTAGATAAACACACACCTTCCGTGCAAATTATTCCCAGTAATTCCACCTCAGAAGCCTTAAAATATTTAGAGGGGGATGATAGTGCTGCCGCGATCGCGTCACCCAGAGCCGCCCAACTTTATCACATACCAATTTTAGCCCATCCCATTAATGATTATCCCGATAACTATACCAGATTTTGGGTATTAAGTCAGAAAGATCATGATCAAGATAGACGCGATCGAACCCATACATCATTAGCCTTTAGTGTACCTGCCAACGTTCCGGGTGCATTAGTCAAACCCTTAGAAATATTTGCCAGTCGAGGCATTAATTTAAGTCGGATCGAATCACGTCCCACCAAACGCTCACTAGGAGATTATGTCTTTTTCATTGACATCGAAGCCGACGCGACACAACCAGAAGTAGAAGTCGCGTTAAAAGAATTAGAAAACCATACAGAAACCCTAAAAATATTAGGAAGCTATCGAGTCCTTCCCTTGTAGGGGCGTTCGCGTAGCCTGCGTGTAGCGCATAGCTTTCGGGCGACAAACTTATCAGATAAACCAAGATTTAGATTGCGGAATGCTTCACCCTTGCTTCCCCCTTGCTTCTTGCTTCGGGAGTATCCGGGTTTGGCAAATACTATTAGTGAGGGTGAAGCATTCGGGTTATAAATAATCGGTTTTGGGTGATAGATTCTTTGTCAAAATGCTATGGGTAGCGCCCTGGCTTCGTCAAGGAACAAAAATGAGATGAACCCCTTACTTCGCCCTTACTTCGCCCTTGCTTCGCCCTTTGCCAAAATTAATCAACTCCTACCATTACCCCTTCATTTTCTGACACAAAATGGCGATCAAGCAAATCAGAAACCTCCCTTACATCCACCCGACTATAACGAACCTTATCCGGCATAATAATCAAATTAGGCGCAGCTTTACACAGCTTTAAACAACCAGTTTCTTGAATTTTCACCTGATTTTCTAAACCGCGAGACTCGATCATGGCTTGTAAAGCTTGACAAACCGCCTTACCGCCACGTTTTTGACAATCAGACTTTTGACAAACTAAAATTTTCGCCTTCCCTTGAGAGCCACTCACCGGAACTTGCGAAACACTAGAAACGGTCGAAAAACCATCCCCTTTTTCCTCTGGAAATCCTAATTTACTCTCAACATTAATTAAAGTCGAATCCGAAAGAATATCATTCTGATTAATATAAGAAAAATTGACCACCTCAATAAGCCGATCCGCTTTCCACTTAATTTTACCCTTAGTCCAATTAATCTTTTTCACTCCCATCACCCGCACCCGAAAACCAGGTTTTAAGACATTCCCTAAATAACCCCGTAACTTCGGAGAAACTTTAATCCAAATTTCTTCATTAGAACCAATTGCCATTTTTAACGACTTCAGCTTATAACCATCTTTAACTTGAAGTTCAAGAATATCACCTTCTAAGGAGAATTGCGAAACAAATTTGTGAGACATAGACATTTTTTTAATCGTTGTAAATGACAGAAAAACGCACAAAAAAAGACCCCTATAACCAGCAAGAATGACGACAATCGCGCCATAACCTGTAAAATTCATCCCCCTGTGGTTGCCCCATCGGCAACCGGGCATCGCCCCGACTGAATCTTCAGCATAACTCAAGTGCAAATAATTCTCAATAGAGGAGAAAAAAAAATTGGCTAACTTAGAATATTTAGCAAAAAAGCTTGACAAAAAAATTAAATAGTGTATGAGAGGCTGTAACCGGGTTTCTTCACGAAATCCCAAGCTCTCCCTCAAGAGTCGCAGATCACAAACCCGGTTTGTGGTTAACCTCTTACCCCTAAAATCATAGTTCCCTGATCCGGGCAAGTCTGCAATCTTTGTTTTTCTCGACCAAAATCCCCCTGTGCGCGATCGCGACTTTGTGAAATCCCAACTCTAGGGCTTTTTGGCCAATAGCATCGTGATTATATGGATGTGATGTTTTCATCGGGGAAAGGAATGATGCACAAAAGGCGCAATAAGTCAAGTGATATAGAGACAATTTTGGCAGATAATCGATAATACTTTCACAATCTTTAAATTTATAAATTTAAAGTCCAAAATGTCAAAAACGTTACATAATTTAATGAAAGGAGACTTCGATTCGCCAATTCCAGTACGCAAGTAAAACCTCGCGCGAATCCCACGGCATAAATATGGCAGTTAGCATTCAATCCGCTCAATCTATTTTCTCGAACACCGAGATTGCCAGCGTAGTTCCGGCTACCACGGAATCGTTCTATAAACTCAGCGTTGAGGACCAACTGGCACTGCTCTGGTATGCCTACACCGAAATGGGTGTTTCCATCACCCCCGCCGCCCCAGGAGTCGCCAGCATGGCGCTTGTCGAAGGCATACTCAGCGAAATCAAGCAAATGCCCGCGGCGGCTCAAAGCAAAACCATGTTTGACCTAGCCAGCAACGCCGACACCACAATCGGCCGGATTTACACTTCCTTGCGCGTCAACACCAAACTCGGTTTCTGGTACGAGTTGGGACAATTGATGAAACAAGGGGTGGTCGCTCCGATCCCCGCGGGCTATCAAATGTCACCCGAAGCCACCGCAGTTCTCGAAACCATCAAGAAACTCGATCCAGGCCAACAAATTACCGTACTTCGCAACACCGTAGTTCACATGGGCTACGACCCCGATTTCAGCCAAGAGTACGGCAAACGCTCGGCCCCCCGCAGCACTCCCACCGCGCCAGCAGAGCGGGTGAAAACCACGATTGAGGGTATCAGCGAGCAAACAGTTCTCAGCTATATCGACTACATGAACGCCTTCGACTTCACCCCCGCGGTCGGTTTATTTGCCGAAGAAGGTGCCCTGCAACCACCTTTCCAAAAGCCGATCGTCGGTCGCGAAGCGATCCTCAACTATATGCGCGAAGAGTGCGTCGGACTGAAAATGATGCCCGAGCAAGGTGTATCAGAACCCGCAGAAGATGGCTACCGCCAAGTGAAAGTCACCGGCAAAGTCGAAACTCCCTGGTTCGGATCGAATGTGGGCATGAACATCGCGTGGCGGTTTTTGCTTGATCCCCAAGGTCAAATTTTCTTTGTCGCCATCGACTTGTTGGCATCTCCTAAAGAATTGCTCAACCTCATGCGTAATAAGTAGAATCATCCTGTTCTGTTAGTCAAACAAGACTTTCAATCAACCCAGATGCCCCGCGGTCTCTGGGTTTAACTGATATGAGGCATCAATGTCAGCAACAGGCGATGAAAGTCTGTTTCACAAGAGAGAGTTTTAATCTTTTTCAAGATGCAAAGATCGAGATTTTTTACCTGGCAGACCTACTTACAGAAAATTGCAGGTGGATGAAGTACAGCGCTACGCTCAGACGTATTGACGTTCTTAATTGCACAAACCCTTGATTTTATTGCATCTTCCCCTTCTTCCTTCTTCCTTGTGCGATACAGCCGAGAAACCCCGAATCTGCTGTATCGGAGTCAAGACCCAAATTATTGAAAATTATTAGCAAGAGCTATCAGGCAACCGCCAAAAGTCTTCCCGAAAGCACAAGTCCCCCGGAGAAGAACAAACATCAAAGCTGGAGAGAACGTAGCCCCAAAAATCACAACAATAAGGGAAGGCAAGAAGAAAAAAAACTTGCCAAAAACACAATACTGTTATAGAATAAAAATTCTGGATATCCCCACTTACCCATAAAAACCCAAAAACCCTATCCCTGTATTGGGGAAGGGCTTTCAGTGCGGATATCAAACCCCTTGAAAATAGCGAACAGCAAAAAATGCTCTAACTCATGCCCACAATACAGCAGCTTATTCGCTCTGCACGCGAAGAAACCCAGAAGAAAACCAAATCTCCCGCTCTTAAAAGTTGTCCCCAGCGTCGTGGGGTCTGTACAAGAGTTTATACAACAACGCCGAAAAAACCCAACTCAGCGCTGCGCAAAGTCGCACGGGTAAGGTTAACATCTGGTTTTGAAGTAACAGCTTATATCCCAGGTATTGGTCACAACCTCCAAGAACACTCCGTGGTGATGATCAGAGGCGGACGGGTAAAAGACCTCCCTGGAGTCAGATACCACATTATTCGTGGAACCTTAGACACCGCGGGAGTAAAAGACCGCAAACAAGGCCGTTCAAAGTATGGAGCAAAGCGTCCGAAAGCAGCCGGAAGCAAATAAAGCTCTCATAACTCCTTGGGGCTAAAAACGGTTTAAGATAATCAGGCGACCGATTTATCTCCATAAACAGTCTTAAGAACCAACAAATAGCCTGTAATCAAAAATCCCAAAGCAAACATCTAAAATTTAACTATGTCACGTCGTAGGGTTGTGCAGAAACGACCGATTCCCCCGGATTCGGTTTACAATAGCCGCCTCGTTAGCATGATGGTGCGGCGCATTATGCAGCATGGAAAAAAGTCCTTAGCTTCTCGCATTGTCTATGAAGCAATGGACACCATCAAAGAGCGGACCGGTGCTGAACCCCTGGATCTGTTTGAGAAAGCCGTGAAAAATGCCACTCCCTTAGTGGAAGTAAAAGCCCGCCGGGTAGGTGGTGCGACTTACCAAGTACCAATGGAAGTGCGCTCTGACAGAGGTATCGCCTTAGCATTGCGCTGGTTAATCCGTTTTTCCAGACAGAGAAGCGGCAAATCAATGGCGAGCAAACTCGCCAATGAATTAATGGACGCGGCAAACGAAACAGGAAGCGCGATTAAGAAACGCGAAGAAACGCACCGGATGGCAGAAGCCAACAAAGCCTTTGCCCACTATCGCTATTAACTGGTGATTGGGGAATGGGGACTGGTAACTTGGATCAAAAACCATGCAGAAAGCAAAAGTTTGAGTACATCCATCATTCCTCATCCCCAGTAGTTCAGAAGAAAGTATCATTATAGATGGCTTTGTAGTCCCCCCAGTAAGGGTCAGACCTTACCAACATAAATCTAGGCAAAAAAAAAGTTGTCTATGTTTTATGGAACTATAAAATCTTAATAAAGTGTAAAAAATCGCACAGAAACTCAAGGAGGTAGCTGTGGCAAGGACCGTCCCGCTCGAAAGAGTACGCAATATTGGTATTGCAGCCCACATTGATGCAGGCAAGACAACAACAACAGAGAGAATTCTCTTCTATTCGGGCGTGGTTCACAAGATCGGTGAAGTCCACGAGGGCACCGCGGTTACTGATTGGATGGATCAAGAGCGGGAGCGGGGAATTACAATTACTGCTGCTGCGATTACTACCAGTTGGAAAGACCATCAGATCAATATTATTGATACTCCGGGGCACGTTGACTTCACAATTGAAGTAGAACGCTCCATGCGCGTATTAGATGGTGTTATTGCTGTCTTCTGTTCAGTGGGTGGTGTACAGCCCCAGTCAGAAACCGTCTGGCGTCAAGCCGATCGCTATAAAGTACCCCGCATCGTATTTGTTAATAAAATGGATCGGACGGGGGCGAACTTCTATAAGGTGTATGACCAAATTCGGGACCGCATGAGAGCGAATGCAGTTCCCATCCAGATCCCCATAGGAAGCGAAAGCGATTTCAAAGGGATTGTCGATTTGGTGACAATGAAAGCCTACTTTTACACCAACGATCTGGGAACGGACATTGAAGAAAGGGAGATCCCTGAAGATGTCAAGGATCTGGCAGATGAATATCGTCTGAAACTGGTAGAGTCTGTGGCCGAAACGGACGATGCTCTCACGGAAAAATACCTCGAAGGGGTGGAACTAACGGAAGCAGAAATCCGTAAGGGACTCCACGAAGGCACAGTCAATGGCACGATTGTGCCCCTGATCTGTGGTTCTGCCTTCAAAAACAAAGGTGTGCAATTACTGTTAGATGCAGTGATTGAATATCTGCCTTCACCCTTAGAAGTTCCCGCGATTCAAGGGACACTGCTTAATGGTGAAACAGCAGAACGAACGGCGGTGGATAACGGACCGATGTCGGCTCTCGCGTTTAAGATCATGGCAGATCCCTATGGTCGTCTCACCTTCGTGCGCGTCTATTCCGGTGTATTGAAGAAAGGGACTTACGTCCTCAATTCTACCAAGGACAAGAAAGAACGGATTTCCCGTCTGATTGTGCTTAAGGCAGACGATCGCATTGAAGTAGATGAACTGCGCGCAGGTGACTTAGGGGCGGCATTGGGTTTGAAAGAAACCTTTACAGGTGACACTCTGTGCGATGACAGTGCTCCGATTATTCTGGAGTCTCTGTTCATCCCAGAACCGGTGATTTCCGTCGCAGTGGAACCCAAAACCAAGCAGGATATGGAGAAACTCTCCAAAGCCCTGCAAGCTTTATCTGAAGAAGATCCCACCTTCCGCGTTAACGTGGATAAAGAAACAAACCAAACTGTGATCGCGGGTATGGGCGAATTACACTTGGAAATTCTGGTGGATCGGATGTTGCGGGAGTACAAGGTAGAAGCGAACGTGGGAGCCCCCCAGGTGGCCTACCGTGAAACCATCCGCAAGCAAGTCAAAGCGGAAGGGAAGTTCATCCGTCAGAGTGGTGGTAAAGGTCAATACGGTCACGTTGTGATTGAATTGGCTCCCGGGGAACCGGGAACGGGTTTTGAATTTGTCTCCAAGATTGTTGGTGGTTCGGTGCCCAAAGAATATATTGGCCCGGCCGAACAGGGGATGAAAGAAGCTTGCGAATCGGGTATTTTAGCAGGGTATCCTGTTATTGACCTGAAAGCCACTATGGTTGATGGCTCTTTCCACGACGTTGACTCTTCAGAAATGGCCTTTAAGATCGCGGGTTCAATGGCGATTAAAGAAGCTGTAATGAAAGCTTCACCTGTGCTCTTAGAGCCTATGATGAAAGTAGAGGTAGAAGTGCCCGAAGACTTCATTGGAAACGTCATCGGCGACCTTAACTCTCGTCGCGGTCAAATTGAAGGCCAAGGGACGGAACAGGGACTTGCCAAAGTTTCTGCTAAGGTTCCCTTAGCGGAAATGTTTGGTTATGCCACTGATATCCGCTCGAAAACCCAAGGTCGGGGGATCTTCACAATGGAGTTTAGCCATTATGAAGAAGTCCCTCGCAACGTGGCTGAAGCCATCATTGCGAAAAACAAAGGGAACTAATAATCAATCATTGCTAATGGCTAATGGCATTGGTCTAATTGTTTCAGATTTCCCGCAATTAGTGAGTCACGATTAGTTATTAGCAAGAAACCAAGGACAAAGGAAAACATTAAGAATGGCACGCGCAAAATTTGAACGGACTAAACCCCACGTTAATATTGGTACCATCGGTCACGTTGACCACGGTAAGACCACTCTGACCGCGGCGATTACGATGACTTTATCTGCTTTAGGTCAGGCTAAAGCCAGAAAATATGATGATATTGATGCGGCTCCTGAAGAAAAGGCACGGGGTATTACGATTAACACCGCTCACGTTGAGTATGAGACTCAAGAACGTCACTATGCTCACGTTGACTGCCCAGGACACGCGGACTATGTGAAAAACATGATCACGGGTGCTGCTCAGATGGATGGCGGTATCCTGGTGGTTTCTGCGGCTGATGGTCCTATGCCCCAAACTCGCGAACACATCCTGTTAGCGAAACAAGTGGGTGTTCCTAACCTTGTTGTCTTTATGAATAAAGAAGACATGGTTGATGATGAGGAACTCTTAGAATTGGTGGAACTAGAAATCCGCGAACTTCTTAGCTCTTATGATTTCCCTGGCGATGATATTCCTATTGTTAAGGGTTCTGCTCTGAAGGCTCTGGAAAAGATGACTGCTAACCCGAAGACACCAAAGGGTGAAGATAAGTGGGTTGATAAGATTTACGAGTTAATGGAAGCTGTAGATTCTTATATTCCTACTCCTGAGCGCGATATTGACAAGCCTTTCTTGATGGCGGTTGAAGATGTCTTCACGATCACTGGTCGTGGTACTGTGGCCACGGGCCGGATCGAACGTGGAAAGGTTAAGGTCGGTGAAAGTGTTGAACTCATCGGTATTAAGGATACTCGTTCCACCACGGTAACGGGTGTGGAAATGTTCCAGAAGTCTCTGGAAGAAGGTCTCGCGGGTGATAACGTGGGTCTGCTGCTCCGGGGGATTGAAAAGAAAGATATCGAACGTGGTATGGTGGTCGCGAAGCCGAAATCGATCACTCCTCATACTCAGTTCGAGTCTGAAGTCTATATTCTGAAGAAGGAAGAAGGTGGTCGTCATACTCCTTTCTTCTCTGGCTATCGTCCTCAGTTCTATGTACGGACAACGGATGTAACGGGTACGATCGCGAAGTTTACCGCGGATGATGGTTCCGAGGCGGAAATGGTGATGCCCGGAGACCGGATTAAGATGACTGTGGAATTGATTAACCCGATCGCGATCGAACAAGGGATGCGTTTTGCTATCCGTGAAGGCGGTCGCACCGTGGGCGCGGGTGTTGTTTCTCAGATCCTTAAGTAAGGGATTTTAACTGGTAAGCTCTTACCCATTTAAAATTCACGCGTTTAAGCGTGACGGGCTTCGAGCCTGTCCTACTTTAGGTGGTTTAAATGCGATTAGGCTTATTTAGACCAGTTAGGGGTGCGCGATCGCGCACCCTCTACTCTCTAAGTTGACTCGGTAAAATTTTCTGAACCTCGAAAATTAAAGAAAGACAAAAAAATTATGGCTACTATTGCTCAACAAAAAATTCGGATTCGTCTCAAGGCATTTGATCGCCGCATTTTGGATGCTTCCTGTGACAAGATTGTAGATACGGCAAACCGCACAGGTGCGACGGCTTTAGGTCCGATTCCTTTACCTACGAAACGTCGGATTTATTGTGTCTTGCGTTCACCTCACGTTGATAAGGATTCACGCGAACACTTTGAAACCCGGACACACCGCCGGATTATTGATATTCATCAGCCTTCTTCTAAGACGATCGATGCTCTGATGAAATTGGACTTACCCGCGGGTGTTGATATCGAAGTCAAACTGTAAAAATACTCTCAAGCATGGGATGGAAATCCAGATCACTCATACGCGTTACAAAACTCTGGATTTCCCATCCCCGCTCCCAAATCCTCAATCCTAAATTTGTCGAGGGGGCTAAAATCCGTTAAAGTAGAAAAAGGAACCACAAACAGCTTTTAAGGTTAAGGTTAGGACAATGGCATCTTTTTCTTCTGTAGCAGTTCGAGAACTCCCCCTGTTTCCTTTACCGGAAGTTGTTCTTTTTCCGGGTAGGCCTCTACCTTTACATATTTTTGAATTTCGCTACAGAATTATGATGAATACGATTCTGGAGAGCGATCGCCGTTTTGGGGTTGTCATGTGGGACCCGAATGAACATGGCGTGTCCGCGGTGGGATGTTGTGCTGAAGTCATCCACTCTCAAAGATTACCTGATGATCGTCTCAAAGTTATGACATTAGGGCAGCAACGATTTAGAGTTTTGGACGCGGTGCGAGAAAAGCCCTATTTAGTGGGATTGGTGGAATGGATCGAAGATGAACCACCAGAGACAGATTTAAGGCCTTTAGCTAGAGATGTAGAACAATTATTACGCGATGTAGTCCATCTGTCGGGAAAATTGATGGATCAGGCGATCGAATTACCGGATGATATGCCAACTTTACCCAGGGAGTTATCTTTTTGGATCGCGAGTAATTTGTATGGAGTTGCACCGGAGCAACAAGCATTATTAGAAATGCAGGATACGGGCAAAAGATTAGAAAGAGAAGCGGAAATTTTGACTTCTACTCGCAATCATTTAGCCGCGAGGACGGTTTTAAAGGATACCTTTCAGTAAGCTTAACGATGCCATTAACAGAGGCGCGATCGACGCAAATGCGGCGGAAGATATTGGGTTTAACTCTTGTCCAATTCAACCGAGGCAGAAGTGAAAACAATTAATTAGTTGGGGTCAGTTTTTGACTTGACTCAACGTGGAAAACAGAAAGAAGTGAGCAACGGGAGTAAAACCCCTTACTTTTAGGATTTAGCTAGGATGCGGTAGGGACACGACACTGCCGTGTCCCTACCTGTGCCTGTGCTGCAAAGCCGGATTTGTTCAGATTCGCGACGATCATCGCGATACCTTTTTATGGGGAACTAGGACTCGATGAAGGTGTGGAAGAACTAGGAGAAGAAGAACTAGGAGAAGGTGTCGTCATTTCTTCCCAATTCATAATCTCTAGGGTGCCTTTAGCAGAAAAGATCACTTTAAACTCTGCGAGGGCTTCATTTGTTCTATTTCCCACTTGTTTATAGACTAACTGAGATAATAAAGTTTCGATCTCATTCTTGGGAGTTACTTGGATTCCTTTATAACTGACGATCGCGCCATCTTCTCCCACACTAACCTGATAGATTAAATCCTCTGAAAAAGTGGGTGTAGTCGTCCATTTTTGCTTCAGTTGATTTTCCAATTGGCTACGGATATCGCGTAGTTTTGTCGGATCAGTAATTTGGGGAGTAGTTGTTTCTGAAGTTTTTAAGTCTTGGGGAGAAAGGGGTGTTGCTGTAGGGTTAGGAGTTCCCGATCCACTAGGGGTAGGAGTGATCACATTACGACTATTCGCGTTAGGTTGGGGAATAGGTTCCTTGGGACGTTGTACTTCCGGTATGGGAACAAAGAAAAACGCGATAGCCGCTATTACCAAACTGGAAACACCAACAGCCGCGGGTAAAGCACGTTTGGTAATAGGTTCACCCACTTGAACCGCGTGGCGAGAAATCGGTTTAAGCTGTAAAGATAAATCGGGCAAAGTCTGACTATCAGCCAAAAATTGATCTACCGCTTCCACCAAATCAAAAAGCTGTACCGTAGTCAAATCCAAAGAGACAACAACCTTAGCCTTTTCAGAGCCGAGGCTTTCATGGTTACTTTCCGATTCCAGAAGAGTGACACGATGTAAAGTCTTATCAATGGGTTGTAAATGCACCAAAGAAGGTTTAGGGTGATGAACTTCGGGAACAGGTATGCCACTGAGAAACTCTTGCGCGTAGCGACTGACAGCTTGCACAAGACTTTCAAAAAATTCCCGCCCTCCAGTGAGAGGTTGCGCGTGGCCGACTAAATGACATTCCGCACTCATTAAAATAGACATTACAGGTCGAATGTCTAAGAGATTACTGGGAGTGGTCATATCAGCCAAACCTTCCAGAATCAATGTACAATTGGGCAGACTGTACTGCCGTAGAATCGTCATGACTCAACCTCTCCATCAAACAGACTAATCCAAAATCGCGACATTCCCGCGGTTCCTGTACAGAATAGCAGTTTTGCTAATAAATCCAGGGCAAGGGCATTAAGTTTATCATCGGAACTATAGGCGACAACCGTGGAGCGCCGGGGGTTCATACGAGAGCGAAAATGGACTCGGAAACGTTCGAGATACTCTCCTAGGGGTGACTCCGGTTCCACCGTCTTACCCCTTTGACGTATGAGATCCACTTCTAATAATAACTGACGAATTTTCACCGTTAAACGTCGGGCTAAATGACACGCGATCGCGACTAAAGCTTTTGCCTCGACTTCCGTGAGCTCACGACGTTGAGTAGCACGACGCAAAGGGTTCGTGTTCCGCAAAACCCAAAAACCGACCCGATGTTGAATAATACTATCTAATTCTAGTTCTTTGGCGACGGAGAGCATTTCTTCCGCACCGCCTAAAGATAAGGCTTCAAGGGCTAGTAAAATTAGGTCTATATCTAAGCGGGTACGACGCGGACACCCGGTCGTATGGATAGGAACATTGGGCAATTTATCTAAAATAACTGGCTTTGACTCAGCCGGAGCAGTCTCAGTGGGCATTAGAATCACAGCTACATTTTTCCCATCTACTATACTAACAAAATACTCTCAGACAAAAGACATCCACCAGGGAGGATCGACCCAGGGAGGCCTTAATCTTAAGGATTCACATTTTTTCCTAATTTCTTTCTTTATAGCAGATCACTGACCCAAAAAAGAAATGGTATTATCCCTTCATCACTCAACCGCGAACCATTACACATAAAATTATGGATCTTCAATCTCTCATTCGTGATATCCCTGATTTTCCTAAACCGGGGATTATGTTTCGAGATATTACAACCCTCCTGGGAAATGGGGAAGGGTTACGTTATACCATTGACACTTTAGCCGACAAGTGTTCCAGTTTGTGCCCCGATTATGTCGTGGGGATGGAGTCACGGGGATTTCTCTTTGGTGTCCCCTTGGCCTATACATTAGGTGTGGGGTTTGTGCCTGTGCGTAAACCAGGTAAGTTACCCTCCGATGTCCACGCGGCGGAATATGAGTTAGAATATGGCTCCGATCGTCTGGAAATGCACCAAGACGCGATGCCTCCTGAGAGTCGGGTATTAGTCATTGATGATTTGATCGCGACGGGAGGTACAGCCGTCGCCACCACACAAATTTTGGAAAAAGCGGGTTGTACTTTAGTAGGTTGTGCCTTTATTATCGAATTAGAAGCTTTGGGCGGCCGGCAAAAATTGCCTGATGTCCCTATTATTTCTTTAATTCAATATTAGAAGAAGGAAGAAGGAAGAAGGAAGAAGGAAGAGGGAAGAAGGAAGAAGGAAGAGGGAAGAAGGAAGAAGGAAGAAGGAAAATTTATTATGGCTCTTACCTATTTCTTTTACTATTTTTATTGCCTATTCCCCAATCCCTATTCCCCAATCACTATTCCCTATTACCCATGAGAAGAAGGAAGAAGGAAGAAGGAAGAAGGAAGAAGGAAGAAGGAAGAAGGAAAATTTATTATGGCTCTTACCTATTTCTTTTACTATTTTTATTGCCTATTCCCCAATCCCTATTCCCCAATCACTATTCCCTATTACCCATGAGAAGAAGGAAGAAGGAAGAAATAATGAAACACAAAGGCACAAAGACACAAAGGAAGACGAAAGACGGAAGAGGGAAGAAAGAATGAACCACAAAGGCACAAAGGCACAAAGGAAGTGGGAAGAAGAAAAATTACTTATGGCTCTTCCCTATTTCTCTTACTATTTTTCTTCCCCATTCCCCAATCCCTCTTCCCCATTACCTATTCCCCATTACCATACCCATGAATGAGCAAAAAAATTTAGATTGGCCGAGTCAAATTTTCCATACAGTTTTGTCAGATGAAACATTCCTTTATGTTGTCAAAAGATTATTACAAGGACTATTAACTCTATTTTTAGCCTCGATTCTTTGTTTTACCATTGTTCAACTTAGTCCGGGTAATTATTTAGATACTTTACGAGAAAATCCTAAGTTTTCCGCGGAAACTATTAAGCAATTCGCGCAACAATTTGGTTTAGATCAACCAGCACCAGTGCAGTATTTTCGCTGGATTACTCAGATTTTGACTCATGGTAATTTTGGGATTAGCTTCGCGTATCAGCGTTCGGTTTCTTCTCTTTTATCGGAAAGAGTATCCGCGACATTAGTCATGGCTTTTGCCTCTTTATTTTTGACTTGGGCGATCGCGCTACCTTTGGGTATTATTGCCGCGGTTAACCAAAATCGTTCCCTTGATCGAATTTTACAAGTCATAAGTTATACCGGACAAGGATTTCCTAGTTTTATCACCGCACTATTTTTATTAATTGTCGCTCAAAATACATCACCACTGTTTCCCGTTGGGGGAATGACAAGTATTAATCATAATGACTTATCTTGGTGGGGCCAAATTTTAGATTATAGTTGGCATTTAATTTTACCAACACTCGCCTTAAGTATTACCAGTTTTGCCGGTTTACAAAGATTAATGCGTGGACAATTATTAGATGTATTACGTCAAGACTATATTCAAACCGCACGCGCTAAAGGTTTATCCGAAAATCGTGTCATCTATCTCCACGCGTTACGCAATGCGATTAATCCGATTATCACTCTTTTAGGATTTGAGTTTGCCAGTTTATTAAGTGGTTCTTTTATCGCGGAAAATTTCTTTAATTGGCCAGGATTAGGACGTTTAATATTAGAAGCTGTGCAGAATAAAGACTTATATTTAGTCATGGCTAGTTTAATGATGGGGGCTTTCATGTTAATTGTTGGTAATTTATTGGCGGATTTATTATTAAAAGCCGTCGATCCTCGCATTAAATTGGAAAACTTAAAATAAGGGGTAATTATGTATTCTGACATTTTTTACTTAATTCGTTCAAAATTAGATGGAAAATATCTGGTAGCTCATCCGAAAACTAAAGAAGGTATGGGTTATCTGATTCTCTTTAAAGAACATTTCGATGCTCTTTCTTATCTGAATAAATATGCCGAAGATGTACGCGATCGTTTTTCCGTAGAATCCCTGCCCAGTTCCCAATTAAAAACTTTAGTAAAACGTTGGGAATTTGAAGGAGTGGGAATAGTACAAGATCCTCTCTTACCCCGAATAGAATTTTTATAGAAGAAGGAAGAAGGAAGAAGGAAGAAGGAAGAAGGAAGAAGGAAGAAGGAAGAAGGAAGAAGGAAGAAGGAAGAAGGAAGAAGGAAGAAGGAAGAAGGAAGAAGGAAGAAGGAAGAAGGTTTGGGCTATTAATAAAGTCCTTACCGTCGAGGTTGCTATATCTATTAATTGAATTTTCAAAACCCGGTTTCTTTAAGAAACCGGGTTTTTACTGATAATCCTCTGTTAAATTCCTTTGTGCCCTCTGTGCCTTTGTGGTTCATTAATAAGCATTAATTAGGAATGCCCTAGATATAGTGGAAGATTGCCAATTTGTCAAGGGGTTTACACTAGATGTAAACATCGTGATATAGTTTTAACTCATCGCGAAATACGCGACTCTTCCGCCATTGAGGGTGGACGAGTGAAATTTCCAATGTAAAATGTAAAATCTAAAATCTAAACTCCATTAAATTATGGTTCAAGAACTGGAACGAGTGGGACAAAAGCACGAATTTCCTGAAAGTGCTCCCGCGGCTTACCCTGTATTTTTCCGAACATATAGTCGCCGAACCGCCCAAGGACGAGAAACTTGGACACAGGTGTGCGATCGCACCACCCAAGGTTTGAGAAAACTGGGAAAACTAACCCCCGAACAAACAGAGCTCCTATTTCGGATGCAAAATGAACTCAAAGCATTAACATCGGGTAGATGGCTATGGGTGGGCGGCACCGAATGGATCGAACAACAAGAAAACTTTTCGGGAGCCTATAACTGTTCATCCACTAATATTACCGATTGGCGAGCCTTCGGTTTATTAATGGATCTCGCGATGATGGGATGTGGAACTGGAGCCGTTTTAGAACCGGAATATATTAATCAATTACCCCCCATTCGCAATCATTTAACAGTGATATTAGAGGGAGAAATTGGCTCAACTCCCAAGGAGTTACGTCGGGAAAAAACTCAAGTTGAAATTGCTGAGGGAAAAGTTGTTATTTATGTGGGAGACTCTCGTCAAGGCTGGATACAATCTTATCAATCTCTATTACAATTATCAACGGATGAGCGATTTAAGGTCGAAATAGAAGTCATTGTTAATTTAGGTGATGTTCGGCCTGCTGGTGAATCATTAAAAGGGTTTGGTGGGGTGGCAAATCCTGTCAAATTGCCAGATCTTTATCAACGATGTGCGGCTATTTTAAATAAGGCCTTAGGGCGGCAGTTAAATTCTGTTGAATGCTGTTTGTTGATTGATGAAGCGGCTGTGACAATTGTGGCCGGGAACATTAGAAGATCCGCGGGGATGCGTCAATTTGGTTCTGATGATCAATTAGGTGCAACGGCTAAAGATAATCTTTGGCAACAAGATGAAAATGGCAATTGGCGTATTGATCCCGAACGTGATGCACTGCGGATGAGTAATCACACAAGAGTATTCCATCGCAAACCAACAGAGCAGGAATGTGTTGATGCAGTTCGCAAACAATATTATTCAGGTGAAGGCGCGATTCAATGGGCAGGTGAAGCGATCGCGAGAGCGAATAATGATCTACTTTTAACACAGCAGTTAAAAAAACAATTCTTGCAAGCTTATCAAGAAGGAAATGCGAAGCAATGGTTACAATCTCATTATCCTAATCTTGATGTTAATGAGTTAGAACATCGCTTAGGACGTAGGGGTTTGAATCCCTGTGTTACGGCTGATACTTGGATTCATACTGAGTATGGCGCAAGACAAGTTAAAGATTTAATTGGAGTGCAGCAAGCTGTCTATGTTAATGGAGAACTTTTTAGCACTACCCCCGAAGGCTTCTTTTTTACTGGAGTTAAACCAGTGGTTAAAGTGCAAACAAAAGAGGGCTATAGCTTAAGGTTGACAGAAAACCATCAAGTTTTGAAATTAACAGCACAGACGCAAAAAAAACAGTATTCCGAATGGTGTGAAGTTGGCAATCTTAAAATTGGAGATCGCATTCTAATTCACAATCATCGCAATCTCCAAATTTGGGATGGTGCTGGTAGTTTTGATGAAGGATGGCTATTGGGTAGTTTACTAGGAGATGGCTGTTTTTCTGTCAATCAAGGTAATCACACCTATCAAGCTAAATTGAGGTATTGGGGCAATACTCAAATAGAAATGAAAGAGTATGCCTTAACACGGGTGAATAGCCTCACTAAATCTCCTCAATATATCAAAGATTTGCAAGGAATTTATCATGCCAAAAACAAATACTATGAGATTAGCTCATCAAGTTTAGCTCGTCTTGCTAAGACATTTGGTTTACATCATCAGGCTAAAGTAATTACCCCTGAAATTGAGCAGGCGAGTTATGAATTTTATCGTGGATTTCTCCGGGGGTTCTTTGATGCTGATGGAAGCGTTCAAGGAACTCAAGAAAAAGGAATTAGCGTTCGGCTATCTCAAAGCAATTTGCCTGTTTTAGAAGCTGTACAAAGGATGCTGTTGCGTTTAGGTATTGGCTCGACAATCTATCAAAATCGCAGAACAGAAGGATTCAGAATGTTGCCTGATAGCCAGAAAAACTTGGCGGAATATTTCTGCAAGGCATCCCATGAATTGGTCATTGCTAATGACAATATCTATGTATTTCAACAAGTAATTGGGTTCCAAGAGCCAGAAAAATCACTGCTACTAGCAAGCCTACTATCTGGGTATAAACGCAAGTTTAACCGTGAGAGATTTACGGTTGAGATTACTGCGATTATCCCTGATGGAGAAGAAGCAGTTTATGACTGCACCGTACCAGGGGCTTCTCAGTTTGATGCTAATGGATTTGTTGCTCACAATTGTGGTGAAATTATTGGAGCGAATTTTCACTGCGTTAGTGGTGAAACCTTACTAATTACTCGTGAGAAAATATCGAGGATTAAAGATATTATCGGTCAAGAGATAGAGATTTGGAATGGTAAAAAATGGAGTAAAGTAACTCCATTTCAAACCAATACGAATCAAAAGCTTTACCGTATTCAGTTTGGCGATGGCAGCTATTTAGATGCGACAGAATATCACCGTTTCTTCGTCAAGGATCGCTTTGGTAAAGAATACCAAGAAGTCTTAACCAAAGACTTGATGGATTTCAGTCGTTATCAGATTCATACCGAACCATTCCAAATTCAGTATGAAGATGGATCGAATATCGATCCAAGTTATGCTTATACTTTAGGTGTCGCAGTAGGTGATGGGACTATTGATCAAAAAAAACGAGCTAAGATTCGTTTATATCAAGGCAAGTCAGATTTAGTTGTTACTGGGCATAAATCACTAGAACGCAACTACGATTATTTACCTGCATTTACTGATGTCACAGAGTTAGAATTCTCGGCAGAGTTTTTAAAAGCACTGAAAATAAATCCTGAAGCCTTAGATATTATTGCTGGTTGGAATCGTCAAGCAATTCTTCACTTTATTGCGGGACTTGCCGATACTGATGGTTCTAATACTAAGAGTAATGGCATTCGGATTTATATCTCTGATCGTGATCGAGCATACCGTTGTCAATTACTATTGGCTAAATGTGGTATTCGTTCGTCGCTAAATCTTTGCGCTCATCAAGGATCAATTACTAATTACGGTGTCCGAAGTCGGGATTTGTATTACTTGCAAATTACTGACTGTGGTAAAATTCCTTGTCAGCGGTTAGATGTGAGCAAAGGGACGAAGGCTAAACACAAAGGTAAATGGCAAATTGTCAGAAGTGTTGAAGAATTACCAGGATTGCACGATACTTATTGCTTCAACGAACCAGAGTTTCATAAGGGAGTATTTGGCAATACCTTAACTGGAAATTGCAATTTGGCGGAGATTCACCTCAATCAAATTAATCCCAAAAACTTCAAAGAACAAGAAGATGCTTTTAAGGCGGGAGCCATTTCTGTGGCGACGCTTCTTAATCATCAATTCCTGGAAGAACGCTACAATTATAGTCGTCAATTAGACCCTATTGTAGGTGTATCATTTACAGGATTATTTGATTTCTTTGTTCATGCTTTTGGCGTTGATTGGTTGCGTTGGTGGGAACAAGGGCGATCGAATACTCCCCAGGGAATTATCTTTAAAAAGGGTGAGGAAGAGTATTTAACTCGTTGGCGTGATATTGTGCATAAGGCGGTTTGGGATTATTGTGATGAGCATGGTTTGAAACGTCCCAATCGTTGTACAACTGTTCAACCTGCGGGTACGAAATCTTTGCTTACAGGTGCTTCTCCGGGTTGGCATCCTCCTAAAGCTCAACGTTTTATTCGACGAATTACTTTCCGTAAAAATGATCCTGTTGCCTTAGCTTGTATTGACTATGGTTATAATGTCATTCCTTCTCAATCTGATAAAGATGAGAATGGAAAGTTGTTAGAAGATCCCTTTTCTCCTTTATGCTCGGAATGGTTGATCGAAATTCCTGTTGCTGTTTCTTGGGCTGATTTACCGGGTGCTGATCAAATTGATATCAGTAAGTTTAGCGCGATCGCGCAATTTGATTTCTATATGCAAGTGCAGCGTCACTGGACTACTCATAATACCAGTGCTACGATCGAGTTACGGGAACCGGAAATCGAAAGTTTTGGGCATCGAATTTTTGAGGCGATTCGAGATGATGAGGGTTATATTTCCGCGGCTCTTCTGGCACGGTTTGATGATCATCAAACTTTCCCTCGTTTGCCTTTTGAACCCATTGATGAGCCGACATATAACGAATTAATGAATGATGTTTTAATGCGTCGTCGCACTGATGATTTTTATGGTGCTCTGATGCGTTATGATTTGGGTGAAATGGTGGAACAGGGTCCGGCAGGTTGTGATTCGGATAAGTGTTTGTTACCGGAACAAAAACCGACTTCTTAACAAAATGTCCCAATTCTTCCCTACCTAGAAACACGATCGCGGATTGATACGGATTACAGTTATTTCACTGATTTGGGTTTTTTCAACTTCTGAAAATTTGTGTCATCTTTGAAATCCGTCAAAAAGCGATCGCGCTTCTTTTTCTTCTATACACTTTTATCTTTAACCCAATTAGCTAAAGAGAAATGAGGCCGCGCATTCTATTCTATGGGATGATTTTTGATATTTAACCACAAAGGCACAAAGACACTAAGAAAGAAATACAAGAGGCGCGATCGTGTCTTCTGTGGGATAATTTTTGATATTTAACCACAAAGGCACAAAGACACTAAGAAAGAGATACAAGAGGCGCGATCGTGTCTTGTCAGCCAGTTATTTTACACAACTTACCCAACCTATTACTCTTAACCCTAAAATGCCACCCATAAAACTTAATGTAGAAATCAAAGGAAAAGGATTTCCTATTTTATGCTTACATGGCCATCCGGGTTCAATTTCATGTATGTCTGTCTTCAGTCAACACTTATCCCAACAATTTACAACCATTACACCCGACTTACGCGGTTATGGCAAAACTCCGGCCCTTAATAGTTTTCAAATGACTGCTCATCTCCTCGATTTAGAAGCACTACTCGATCAACTTCAAATCGATCAATGTTTCATTTTAGGATGGTCTTTAGGTGGTATTTTAGCCCTAGAATTAGCCCTAAAATTTCCTGAAAAAATTACAGGTTTAATCTTAATCGCGACCGCGGCTCGCCCTCGCAGTAATCATCCCCCCATTACCACCCAAGATTATTTTTATACCGCGTTAGTCTCTATTATTAATCTCTTAATTCCGGGTTGGCATTGGAATATCAAAACCTTTGGCACGCGATCGCTCTACCGATATCTACTTTCTCAACATAACGCGATCGCGTATCAACATATCGCAAAAGAAGGTACAAGCGCCTATTTCCAAACCTCAAAAGCCGCAACACAAGCCCTCAATCAAGCACTCCAAAAAGGATACAATAGATTAACAGAATTAGACCAAATAACTTGTCCCTGCTTAATCTTAGCTGGAGAAGACGATCGCCACATCACCGCGACTTCTAGTTTAGAAACAGCCCAACATCTTCCCCAAGCAGAATCACGATGTTATCCCCATACAGCCCATTTATTTCCTTGGGAAATACCCCATCAGGTACTCTCAGATATTGATCTTTGGCTTAATATACATTTCCTAAAGACAAAAAACGGAAAAAGGAAAAACTAAATTACACTAAAGAAACCGGGTTTTTCGCGTGAAAAAATATGTTTGACAAATTTTTGTGAAGAAACTCGGTTTCGGGAGCATTTCATTTTTGTAAATTGGTAGTGGGAGCGTCTCGCTCCCTATTAGATCCCGCCGATTCGAGACGCTCCCACTACAGTTTTTTTTGCTTCTTTGAGATGCACCCCTCGGTTTCTGTCTAAGAGCAAAAACCAGAAACCCAAAATGATTTTGGGTTTCCTCGATTTTAATTGACTTCGAGCTAGGGTAAGCCACTAAACGCAGCCCAAACACCTAGCTCACCCATCTTTCCCAAGTCATCATAAATCGTTAAGTCAGTAGGTTTACAACGCTTAATTTCCACACGAATACCCATAGCCCCCTCTTCTTCCAAATCTTGCAGATAGCCATCCTGAGCTTCTTCAGCTTCCTTGGCCGTCAGAAAAGGGCCAAAGTAGTAGGTACATCGAGGACTCACGGTGATGATTTCCACCCACCATGACAATCCAACGACGTTAATGAGGTTAATTAAGAGTTCTTTCATGCTTTGTGCTTAAGTCCGCAATGTGTTCAAGGGTTCTAGCCCGGGCAGTGTCAAGAATTAATCTGCAATTTCTGGCTGTCTCGCTGACGATAGATTTCGTAAAGTGCCATCCCCGTTGCTACCGAAACATTCAGGCTAGGAGTCTTCCCTTTCAGAGGAATTGAAACCAATCCATCACAACAACGCTGTATCAAAAGACTCAATCCGTCGGCTTCTCCCCCAACTACCAGCACAATTGGCCCGGAAAACTTAACATTTGTCAGGGAATCGCCGGCATCCGCGGCAGTGCCATAAATCCAGAAACCCTCTTCTTTCAATAATTCCAAGGCACGATTTAGATTAACCACTCTTGCCACAGGCAAAGTTTCCAGAGCTCCCGCGGCCACTTTTTTTACCGTCGCGGTGATCCCTACTGCCCGTCGTTGTGGGATTACTAAACCTTGAGATCCCATTGCTTCGGCAGTACGAATAATCGCGCCTAAATTATGGGGATCATTAAGTCCTTCCGCAACCACAAAAACTGGGTTTTTGGTAAGACTTTTTGCCCGTTTAATTAGCTCATCAAGTTCCTGATATTCATAGGCCGCGACTTGAGCTGCGACTCCTTGATGATTCCCCCGTTGAGTGATTTGATCTAAACGCCGATACTCAACTTCATCCACAATTGTACCGTTAGCTTTGGCTTCTAATAATAAGGTATGAAATCGCGGATCATAGCGCATTTGGGGAGTAATCCAAATACGATTTAAGGGGCGTTTACTTTCCAGTGCCGCTTGTACTGTATGACGTCCATAGATTAATTCTACTTCTTCTTCCGCCGCCGCCGCAGCGATCGTCGTTGCCGTCGTTGCTGTCGTTGCTGTCGTTGCTGTCGTGGAAGTAATCGGAGTAACAGAAGTAACTGGTGTTGATATCACCTTTTTCGTAGGAGAGATTCTGTTAGGTGAGTTTCTTGTCGGAAAATTTCTTGTCGGTGAGTTTCTCGTCGGTGCGTTTCTCGTCGGTGAGTTTTGCGTAGATGAGTTTCTTGTCGGTGAGTTTTGCGTAGATGAGTTTCTCGTCGGTGAGTTTCTCGTCGGTGAGAAAGATGGTGTTTCATCTTCTCTTTTCACTCTTTTCGCGATAGGTTTTCCTGATCCATGTCCCGGTTTCAATTTAGGAGAAAAAGAGGCATTTCCCTCATGTTTGCTTTTGTGGGGTTTGGCTTTAAATGGTTTAGGAGTCATAAAAATAAAGATGGGAATGGGGAAAACCCCAACCTAATGGGATGGGGACTACAAAAGTGTCAACAATAGATGTTAGGGCGTGATATCCAGATAACCTAACAACTCCCTTAAACGATCGGGATCAGTGAGGTAGAGGTATCCAACTAAAGTTTCAAGACTGCTCGCTTGTTGATAGATTTCTGCATCGAGGCGTTTCGGGCGACGACCAAATGTTGCATTGCGCCCTCGTTTTAAGATTTCTAACTCCAAACTCGTAAGATAAGGGGAAAGCGATCGCAAATGATTAGCCTGAGTTTCCGCCCGTACTTGTTTCACGACTAATTCGTGATACAATTGCGATCGCTTTGGTGGCAGCAAATATAAAGAACGGACATAGAGCTCATAAACGGCATCTCCCAAATAAGCCCAAGTTGCCGGGGACATCCGTTTCACATCCGTAGGTGTTACCGTTATAGACATCGGCTGTGTTAACACCTTCAGTTTAACACTCATATCGGAAGGGTCATCAGCCATTGGTAACATTTTTTTGATCTTGTTTTAACACAGAAGGGTTTCTTGTGTTTACCACCACTTGTTTACCCGCAAAAAAAACCATTATTCCATAATAATAAAAACTTGCTATCCGCTTAAAAACATCGGATAGCAGAATCGATCCCCGTTTTGATCAAGCTTCCTTGATATTTTTCAATGCTTCTTCCACGGAAGGCTGTAAGGACAAAAACTTTTCTAAGCGAACCAGTTTAACCGTTTGCGTCACACGGGGATTAGAGACGATCTGTAGAGTTCCCTCATTGGTTTGCGCTTTCTTGACTAACTGCACAAGCGCGCCCAACCCTGAGCTATCTACAAAGTCAATTTTGGATAAATCCAAAATGATGTGCTTAGGCCCGTCTTCTATACACTGGCCTAGCACCTTACGAAAGGTTGCTTCAGAAAACGCGTCCAATAGCCCTGTAAGGCGGAATAGCTGATAATTATTCCCGACTTCGCGAGTGCCTCTAAGGCTTACTGTCAGGGTCAATGGCTCAGGAATAGTATCCTCCTAGCTAAGAAAATGCTTAGGTCGATGTTCTATTATAAACCTTTATTTTTAACTTGTCTAGTTTTTCTCAAAGATTGGGGAATGGGGAATGGGTAATGGGGAATGGGTAATGGGGAATGGGGAATGGGGAATGGGGATTGGGGAATGGGGAATGGGTAATGGGGAATGGGGAATGGGGATTGGGGATTGGGGATTGGGTAATGGGTAATGGGGAATGGGAAAGTTTTCTTCTTTCTTCTTTCTTCTTCCTTCTTCCTTCTTCCTTCTTCCTTCTTCCCTCTTCCCTCTTCCCTCTTCCCTCTTCTCTCTTGGTTATCTATTAACCATTACGACGATCGCGCATCGAAGCGACAAACTTCTCAAATAAATAATCCGCGTCATGGGGCCCCGGACTGGCTTCGGGGTGATACTGCACCGAGAATAAAGGTTTTGTCTTATGACGTAACCCCGCGACAGTGCGATCATTCAAGTTTAAATGAGTAATTTCCAAATCCTCAGCCAGAGACTCCTCAGAAATCGCGAATCCATGATTTTGACTCGTAATTTCTACCTGACGGGTTAACCCCGCGGGTTGATTTAAACCCCGATGACCAAATTTTAACTTAAAGGTATCCGCGCCCAAGGATAAACCCAGTACCTGATGGCCCATACATATCCCAAATACAGGTTTTTCTGCCTTCAATAATTCCTTAGTCGTGTCGATCCCTTCCTTTACCGCGGCGGGATCTCCAGGCCCATTAGAAAGAAATATACCATCGGGATTATATTTGAGAATCTCCTCGGCTGGGGTATTGGCGGGTACAACTATCACCCGACACCCATAACTCACTAATCGCCGTAATATATTTCGTTTAATGCCAAAATCAAGGGCGACAACGGTAAACTTTTCTCCTGAAGATTCCGTTGACTCGGAAAATTCCCAATTTGCACTGGTGGCTTCGGACCACTCATAGACTTCTTTGGTGGTAACTTCTTGCACCAAATTTAATCCTGCCATACTTGGTGCTTGTTGTACCCGAATTAATAATTCACGGGGATCGAGAATTTCTGTGGAAATTCCACCATTCATCGCGCCTACTGTGCGAATTTTCCGAGTCAAGGCACGTGTATCTATCCCATAAATCCCTGGAATATTATATTTTTTCAGGTAATCTGATAAGGACTCAGTAGAGCGCCAGTTACTAGGTTTCCAACAGATATTACGAGCGATCGCGCCTCGAACATAGGGGCCTTTGGACTCTTCATCTTCAGGATTAACTCCTGTATTTCCTAACTCTGGATAAGTAAAAGTAACAATTTGACCACAATAACTCGGATCGGTTAAAACTTCTTGATAACCCGTCATGCCTGTATTAAACACGACTTCGCCTACTACTGTACCATTTGCCCCAAAGGAAAAACCACGATAAGCCGTTCCATCCGCGAGCACTAAGAGAGCCGGTTTTGTTGTAGAAAGTGACATGGAATCTTTTATTGCTATCCCTAAAATTACATCTCTATTTCGCGATAAGGAGTTGCTGATACCATTTCTTTTTTGGAGGATAAAGATCAAATTGCTAAAACTCTTACTAAAACTGAGATTCGCAATCCCAAATCCCCAATCCCCAATCTCAAATTGGTATCACTCCCCCTTGAAATAGTACCTTTCTACTTTGGCGGTGTCAAACCAATAAATATGTAACACTCGATACTAGATTTATTTCAAGTTATCATAGGATTTGAGGACGCGATAAGCGCTACGCGCTGGCTCCGCGATCGCGCCCTACCCTTGTTTTTGCTTCCGGGTTCAATCCCAATATCGCGGGCATCTTGTCCGCCCCCTCAAAAGTTATTAATTTTCCTAACACTCACCTTTTTTTTATCATTAACTATGTTCCCCTTAAACCGAATTTTTCCCCAAGGAAAAAAGTCCTCCCGCGTCTCTTGGTTTTCTCCCACCTCCATGATCGCGCTTACCAGTTGTGTCTTTAGTTACAGCATGATCGCGATTTCTCCCTTAACCTTAGCCCAAGAATACCCGGGCTGTTTTATGAAGGATCGCGCCGGTAACGTAATCAACTTAAATCCCCGGCTTTGTCAACAAAACACAACCGATCCCAAAGCCAGTAGCTCACCCTCCACCTCGAAAGATAAAGGCCTTTATCGAGCCAAAATTCTACGTCGCATGGGAAATATTCCCGTCATTGAGGTGACTTTTAACGGCAACCAAAAATTCGAGATGATGGTTGACTCCGGCGCGAGTGGTACGGTGATCACCCCCACGATGGCCAAAGCTTTGGCCGTTGTCACCAAGGGAACCATGAGAGCTAGTACCCCTAATGGGGTCGCGTTATTCCCCCTGGCTCGTCTCACTTCTATTGAAGCTGGGGGACTCGTCATTAAAGATGTACAGGTTGCTATTTCTCCATCCTTAGATGTGGGACTCCTTGGCCATGACTTCTTTGGTGATAAAGATATGAGCATTAAACAAGATGTTATTGAGTTTCGCGATCGTTCTTAATTACCGCAAAAACTCGATTAATTGCTCTAACTTTTCCCAAGCTTTACCACTTTGGATAATTTCTTTGGCTAAAGTTACTCCTTTTTGGTGATCCCCCATCGGAATTACTTGACCAACTTGAAGAGCTAAAGACGCGTTTAACGCGACAACTTCCTCTTGCGCTTTAGTACCTTTTCCTTGCAAAACATTCCGCAAAATTTCGGTATTTTCCTCAATTTCGCCTCCTCGTAAAGCCTCTAAAGGAGCAGGAGTTAAACCTAATTCTTCAGGGTTAATCGTGGTCAGACTGACTACACCATCTGATAAAATAGCTAAATCGGTGAGATCCCCTAAACCGGCTTCATCTAATCTTTCGCGGCCATGTAAAACGATCGCGTTGGCTTTTCCTAAAAGTCCGAGGGTAAGCGCGATCGTCTCCAGAAGTTTAGCATCAAAAACCCCCATCACTTGACCCGTCACAGGCAAAGGATTAACTAAAGGCCCCAACAAATTAAAAACCGTCCGCACTTTTAATGTGCGTCGTAGAGACGCGACACTCTTTAACGCGGGATGCCAACCAGGTGCAAATAAAAATGTAATTCCCACAGCATCTAAGGCCGCTCTTACTCGTTCAGGAGCCGCGGTTAAATGAACCCCCAAGGCTTCCAACACATCGGCGGAACCCACTTTACTCGACGCGGAGCGATTTCCATGTTTTGCGACTCGGACACCTGCCGCCGCCGCGACAAAAGCCACCGATGTCGATATATTAAAAGTAGAAGCACCATCTCCTCCAGTACCACAGGTATCAATCAGAGGTAAGACAGAGGAGGATGTTTCTCCTTTCTCTTCAGTTTCCCCTAAAGATTGAGACTGTAACACCTGCGCCATTCCCGCGAATTCTTCCGCAGAAACCCCTTTGGAGTGCAGCGCGACCAAAATTGCACCCGTCAACACAGGTGGAATACTCTCCGTTAACCATCCTGTCATTAACTCCGCGGCTTGATCCCTAGACAAAGACTGATGATCTAGTAATTGTTGGAGTAGGGCAGAAGCGCGATCGGCGGCACTTTCGGGACTAATAGGAGTAGAATCAGAGGGCACAGAAGAAGCATTTGTCATAGATAATGACTATTGAGTAGTAAAGAAAAAAGGGTGCAAGGGGCAAAAGTCTATAATTTTAGATAGACTTTCGCCTATTCTACAGTGACAGATGTTCCCAAACCAAGAAAACCACAAGATTGAAATTTTCGATACAGCAATACCCTTGAAGCCTATGGCATTGTAATAGACTGACTCAACTTCCATCAGGGAGTATCGGCTACCTACTAGAATAAGAAATTGTCAATCAAATTGTATCCAGGTCAAAACAATACTTGATTTCAGGAGAAAAGTAAAAAAGTGAGAAACTGTACCATGCAAAATCAAGGAATGGCTTTGCTAGAGATGGAAGAAGCATTACAAAAAGTCGAAGCAAAATATCGCAGTATGTTTGAAAATGCCGTTTCAGGCATTTTTCAAACCAGTCCAGATGGACGCTATCTTCATGCAAATCCCGCCTTAGCTCGTCTTTATGGATATACATCAATAGAAGAATTAATGGCAGGATTAACAGATATTGAACATCAACTTTATGTAGATCATAATCGCAGATATGAATTTATTAGTGCTCTTCAAGAATATGATTTTGTTTCTGAATTTGAGTCGCAAATATATCGCAAAGATGGAAGTATTATTTGGATTTCGGAAAATGCCAGAGCCGTCCGAGATGACCAAGGAAAATTACTGTATTATGAAGGTTTTGTCGAAGATATTACACAGAGAAAAAGAGCAGAAAAAGCACTCAAAGAAAGTGAAGAACGTTTGCGTTTAGTTATAGAAGGAGTGAAAGATTATGCCATTTTTATGTTAGATAAAAATGGCTATGTCGCCAGTTGGAATAGTGGAGCAGAAAAGATTTTAGGTTATGAGGCTCAAGAGATTATTGGCCAAAGTTTCGAGTATTTTTTCCCCGATGATGAAATCGCCCAAAGTTGGCCATTTCAGGGGTTGAAAATCGCGATTTCGGTGGGACGTTTTGAAGTTGAAGGTTGGCGAATTCGGAAAGATGGTAGTAAGTTTTGGGCTAATGTTATTACCACCGCGTTATATGATGAAAATGGCAACCTTCAGGGTTTTTGTAAGGTAACGAGGGATATTACAGAACGAAAACAAGCCCAGGAAGCATTACAACGCTCTAATGAGGAATTGGAAGAACGAGTACAACAGCGTACTTTACAATTAGAAGAGGCAATTAAACGGTTAAAAAATGAAATTATTGATCGTAAGTATGCTGAAGATAAATTACGTCGATCGCAAGGGGAATTAGAACAACAAAAAAATCAATTAGAACACACATTAAAAGAGTTACAAGAAACACAGGCACAATTAATTCATACCGAAAAAATGTCCACTTTAGGTCAATTAGTCGCGGGTGTCGCCCATGAGATCAATAATCCCGTAAATTGTGTCTGTGGTAATTTAGTTCATGTCGGTCATTATACCGAAGATTTACTTAATTTAATTGAAGTTTATCAAAAGTATTATCCCGATCCTAATCAGGAAATTCAAGAGTTATTTGAAGAGATAGATTTAGACTTTTTGATCGAAGATTTACCCAAGGCGATGTCTTCTATGCGAGTGGGAGCAGATCGGATTCGGGAAATCGTGCGCTCCCTGCGTAATTTCTCTCGAAAAGATGACTCTCAAATGATTTTAGCCGATCTCCATGAAGGGATAGAAGGGACATTATTAATTTTACAAAATCGTTTTAAAGCTAGGGGGAATTACCCAGAAATTCAAGTCATAAAAGAATATGGTAATTTACCTTTAGTCAATTGTTATGCAGGAAAGTTAAATCAAGTTTTTATGAACTTGATTAGTAATGCTATTGATGCTCTTGATGAATATAATGAGAGTAGAACCTCTGAGGAAATTAAAGCCAATCCCTGTCAAATTAGGATCAAAACTGAGGCGGGTGAGAATAGAGTGATTATTCGCATATCCGATAATGGTCCCGGAATGAATGATGAAGTCCGTCAAAAACTTTTTGATTCATTTTTTACCACAAAACCCGCGGGAAAAGGTACAGGTTTAGGTTTATCTATTTCCCATCGTTTTGTCGAAGAACATCAGGGCAAACTCTCTTGTATTTCTTCCCCTGGTAATGGGGCAGAATTTATTATAGAAATACCGATTAACCACCGATAACTATTTTTAGCGCAATTTTTCGCTTTAATTGATAGTCAAAAAAACATAGAAACTAATTAATTGATGGCTCCCCAAATCAATATTGGCTTGCTAGTTCTGCATAATCAGTCAAATCAGGTATAATTATTGAGTCAAATACTTTTAGGTTACTTATAAAGGATCTCCGATGTTTCAGAATTTTCTCAAACATGGGTATGCCCCCATCGGCGATTCAAGAGCAGGGGTGTTATCTGGAATCGATCGCGCACTTTCAGTGACAATAGTATAGATATTGTCGCCCTTGGGTGTTGTATAATCTACACCTTTAAGCCCCTCAATGCCTGGAAAACCCATCCTATTGACAGACAATTTGAAGCATTCCTGTTTTACATCCTCTTCCTACCCTCGGCTTGTCTCATGAGAATCTCTAAATTAGCAATCACAATGAAGACAAATATGATTTTGTGTACCTTTTTTGAACCCATTCTTAACAAATATAAGTTGACTGGCATTGAGGAAATTTGATAACCTTTCTTCATCGGTTGATTAGCCACACCGACAATTATTGCCCGTTGGTTTTGGGATTTTTCCCATGCCGTCGCAGTCGTAGCAAGTCTGCTTTTGGTAAATTTCTGGCCGCAAGCATTGAGATCTTGCCTTATTGTATAATACAAAAGCACTTTTGGTGGGAGACAAAAAACTCTGAAAAAAGCACCTCAAGCCTTTTCTACTATGGGTTTAACCGAAAAAACAGTTAAATCCTTGGGTTTAACCGAAAAAACAGTTAAATCCTTCATAGGCTTAAAGTCATGTTACCCCCTTTGACTGGGAGCATCTTAAAGAAGCAAAAAAAACTCTAGTGGGAGCGTCTCGCTCCCTAGAAATATATAGCCCTGATGCTCCGCACAGGCTACGCCAACCCACTACCAATTTAGGTTTAGGAGATGCTCCCCTTTGACTTTGCTTGCCTACTCTGGCTTTGAGTCTTCTTTAGCCCGAAAACTTGTCTAAGTCCCCTTAGTCTAATAAAATCAATAATTCCTACTTATCGCGGTGATTAGTTACCAGTTTTTTTAGAATATGCAAACTCAAATTACGCCTGACAAAACCCTGAGCAATCCTCTTTCATCTTTTACTCGATTTTGGGACGATCTTAAAATCGTCGCTCAACCTTACTGGTATCCAACACAAGTAGACGGACGTGCCTTTTCCGATGTAATTTTATCCTGGGGAATGCTTGCTATTCTTATTTTTAGCATAATTTTTTTAGTCGCGGTAGATGCTTTGGGTAGCTTCTGGAATCGCTATGTGCTTGATATTATCATTGAAGAAAAAGATCTGTCTAAGTATCTTAATACTCTATGGGTTTCTAGCTTCTTCATTGCTTTGATAACCGTCGGTGTCGCCTTTTCTAAATTTATTAGAAAACAAGTCGCTCTTGATTGGTATAAATGGCTAAGTAATAATACATTAAAACAATATTTGAGCGATCGCGCCTATTACAAAATTAACTTTAAATCAGAACTAGATAACCCCGATCAACGTCTCTCCCAAGAAATTGAACCGATTACTGGCATCACACTGAGGTTTTTAACTACTTTACTGGAAAAAGTGCTACAAATGATTACCTTTTTAGCAATTCTCTGGACAATTTCTCAACAGATCACTATTTATCTAGTGATCTATACAATTGTTGGTAACTTCATTGCCGTTTATTTAACCCAAAAATTAAACAAAATTACCGAAGAAGAATTAAGCTTTAAAGCCGAATATAATTATGCTTTAACTCATGTGCGAGATCATGCTGAATCCATCGCATTTTTCCAGGGAGAAAAGCAGGAAGCAAAGATCATTGAGCGTCGCTTTAATAATATCATTAAAAATGCTCAACATAAAATAGATTGGGAAAGATTTCAGGATCTTTTTAATCGTGGCTATCAGTCGGCGATTAGTGTATTTTCTATGTTTATCCTGACACCAATGTTCATTACAGATGAAATTGATTATGGAGAAATTAGTCAAGCGAGTTTGTCCTGTTTTCTATTCTCTAATGCCTTAGGACAATTAGTCAGTGAATGGGGAACATCAGGAAAAGTATCTAATTATATTGAGCGTTTAGCTTCCTTTTCCGATGGTTTAAAAAGAGTTACCCTAGAGGCGAAAAACCTCAATACAATTACCACAAAAGAAGACAATCGTCTAGCTTTTGAAAATTTCACCTTACAAACCCCAGATTATCAAAAAGTAATCGTGGAAAATTTATCTCTATCGGTTCAATTGGGAGAAGGTTTATTGATTGTTGGCCCCAGTGGGCGTGGTAAAAGTTCTCTGCTGCGCGCGATCGCGGGTTTATGGAATACAGGAACAGGTCAATTAGTCCGTCCTTCCCTAGAAAAAATCATGTTTTTACCCCAACGTCCTTATATTATTTTAGGAACATTGCGTGAACAGCTACTCTACCCCCAAACAACTCGTCAAATGACGGATCAAGAACTTGAAGAAATCTTGGAAAAAGTTAATCTCCAACATTTAGTCACCAACCGCAATGACTTTGATAAAGAAGTGAATTGGGAAAATATTTTATCCTTAGGAGAACAACAGCGCTTGGCCTTTGCCCGACTATTAGTGAGCCGCCCCAACTTCACCATTTTAGATGAAGCCACCAGTGCTTTAGATTTAACTAACGAAGAAAGCTTATATCAACAATTACAGGAAACCCAGACAACATTTATCAGTGTCGGACATCGGGAAAGTCTCTTTAATTATCATCAATGGGTACTGGAACTTACCGAAAATTCGGGTTGGACACTTCTTGCTGTCGAGGATTACCGACGACACAAAGCAATGGTCATAGAAAATCATAAAACCCCGGAAATAACCATCAATAATTTTAATATTTCCTTAGAAAATACACTCCCAATAGCAACAGAGTTATCAGGAAAACAACTGCCCGAATCCTCTCTTTCTCATCAAGAAATTCAAGCATTAACCAACTATGCCATGAACACTATCCGAACTAAAGCAAGGCAAGGCAAATCAATTACTACGAAAGATGGTTTGACTTATAACTATGACAAAGACCCAAAAGTGTTAAAATGGGTCCGAGATTAGCGATTATTCACTTTTTCGCAAATCTGAACTAATCTAATAGGAATGCTATAACATGGGTGATCTTATTACCGCACGGTTACGTTTAGTCCCTTTTAAATTGACAATTGTCCAAGCAGCAATGAATGGCAATGCTGAATTAGCAAGAGTTCTAGGAGTTACAGTTTTACCCGACTGGCCAGATGAAAAGTTTAGTCAGGGTTTGCCAGAAATTGCTGAGATTCTCAGCAAAAGTCCCTTGCAAGGGGAATGGGGATGGGGAAGTTTAGTCATTCAGCAAGCCGAAAACCTCCTCATTGGCCACGTCATGGTCAAAATTATTCCAGATATTCCCGATCCCGCGGGGGCCCCCACAGGATCACTAGAAATTGGCTATCAAATCGTTCCCTCCTATCGAGGACAGGGATACGGCTCGGAGGCGACAAAAGCCATATTAGACTGGACATTGCGTCAACCCTCTGTGCAAAAAGTAACGGCTGGCTGTTATGCCGATAATATCGCGTCAAAACGATTGCTAGAAAAAATCGGAATGCAGCATACAGAAACACGCGCCAAAGGGACAGTATTGGTATGGGAATTATCGCGATCGTCTTAAGTACCTACACAAAATTAATTGTATATTTGATGATTAGATTGATTGGGCGGGCGAATGCCATTCGCCCCTACACAAACAAAGTCTCCCTTCGGAGACTGAAGAAATTCAACCCGCGGAGGCGGGTTTTGTCTGTGTAGACGCGGTTTCAACCGCCCGGTCTTCTTTACCGGTGGTTAAGTAAAATCAACACAAAAACATACAATTAATTTTGCCTACCTACTTAGTTATTTCTTTTGTAAGCATTGGGCTGTCCGCCACTCTTAGTGAGCCAAGTCGAACCATCGGCTCGGAGATGGTTTTATCAAAAAAATAAGCATTCATGTAATCTGATTGTCAAGGTGACACTTTATCGTTGTAAGCTGATAATTGACTGCTAATAACTGAAGGCTTACTAACTTTTTCCCATTTTTAGGAGCAAATTTTCATGTCTTTGTCTCGTGACATCGTTTTATTAATTACTCATAGTGGTGATTTTTTTACCATTGATAGAGTAATGGAAGCTCTATTGAAAAAAGGTGTGCAACCCTTTCGCTTCGATACCGATCAATTTCCGATAAACGTACAATTAACCGCCCATTTTAGCCGGTCAAAAAGCTATCACAAATTGGAATATAACAACCAATCTATTAGCACAGAACAAGTACAAGCCGTTTGGCTTCGGCGCATTTGGGAACCAGACCTGAAGGGATTAGACCCCCAATATCAACAAGCTTGCGCAAAAGAATCGAGAGCGACTTTAGACGGTTTTTGGGATAGTCTCAGAGATGCTAATTGGGTCGATAATTGGGAGCGAATTAATTCAGCCCAGAATAAACTTTATCAACTGCGGGTAGCATCAGAATTAGGATTAATTATTCCTCAAACACTAATCACCAACAAAGCAGAATCCGCACGGGAGTTGTTTCAACAAGTTAACGGCAAAATGGTGAGTAAGCTGTTAACCGCTCTTTCTCATAGTATGGAAAGCACTTCTTTTTTCCTTTATACTAGCCGGGTTAAAGAGGAAGATTTGGAAGATGCGGAGTCATTGCGCTATTGTCCAATGGTTTTCCAAGAACTAATTCCTAAGCAACAAGAATTACGAGTGGTTTATGTTAATGGTAAGGTATTTGTGGGGGCATTAAATGCCTCAATTTATGAAGGTTCTACAGTGGATTGGCGTGCCCCTAATGTGGAGGTAGGAGCGTGGCAACATCATCAGCTTCCTGATGAATTATTACGTCTTCTTCAAGCCTTTATGGGTAAATTGGGGCTTTTGTTTGGAGCTTTTGATTTTATTGTCACCCCATCAGGAGATTATGTCTTTTTAGAGGTTAATCCTCTAGGTGAGTGGGGGATGTTGGAGCGAGATTTAGATTTGCCTATTTCTAACGCGATCGCGGATGCTCTCATTTCTCATACTTAGAATACTCCCTAAATCCTCCTGATTAAACAGGGCTGTTTCATTCTCTCAACGCGATCGCCCAACAGGGACTAAAGTCCCTGTCTCAAAGCTTAAGTCCTCTTCAGAGGACTATTAGACTTAGAGCGAAAGTCCTTCAAACCCTGATTCATAATGAATGGAATGATGAGTATTTCAGCTAGTTTCGCAGCGAAGTTTATTAATGACTCTTTCCATTGTCTTCAGACGACTTTTGCTATTAGACAGGGACTTTAGTCCATGACGGGTTATAGAAGAATGAAATAGCCCTGCCCTGATTAAAGGGGACTTTAAATCTTCAAACAAATCAGGAATTATCTTAGTGAGTAATAATACCTTTCTTAAGAAAAGTTAACAAGGGGAATCTTGACAAATATTTTCCCTTAAAGCTAAACTGCAAACAGTTTATTTCCCAAGGAAGTTGCTTATGTCTAAAAACGTTAAAGCTACAGCACGTCAAGTTGTACCCTTCTTTGCTCGTTTCTTAGAAGGACAAGCCGCACAGTCTAATAGTTCTAAGGCTCCCGTGCAAACTCTTAAGTTTCCTTCCGATTGGGAACAATAGATAAGAGCAATCTTTATCGACAATTGTAGGGAGTAGCAGTTATTTAATAACGAAAAGCTGCTCCCTTTATTGTTACTATTTATACCGAGAGAGCATATCCTTCTTGATTTAGAAGGGAGAAACTATCATCGTAAGTAATAATACTTTCTTGACAAAAGTTAACAAGGGGAATCTTGACAAATATTTTCCCTTAAAGCTAAACTGCAAACAGTTTATTTCCCAAGGAAGTTGCTTATGTCTAAAAACGTTAAAGCTACAGCACGTCAAGTTGTACCCTTCTTTGCTCGTTTCTTAGAAGGACAAGCCTCACAGTCTAATAGTTCTAAGGCTCCCGTGCAAACTCTTAAGTTTCCTTCCGATTGGGAACAATAGATAAGAGCAATCTTTATCGAGAATGAAGGGAGTAGCAGTTATTTAATAACGAAAAGCTGCTCCCTTTATTGTTACTATTTATACCGAGAGAGCAACTCCTTCTTGATTGAGAACGGAGAAACTATCATCGTAAGTAATAATACTTTCTTAACAAAAATTAACAAGGGGAATCTTGACAAATATTTCCCCTTAAGACTAAACTGCAAACAGTTCATTTCCCAAGGAAGTTGCTCATGTCTAAAAACGTTAAAGCTACAGCACCTAAAGCCGTCCCCTTCTTTGCTCGCTTCTTAGAAGAACAAGCCGCAAAGTCTAATAGTTCTAATGCTCCTTGGGCGGAAACTCGTAAGTATCCTTCCGATTGGGAAGAATATTAAATAGATAAGAGCAATCTTTATCGACAATTATAGGGAGTAGCTGTTTTAATAACAAAACGCTACTCCCTTCATTGTTACTATTTATACCGAGAGAGCATATCCTTCTTGATTTAGAACGGAGAAACTATCATAGTAAGTAATAATACCTTTATTAACAAAAGTTAACAAGGGGAATCTTGACAAATATTTTCCCTTAAAGCTACACTGCAAACAGTTCATTTTTCAAGGAAGTTGCTCATGTCTAAAAACGTTAAAGCTACAGCACCTAAAGTTGTGCCCTTCTTTGCTCGCTTCTTAGAAGAACAAGCCGCCAAGTCTAATAGTTCTAATGCTCCTTGGGGGGAAACGAAGAAGTATCCTTCCGATTGGGAAGAATATTAAATAGATAAGAGTAATCTTCATCGACAAGGGAGTAGCAGTTATTTAATAACGAAAAGCTGCTCCCTCCTGTTTTAGATATTAAGCCTATAGACGAGTGGGGGATGTTGGAGGGAAATTTATATTTTGCTATTTATTGATGATGATCTCGGATGATCTCATTTTTCCTGCTGAGAATCCCCACCAAATCCCCCTAATTAAGGGGTATTTTAAATCCTAAGATTTCCCCTTTGCAAAGAAGAGTTAGGGAAGTATAATCGGTAATAATAACAACCATTAAGGAGATTTGATGACCGTTTTAATCCTCACCTTTAGCCAAGATAACGAAAGTATTCCCCTAGTGATGAAAGCGATTGAAGCAAGGGGAGGAAAAGCCTTTCGCTTTGATACTGATCGCTTTCCGACGGAAGTGAAACTTGATCTTTATTCGGGGGATTCAGAGGGGGGAATTATTACTGATGGAGAAGAGCAGTTAGACTTAAGAGAAGTATCCTCTGTTTGGTATCGGCGTATGCGCTACGGGTTCAAAATTCCTAACAGTATGGATAAGCAATTTAGAGAAGCTGCTCTTAAGGAATGTCGAGCGACAGTGAGAGGGATGATCGCGAGTCTTCCGGGTTTCCATTTTGATCGAATGTCCAAAGTTGATCGCACGAATAATAAGCAACTTCAGTTGCAAGTGGCACGAGAAATTGGTTTGCTGACTCCGCGTACTTTGACTTCCAACAATCCAGAGGCAGTAAAACAATTTGCCCAGGAGTGTAAAGCACAAGGGATTGTTACTAAAATGTTGTCTCAATTTGCCATCTATGGTGAAGAGGGAGAAGAAATGGTTGTTTTTACCAGTCCCGTTAGTGAGGATGATCTGGAACATCTCGAAGGACTGCAATTTTGTCCGATGACTTTTCAAGAAAATATACCTAAAGCCCTGGAATTACGCACAACGATTGTCGGACAACAGATATTTACTGCCGCGGTTAATTCCCAAGAGTTAGAGGGATCTACCTATGATTGGCGAAAGGAAGGAAGAGCGTTAAATGAAAAATGGCAAGTATACGATTTACCTGAAGAGATCGAGAAAAAACTGCTGAAATTGATGCACTATTTTGGCTTGAATTATGGCGCGATCGATATAATTGTTACTCCAGATGGTCGTCATATTTTCCTTGAGATTAATCCCGTTGGCGAGTTTTTCTGGTTGGAATTGTTTGCTCCCCATTTCCCTATTTCCGACGCGATCGGCGAAATTCTACTCACTGGTAAAAATTAGCCCCATCTCTCCCTATATTGCTCTTTAACTGGGTAAGGAAATTAGGTCATGTCAAAACCTAACTGGGATTTTGCCAGAAGGCGCAACCCCATAGAGGAGAAAACTTTCTTTGAGCAATATTGGGAGAAAACTTACTTGTGGCCAGAAAACTGCCGGCTTACTACTCTTAATTTGTTTCAATAAAGCATATTAGCTCACCACACTTTCGGATCTTGACTTGATTGGGGGAAACTCTTACTTGAGTGGTGATGACTCTGTGGATTTGAAGCAATTATACCAAGCCGATTCTCTAGGTTATAGTCTCATCATTAGGAAAAAGCGCGATCGTGGGCAACCCATAACAGGTATTGAGAGAAATTTAGAAACTTTTTTAAATCATCCTGTGCCTATCAACTTGTATATGTCACCGAAAAAAGCCCAAGCTTTTCCGGCTCATTTTGATACCCATGATGTTTTTATTTTGCCGATTTAATGCTCAAAAAACTGGAAGATTACCATCAGTATCCACACCGGAAAATGGTTAGACTTAATCCATAGTGCGTCGAAAAAATTGCCCAGGATTTTTTCGGAAAAATCTCCCCCTTAGTCGATGAACGATTCTATCAATTAGAAAACCTTGATAGGTTAACACTATAGTGTTTCCATTTCAGAGGTAAAACTTGTGGCACAGGCATCTTGCCTGTGATGGGATCTCTGCCCTGCATTTACATCTCATTTCTAGTAATTCCAATTAAAGTTGGAACTTCCCATCAGTCATAAAAGTTTGGTTTCACTACCGTTCAACCCAACCTACCTGTCTCATTCTTACCAGGAATTACTATAAAAATGCTATAGATACTATTGTGAAGAAAAGGGATCTATCGCATCATTAAAACAAGCGGTAAAATTTGTATTGAATTTGGAGGAAACCGCGTCATGGAATCAAACCGCTCAGAGTCAGCACTACCCTTTATTGTAGATACTGAATAATTCCCCATTAAGGCTTTACCCAATCTTACCGATAATTGGACGTTATCCTTGGCACGTCGCTTAATTCAAGAGGGATTACTAACTACCATTGACATTCCTCAAAATTACAGCATTTCCCGCTGTTATGAAACACGGTAGGGACACGGCATTGCCCTTTCCCTACGGGGATTGAACGATAAGTTGGTGTACCTCATAACCGTGGTTTCCGCTGTAAGTTCTTTAGAACCCTTATTTTTAACAAAAATTAACTGACTTTTTTTCTGGAAATCCCTTGACAGAGTTTCTGCATTAGTGGTATCTTGTTTACAGTTCATTATTCTGTAAGGAACGTAACTCATGTCTAAAGAAGTTAAGACCTCAGCTCCTCAAGCTGTTCCTTTCTTTGCTCGTTTTTTAGAAGAACAAGCTGTACAGTCTAAGACTCCCTATTCTGTGACTTTGAAGTATCCTTCTGACTGGGAAGACTTCTAATAATTAGAAGAGCAATCTTCATCAACAATTAGGGGAGTAGCAGTTATTTAATAATAAGTAAAAGCTGCCCCCTTCCTTTTACTTAAATATTAAGAAAACTTACCATGTCTCAGAAAAAAGCATTGGACAGTCAAGCCATTCCCTTCTTCGCTCGTTTCTTGGTGGAAGGTGAAGAACCCCCACAACCAGAAACTCCGACCCCCTTTACTTGGAAGTGGCCTTCCGATTCCGAAGATTGTTAATGAGATCAAATACAAATATTTACAACCGCAAGTTGTCAAGCAGAAGCCAGACTGAATTGCGGTTGTTGCTCCTAGCACAATAGACTTCTGGCAAATTAGCCTTTCATTCATAAGAAAAGAAAGAATCCCCATCGCTCTATAGGGTAAGCTACTTCGAGGCATTTATTCTTCAACTTCAACTATTTCAACGATTTTTAACAAACTGTTACAACCCCCTTGCTTCTATCTCAATGAGAAAAATTTTATACTTTATTCCCGAAAAGAAAGGAACTATAGTCTTTCGGTGGCTTCCCATGAATTATTCCTCTATTTCAACTGCTCTAGGAGACTCCAAAGGAGCCTCCTGATTACTTTTACATTCTATTGAACTTAGTTGATTTTTCACTTTTAATTTTAGCTCCCCTGTAATGGGTAAAAATTCTATTTCTTCCAGAAGAGACTGCACGGATTCTTTTTTGCTACGTTCTGCATAGAAAGCATTGAGCACCGCTTCAATTCCATATTCGGCTACAGCATCTCCTAAAAGCGTTATTAGACCTAGCATTCCGATCGTTCCTAACATAACAAATGGCTCCCCCAGAGTTAAGATAAAAACAATAGCCCCTAAGACAGCAGAACTTACATACAAACTGACAATTTTTTTAACAATTTTGTCAAGATCCATAAAAATCACCTAAAATCCTTACACGATAGGTTTAAAGATTACTCAAGAGAATCAAAACTCATGAAACTTTCCTAGTTTCGCCCTCCTCAGCACTCAGATTGTAGCAAATTATCGAGTACAGGATTGAGAGTAGGAGGCCGATAATCGGGACAAGCTTTAAGTCGTTTGACAACACTATGATGAACAATAACGGTTGAAGATTTGAGCGATCGCGATTGCTCGCCACCAAAAGCATAAACTCCCGTCACACTATTATCAAATTTAGTAGTAGCATCGGGGTTAATCTGAAGTGCCTCACTATCATTTTCAGGAGAATAAAACTCCAATCCCAATTTTTGGGCTTGATGGAGCATCCATTGTAAAGGATAATCCGATAACCCTTGATATTGTTTGATTCCCCCACCAATACAGCTATGTTCACCGACAAACAATACTTCTTTGACAACTTGATCGGGATTTTTCTCATTTTTTTCCATAGGAGCCGAAGGAAAAATTTTGCGTTTCTCATCAATGGCAACCGCATGAAAAGCATTTTCCACAATCGGACTCAGTGTAGTATCAAAAAATTGATACTTCTGATTCCATAGTTTAGTAATTGGGAGCCAAGGAATTAAGTCAGGAATACCCAATGCTCCCACCGTATCCCAACATCCTAACATTTTGATGGGGACACGATACTGTAGATAGTCTTTTTCCGTGTCTATCTTTTGGGAATTATCTTCGCGAAAAATTTGAGCTTTTCGAGAATTTGGGCTAATTTTAGCATCTCGATAAAGATGATAAGCTTGAGGAATTTCGTGTATCTTGGAACGTTTTAATAAACCACACTTATAAATCATCCCCGCCAAACAACGAACCGTATAGGCTCCGCGACTAAAGCCAACTAAGAAAATTTCATCTTGAGCATCAATGTCATAATTTAGACATAAAAAGCGATAAGCATCTTGAATAACTCGGTCAATTAACCAGCCCAAAACACCACCGCCTAAACGTTCGATTAAATCATCGTCTTCTGCTGTACAACCGCCTGATAAATAAGAGACTATTTGCGGCGTTTGATCATCGGCATGATATTTAATGGAACGTGCCAATTTCAGGACATTAGTAGGAGATGAAATTCCCAATTGATGCCAAGTACCATCACAGCAAACAACTAATCTTTTTTTCTTAATAACAGAACCTAATTGACTAGGTTCTATAATTTCCGAATTAGACTTATTTTCAATAATTATTGGTTGAGTCGATTCCGAAATTGGTTCTGCGCTTTCTGACTCCGATGAGGGTTCATCAATAATAATTGCGAGGAGGGATTCTAACTTCGAGTCGAGAGTTTCATGTTTCGAGAATTGGGAAAATTTTGTCCGAGATTGAGTCCGTTTTTTCGGTTTAGTATTAGACTTAAAGGTTCCTTCAACTTTAGCCGGAAGTTTCTCTAGTTTCCAGCTAGTACCATAAATTATCCCATGATTCGCGTAGCTAGTTTTATCATTAGCATCACCATTGAGAGGCAAATAAGCAGACAATCCGGGTTCATCACCAACCCGACGCTGATTCATATCTTGTTGAATTTCTGCTTGGGTACGAGCTTTACTCCAAACGTAAAATTCTGCAAGGGAACCTTTCCAATAGTGAGAAGCATTGACAGAAGAACCAATAACCAGTTTTTCAATTCCAGTTATTATTCTATTATGCCCATTGCCTCGATGCCAAAGAAGCCCATTACGATAAATATACATACGGCCTCTCGCGGCATTTTTCACAAAAGCCCAATGAGTCCAGACATTATATTCTCTGATTTTTACTTTTTTGTCTATGCGATCAAAACCATCCTGATTTCCCGCATCCCACACAATACAAGTATCTGTCTGAGAGCCCCAAGGCAGACTAATTTGTAAGACACGAGTATTTTGTGCATTATAAGCCTCAAGGATAGTGGTTTCTTCGGCGAGACTGTTTTCTCCCTTCGCCCAAAATTCAATAGTGATAGCTTTGTCAAGATCGGGAAAACCTTTGGATAACTCTATGCGATCATCTATCCCATTAAGTGTAAGGACGGATTCTTGCTCATACATAAAATTTTTCCTTAATTGTGGACGAGAGAAAAAGTAATATCACCTTCGTCAATTTAATCGGGCTTTGTAGGTTCTTAACTTGACGAAGATAGACTTTAAATTATTCTTCGACTATTTCAATTGTCCTCGGAGAACCGATATCCTCAGAAACAATCTCAACTTCTAATTGATGTTTAAGTTTGAGTTTTAGTGCTTCTGTAATAGGTAAGGATTCAACTTCTTTGAGCAAAATTTCCTGAGTTTGTGTTTGGCGACGCTCCTTATAAACGGCAATAAGAACCGCTTCAATCCCATAGCCCGTTAAGGCTTCTCCCACGATAGTTGTCAGCCCTAACAATCCTAATCCTCCTACAATACCAAAAGGCCCTCCTAATGTTGCAAAAGCCAACATGACGGCGTAGGAGTTTCCTCCTGATATGGCCAGTGCGACGACGAGAATGACCCCAGGTAGTCCCAAAGAGGCAATTTTTTTTGCTACTTCGTCCAGGGAGACTCCCATAGAAATGAGTTTCTTGTTAATTTCCTCGGAGCAGAGCCCCATTGATGTTAGTTTTTTGTTAATTTCTTCTGAGGAAAGCCCCACAGAAGCTAGTTGTTTGTTAATTTCCTCTGAGGAAATGCCCATTGATGCGAGAATTTTGTTAATTTCGTCCATTGAAAGCTCCTAAGATCAATAAATAAAAAATTGCTTGGTTCAAATGTGATTCATCCAGATCACTATTTATGGCAAAATTACAACACCGGGTCGAGGTAGGTTTTCTGGGTTGGGTTTTATCAACTGGTTGCGTTTGAAAAAATAGGTGATCGTGCTGTCCCAACTCATTGCCTCTCAATCAAGATCGGACTTTCTTGAGTGCAGCCTGCCACGTCATTGTAGCATATAAAGTGGTTGCTTTTGAAAAATTAGGCTATATTGCTTATGCTAATTTAGGACGGCATTTATGATTCTAAGTACAATTGCTGCCGGATTAATCTACATCGAGACTGCCCCAGTTATTGGCATAGTTCGCGGGAATCTCATTAAGGATGAAGGGTAAAGTTTCACCCGGATGGAGTCCAATCGTCGCGGGTTTCCCTATTTGGGTAACAGCACCCGTCAGTTAAGAGTTAATTTATCTCAAACTTCAAACCTCATATCTAAAATTATTATGACTCCCCTTCTCATGCCATCACCTCAGAAATCTACATCAAAAACCACGCGATCGCGTAAATTTTCCCTATTATTTGAGAGAGTAATGGCACTGATCGCAATGATCGATTTCGGATTTGTCCTCTTCGATTTAAGTTATATACCCGGACGAGATTTATACTTTCAATACTTACCTAGTCTCACCCAAATATATGACCCCATTAAAGGCATAGAACCCCATCGAGAAACTCAAAGATATTTAGATGCAGTAGGCGCGATCGAAACACAAATATCGAGTACCGGACTCCGTTCACCTGAAGTGAAAATATTACTGGAAAAACAGCAAGATTTAAGTGTGGAAATGATCGCTCAAAATCCCTTTGCCTTAGCTAATAAAACGGGGATACTGGAGAAAATAAAATACCGCATGGTGCAACAATATCCTAATCCTGATAAATCAGCCAAAAAAGCCTTTAGATATTTTTGGAGTTTGGAACACTTAAACGATAATAATTGGAAATTAGAAATGGACTGGTTTCAGAAAAATATTAGTTCTTTAATTCAGTTAAATTATTTTCGTCAGATATCACTAAATGGTGATTTTGTCAATATTGTTTGGCGAATAGATTTGATTTTTATTGGTATTTTTGCCGTGGAATTTTTAGCGCGTACATTTATCATTAGTCGTCGAAATCAGGGCGTAACTTGGTCTTTTGCCATGCTCTGGCGTTGGTATGATTGGTTTCTGCTCATCCCCTTTTGGCAAGAGTTAAGAATTATTAGTATAATCGCCAGAATAGATCAAGCGAAAATGCCTGATTTGGAACCGATACGCAAACAAATCAATCGTTTTTTTGTCGCAAGTTTAGCTCAAGAATTAACCGAAGTTGTGATCTTGCAAATTTTCAATCAAATGCAGGAAATGATTAAAGATCCGGAAACTATTAAGCAAATCTTCTCTAATCAACAACGACGTTACATTGATATTAATGGAGTTAATGAAATAGACGCGATCGTGACTCGTCTAGTACAAATCACAGTGTATAAAGTATTACCACAACTGCAACCCGATATCGAAGCCCTATTGCGACATAGTTTAGAAAGCAATCTCAAACAATCATCATTCTATAAAAACCTTCAGCAAATTCCGGGTTTAGAAGACCTTTCCCATCAAGTCATCCAACAACTGATTCAAGAAGTATCCAAATTAGCCTCTGAAGGCCCCCAGAATGCCTATGAAACAATACAAAACGCGATGAATGATCCCGTCGGAACTCAATTATCAAACCAACTGGTACAACATTTCGGACAAATACTAGGAAAAGAATTACAACAAAAACAGACAGTGCAAGAAATTCAACTTCTCCTTTGCGACTTTATCGAAGAAATGAAAATTAATTACATTCAGAAAAGTAAAGAGGAAGATATCGAAAAGATCCTCGCACAAAGCAAAGAATTACGTCAACTTGGTATCCAAGACGCGTCACATCGTCCTCCCATAAGCTAAACTATAAGTTGATGCCTGTCCGAGAGGACAAGCTTCAACTTCTTGGAAAACATTGTTTCACCTAGGAGTGGGTAACGCCCACTTTTTTTATTGGGGAGGCAAAAATGCAAGCCGAAAAAGAAAAAACAAAAGGAAAGTCTCGGAGGATGACTTCGGCATTTGACTTTAGCATTTTGCATTATCGATTTCCCAGTCCCATGCCCTATGCCCCAATTTGATATGACTCATCCCCTAATACCGAAAATCATAGACTTAGCCACCCCCGTTGCTGAAAAACTGGGTTTAGAAGTAGTGGGTGCAGTGTTTCATACCAACCAACATCCCCCGATCCTGCGAGTAGATATTCGTAACCAAAAACAAGATACGGGGTTAGATGACTGCGAGCGGATGAGCCACGCCCTGGAAGAACAGTTAGATGCTACTAATTTAATTCCTGATGCTTTTGTATTAGAAATTTCAAGTCCTGGTATTTCCAGGCTATTAGAAAGCGATCGCGAATTTATCTCTTTTAAAGGGTTTCCCATCATAATCACAACCACAGAACCCTTCAACAGTCATAAAGAATGGACAGGACACCTCATTGGGCGCGATGAAACCAACGTCTATCTCAACCAAAAAGGACGCAAAATAACCATTCCTCGTTCTCTCATTTCCCAAGTCCTCATCACCGAAGAAGACTAAAGAGCAAGGAAGAAGGAAGAAGGAAGAAGGAAGAAGGAAGAAGGAAGAAGGAAGAAGGAAGAAGGAAGAAGGAGGAAGGAAGAAGGAAGAAGGAAGAAGGAAGAAGGAAGAAGGAAGAAGGAAGAAGGAAGAAGGAAGAAGGAAGAAGGAAGAAGGAAGAAGGAAGAAGGAAGAAGGAAGAAGGAAGAAGGAAGAAGGAAGAAGAAAACTTTCCGATCTCCCCAATCCCGAATCCCCAATCCCCAAGCCCGAATCCCCAATCCCCAATCAAGAATCCCCAATCCCCAAGCCCGAATCCCCAAGCCCGAATCCCCAATCCCCAATCCCCAAGCCCCAAGCCCCAATCCCCAATCCCCAATCCCCAATCAAGAATCCCCAATCCCCAAGCCCCAAGCCCCAATCCCCAATCAAGAATCAAGAATCAAGAATCAATTATCAATTATCACAAAGCAAAATAAGGAGAAAAAACATGGCAATGGTTCCGTTACCCGGACTCAAAGAAATGATTGAAGGTATTAGCAAAGAGCGCTCCTTACCGAAACAAGCCGTACAAACCGCGTTGCGAGAAGCCTTACTCAAAGGATATGAACGCTACCGACGGGCCCAAAATCTCGATCACTTTGGAGAAGACTACTTCGAGAACTTTGAAGTCGAACTCGACATCGAAGAAGAAGGATTTCGCGTACTCGCGACTAAAACCATCGTGGATGACGTCTCTAATCAGGATCATCAAATTGGCCTGATCGAAGTCCGAGAAGTTGCCGCAGAAGCCCAACTCGGCGGAGATGTACTCCAAGATGTCACCCCCGATCAACGGGAATTTGGACGCATGGCCGCGATACAAACCAAACAAGTCCTTGCCCAAAAACTGCGCGATCAACAGCGCAAAATGATCCAAGACGAATTTAAAGACTTAGAAGAAACAGTCTTACAGGGAAGAATCCTACGCTTTGAACGGCAATCGGTCATTTTAGCCGTAAATAGCAGTTTTGGGCAGCCAGAAGTCGAAGCCGAATTACCCAAACGGGAACAACTGCCCAATGACACCTATCGAGCCAATGCCACTTTCAAGGTATATCTCAAAAAAGTAGGAGAAGGTTCCACACGCGGGCCTCAACTGCTGGTATCGAGAGCCGACGCGGGGTTAGTCGTTTACTTATTTGCCAACGAAGTCCCCGAAATAGAAGATGGAATCGTCCGCATTGTTGCCGTAGCGCGAGAAGCCAATCCCCCTACCCGACACGTTGGGCCGCGCACCAAAATCGCGGTCGATACCCTCGATCGCGACGTTGATCCCGTAGGCGCGTGTATTGGCGCGAGAGGCTCTCGCATTCAAGTAGTAGTCAACGAACTGCGGGGCGAAAAAATCGACGTAATCCGGTGGTCGCCCGATCCCGCGACCTATATAGCCAATGCCCTTAGTCCCGCGAGAGTCGATGAAGTGCGTTTAATCGCGCCAGAAGCACGACGGGCTCATATCCTCGTTGGGGAAGATCAACTGAGTTTAGCCATTGGAAAAGAAGGACAAAATGTGCGATTAGCCGCCCGTTTAACAGGTTGGAAAATCGACATTAAAGACATAGCTAAATACGATCACGTCGCCGAAGATCGTAAAATCCGAGAAGAGATGAGTCAGCAACCCTTAATCCCAGAATACGAAGAAGAAGCTGATTTGGCATTCCCCGAAATAGGCGAAGATTAACGAAAAATGCACAAGTAGGTAAAGAAAATCCGCTTCCACAGGTTAGGATAAAGAAACAAGCCTACTTTCTATCGCACTCAAATAAGGTCAAAGGTCAAAGGTCAAAGGTCAAAGAGGACTGGCGAGATGGCGGAGATGGGGAAGACGGGGGAGAGGGGATATGGGTTTTCACCTAGCACCTAAAACCTAGCACCTAAAACCTAGCACCTAAAACCTAAAACCTAAAACTAATCCCCAATCCCCAATCCCCAATTCCCAATCCCCAATGCCCAATTCCCACCTTGCTGAAAATGAAGAACTACCGTCGGTGTATTAGCTGTCGGAAATTCGAGCCAAAAGAAGCATTTTGGCGAATCGTGAGGGTCTATCCCACGAATCAGGTACAATTAGATAAGGGCATGGGTCGTTCTGCCTACCTTTGTCCTGAAGCAGATTGCTTGAAAGCCGCGCAAAAGAAAAATCGACTTGAGCGCGTGCTGAGAGTATCTGTACCTCAAAACCTGTACAAAACACTTTGGCAACGTTTAGCCACATCTCCCTCAAAGACTCTCGTTGTTTGTTGTGATAATATCCCTCTGGGAGATATTAACACTCCTCAATAAACAAAAAAGTCACACCCCAAGTGACACAGAGAGTTCGCTACCCAGGCGGTTATCCACCAGTCTTGAAGGATTTGTGTCAGATTAGAGAAGGGCGAGGTACTGAAAATGATTGGCAAAAGGAATAAAGAGGTGCGATTGACACTTCATCATTCCCACCGTCATCGCCAATCAAGGAAAGGCAGATATCAATCTTTCCCATCATCCTAACAGATGACAAAATTAAAGATTGATAGAGTGCGTGAGCGTACCCTGCGCGTAGCGCGTATCGCCCCTAACCCTGAGACAACTTGAGACCAATCTCATGGAATGTTGTTAATAAAACCATAAACCAAAAAACAAGCTGGTTGAGAAGAGGGCAGAGTGGATGAACAACGGCAAAGTCAGAATTTACGAGTTATCACGGGAACTAAATTTGGATAATAAAGACATCTTGGCAGTTTGCGAACGGCTCAACATATCAGTGAAGAGCCACAGCAGTACCATTACAGAATCCGAGGCTGAACGCATTCGCAAAACAGCCGAAAAATACATTGACCGCAACCTTACTTCAGGAAAAACTGCCGCGTCTGATCGCGGGAGTTTACTGGGGAAAGAGGGCAGCCATTCACCTAATGAACCCAAAAAACAAGAAATTTTAGAAATTCGCAGACCCAAGGTGCGTCCTGGTGGCAATGGCAAGCATTCGGGAAATGATACGAACACAACACTCACGCCACCTCCTATCGCTACCCCCCCTAAATCGCCTGTGACTCAACAGAATCAGCCCCCAGCAAAGCCGATGCTCAATCGACCTGTCCTCTCAAAGCCCAATAATAATCCGCCATCCGCATCTTCGGAGAGTTTTACTGACCGGTTATCTGATCAGGACGCGGAGCCAGAAACTCCAGTCCAAGCGGAAGAAACCCCCGTGCAGCCGAGTCCCCTAGAGACGGATATCCCAGAGGCAACCCAGGCTCCGGCGACGGCTTCCGTAACCTCGGAAGCTCCGGTTTCGACAGTCCGAACCCCCAAAGCGGGTGGCAATGGTCCAAAAGCCGCGAAACCAACACCTGCGCCCACAAAACCTCTCGCGTCACCTCCGAGTCGTCCTCAGGCATCCTCATCGGCTCCTAATAAACCGGTTCTCAAAGGCTCCAAATCAGACGCGACGACTTCAGAACAACCAGTCAAAGAATTTTCGCGTCAAAACTCGAAACCGAATCGACCCCCCAAGGATCAACCCAGAACTATAGATCCCGACAATAAACCATCGCGTCGAGATAGCTCATCTTCGGGTAAATCTCTTGATGCTCCGCGCTCTGCGCCACCGGGTGTGAGAAAACAACGTCCCGTTGGTACCGCGATTCCCCCTAAGAGTATTTCCTCACAAGATGTCGATTCGGAATTAGAAGAAGAAGGGGATGATCTGGAAGTTGAAGCCCCCGAAATTTCCCTACTTCAGCGCCCTACTCTCCCCCGACCAACGAAGAAAGGACCCGTTTGGGAAGAGGATGACGAAGAAGGCGGTGATTTCCCCGGTAAGGTAAAAGCGGCGACAAAGGTCAAAGCCCGTCGTCTCAAACCTACTGTGGATGAAGATGATGAGGATCTCGAAGAGGTTTTAGACATCGCGGCGACCATGGTGGTGAGTTTATCCCTCGCCCGTCCCGCGAAGCCCAAAGCCGCGATGACCAGACCTTCCTCTCCTCAAACGGTCTCGATTCAGGCCAAAGCGAAGAAACCTACTCAGCCTGGTCAATCAAGCAGTCAAAGCAATCAACGCACCCGTCGTTCTACCACGGAAACACAACAGGAACGTCCGACTCGCTTATTATTATCCGGTTCTATGACGGTTCAGGAACTCGCAGATGTATTAATGGTTTCGGAAACCGAAATTATTAAACGTCTCTTTGGCAAAGGGATCGCGGTCAATATTACCCAAACCCTTGACCCTAGTATTATCACAATGGTCGCGGGAGAACTGGAAGTAGAAGTCGTTACCCAAGAGAAGGAAGCTGAAGCCCGTAAACTGATCGAAATGTTGGACGAGGCAGATATGCAAAAACTGCAACGTCGTCCTCCCGTTGTGACAATTATGGGTCACGTGGATCATGGTAAAACCACACTCCTTGACTCTATTCGGAAAACGAAGGTGGCCCAAGGGGAAGCGGGTGGGATCACGCAGCATATTGGTGCTTACCACGTTGATGTGGAACATGAAGGCAAAATTCAACAAGTCGTATTCTTGGATACGCCAGGCCACGAAGCTTTTACCGCGATGCGAGCCCGGGGCGCGAGAGTCACCGATATCGCGATTCTAGTCGTCGCGGCTGATGATGGAGTCCAACCCCAAACGATTGAGGCGATTAGTCACGCGAAGGCCGCGAAAGTACCCATTGTGATCGCGATTAATAAAATTGATAAGGAAGGGGCCCAACCCGATCGCGTTAAACAAGAATTAACTGAATATGGTCTGGTCGCGGAAGAATGGGGCGGTGATACGATCATGGTTCCTGTGAGTGCCATGAAGGGTGAAAATCTCGATAGTCTCTTAGAAATGATCTGTCTAGTGGCAGAAGTAGAAGACCTCTACGCGAATCCCGATCGCGCTGCTAAAGGTACTGTAATTGAAGCCCACTTAGATAAGGCCAGGGGTCCAGTGGCAACTCTATTAGTGCAGAATGGTACTCTGCGAGTGGGTGATATCGTCGTCGCGGGTTCCGCCCTGGGTAAGGTACGCGCCATGATAGACGATCACGGCGATCGAGTCGATGACGCGACACCTTCCTTCGCGGTGGAAGTTCTCGGTCTACGGGAAGTCCCCAAAGCCGGAGACGAGTTTGATGTCTTCTCTAATGAAAAAGAAGCCAGCGCGATCGCGGATAATCGTGCCCAACAAGCAAGAGCCGCCCGCTTATTACAAGGTCGTATCAGCTTAAGTGGTTTCTCGCAACAAGCGAAAGAAGGCGAACTCAAGGAACTGAATTTGATCCTCAAGGGAGATGTTCAAGGTTCCGTAGAAGCTATTGTGGGCGCGTTGCGTCAATTACCACAAAAAGAAGTGCAATTACGACTACTCTTAGCCGCCCCTGGAGAAGTTACGGAAACTGACATTGATTTAGCCGCCGCCAGTAACGCGGTAATTCTCGGATTTAATACCACCTTTGCTAGTGGCGCCCGTCAAGCCGCGGATCAATTGGGCGTGGATGTACGGGAATACAACATCATTTATAAATTACTAGATGATGTCCAAGGCGCGATGGAAGGATTACTGGAACCGGAGTTAGTAGAAGAACCCTTGGGCCAAGTGGAAGTGCGCGCCATCTTCCCTGTGGGCAAATCTAGTGTCGCGGGGTGTTATATCCTCTCTGGTAAGGCGATACGAAATTGTAAAGTGCGTATCCGTCGCGGTAATCAAGTGGTTTATGAAGGTGTTCTCGACTCCTTGAAGCGGATGAAGGATGATGTCAAGGAAGTTAATGCTGGCTATGAGTGCGGTATTATGCTTGACAACTTCAGCGACTGGCGTGAAGGGGATATTATTGAAGCCTATCGCATGGTAACAAAACGTCGCACTCTTTCTAGTTAGGTGACTCTTGACTGGGGGCTGGGGACTCTTGACTGGGGGCTGGGGACTTGGGATTGGGGACTTGGGACTTGGGACTTGGGATTGGGGACTTGGGACTTGGGATTGGGGACTTGGGACTTGGGACTTGGGATTGGGGACTTGGGACTTGGGATTAAAAGTTTATTTCCCTCTTCCTTCTTCCCTCTTCCTTCTTCCTTCTTCCCTCTTCCTTCTTCCTTCTTCCCTCTTCCTTCTTCCCTCTTCCTTCTTCCTTCTTCCCTCTTCCTTCTTCCCTCTTCCTTCTTCCTTCTTCCTTCTTTGAAACTATGCGCTTATTTTGGTCTGATCCTTATTTATGGTTCCACGCGGCAGGTTTAGCCGCGGTTCCTTTATTTTTGGGACTATGCTTGTTAGGATTCGCGGTAGGTTCTCCTTTTCTGCCTTTGTGGTTGGAAGTCGGAGGTGTCGCGATTCTCGGTATCGTCCCGATTTTTTTGATGCAGTGGTTTCGCCCTTTCTATATATTTAGTGTTTTAGTGGTCGCGATCCGACCGGAAAAATTAACGCCCATCCAATTACGTCTCCTCACTCGCTTTAAGAAACCGATTAATAAAGGATTGACGTTGATTGTCCCTGTTTTATTAGGGGTAATTTTATGGCAAATTTACCGTATTTCTCCCTTGGCATCGGAAGTGGCGCCTTTTCCCCCACAATGGCGCATATTAGGGTTATTTTTGGCGGGGTTAGGGTTTTTGGGGGCTAATTTATTTACTCAAGTACCTATGAGTGTTTTAGGGGTATTATTGACCGGTGAGGCTAGGTTTCAAGGCACTGAAGCTTATCCTGTGGAGAAAGTTCGTGCAGATTTTACGGTTTTTGGGTTACAAGTTAGTAAAATTTTACCCCCTGTCTCGGATATAGCTGTTTCCCCTCTCTCTTCCCCCACGATGTCATCTTCTTCTGATACAGGTGATACAACTGATACAGGTGATACAACTTCTGTGGTGGAGTAATGTTAAGTTAAGTTATGGTATAAGTGAGATTATCTCAGAGGTTATGATACTATGGCTAATTCTGCACCAGCACCAGCTTTAGAAGACGACGCGGAAATTTGGGGAAGTTTGAAGGACGCGATCGCGTCTAGTTCTGGTTTTCAACGCTGGAAGTTAGAGCGCGACTTTCAACAAGATAAGTCCGAAGAGATGAGTTTAGATTTCTATGTACGTCGTTATCTACGCGAAACTTTGGAAACTTTAGCTTATTAATTAATGCTAATTTGGGAGGTTTTGAAAGCATTGTGGATATTGTTATCAGGGGCGATCGCTCTTTTTTCCGAAGGGCGATCGCCCATTATTATACTCCACCAGAGAAAAATACAAAAAGCCAGACATCCTTATTGTATCATATATTTTGGTGAAAGGGGATTAATCTCTATTATTTCAGGTTTGGTATCCCTGGGTTTCGCTTCAGCAAAAATTTGACAGATACAGAATCTTAAACAAGGGAAAAAACTCTATCTCTAAGAATCTCAATCAACCTTTATCTTACCTTAGAAAAAAAAGCGATTTACCCTCGTTTTACCTCTTTCTTTGTCTCCTAGTCGGCCTTTGTGGTTCATATTAAAATTAATCTAAGACAATGCACGATTTGGCTACGCCGATGCTGCGCGATGCCCGAAGGGCTCAGGGAAGCTATCGCGTCCTGATCTGGTTTTTTCCCTTAAAATTATACGAAAACGATAGTCAAGAAAAAAACTAATTTATGGATTGGCAAGAATTGTCTGGTAATTGGGTATTAATTCCCCCACGTCCGATCGCGATTATTCATTTTCTCGGAGGTGCGTTTGTCGCGACAGCACCACAATTAACTTATCGCGGGTTGTTGGAACAATTTGCCCGTCAAGGTTATGCCGTGATTACGACTCCTTTTCTTAATACTTTAGATCATATCGCGATCGCGCAGGATGTCCTCAATAAATTTGAGAATACTTTAGAGCGGTTATACAAATCTCAATTACTGCGATCGCGTAATCTTCCCATCTATGGAATGGGCCATAGTATGGGATGTAAATTACATCTGCTCATCGGTAGTATTTTTGAAGTGGAAAGGGCGGGAAATGTCTTAATATCTTTTAATAATTTTACCGCGAGTGAAGCTATCCCCGTTGTGGAACAAATTTCGACAGTTGTTAATGTCGAATTTACTCCTTCTCCCCAAGAAACGAATCGTATTATAGCAGAAAATTATCAATTTAGACGTAATCTTTTGATTAAGTTTAAAGATGATACCCTCGATCAAACGGTGGGATTAAATAAGATATTACAAGGGCGTTTTCCGGGGATGATTACATTACAAACTCTGGCGGGAAATCATCAAACTCCTTTAGGGCAAGATGTCACTTGGCCCATAGGACAGGTTTTTTCCCCCATAGACGCGATCGGACAATGGTTTAAACAGGAGATTTATCGTGATTTGAATGAGTTAAAAAAGACGATTCTTTTATGGTTAAATCCTCTTGCCACCTACAAATAATATCTATTTTGGTTAAATAGAGCGAATGACTGTAGGGGCGGGTTCACCAACCAATTTGGCCACCCACAGATCACCCTCATAAACCCGCCCCCACCCCACCGATCACTGGGGGCGAGGAGGCGAGGGAAAAATGAAGAACTGCATAGCACAAAATGGCAAAAATGTCAAGGGCGATTAAGTCCACGCGATCGCGTCTCTAGGGTAGGTTGGGTTGAGCGCAGTGAAACCCAACACAAAATCCCCCGAAGCCTCCCCAAACGCGATCGCGTCTCTAGGGTAGGTTGGGTTGAGCGCTGCGAAACCCAACACCAAACTTTGATAAAACTACATCTTGATTAAATTTTCATTCCTGCGTTGGGTTTCGTACCTCAACCCAACCTACTATTACTTCATCATTTGTTTAACTTGCGATGGCAAAACAGGCATGATATTTTTTTGCCAAAATTGATCAAAACTAGCTGGTTGTAAAGCTCGCCAAATTATCCCCCCGACAAAAGTAAAAGACACTATTGCTGTCACCATAGACATCGCGATCGAAAAAGCTCCGGGTTTTCTCATCTTTGTATGGGGACTTCTGCGAACTTCTACCGAATCAAAGACGATCTCATTATTGGGGCGTTTTGGCGTTTTTCCGTTTCCAGATGTTTTCCCAGACGTACTCCGTCGATTTCCAGACATAATTTTACTCTCCCTATTCCAAGCATTTTTACTTATAATAAAATTAAACTTGATCTCCTAAGAATTTATCACCCGGGCAATAAGACTTTAATTTCTCTCAAGGATATCTCTAAGATAGATTAGTTATCGCGGATAATCTTAGTTTTTGATCCTATCATTTCCTATTATAACAGCCTTGTGCTAACAAGGCTAAAGAAATTTACAGAATAATCCCAGAAAAGCTACTCCTCTCCAACCTCCAGCAGGAGGGGGACGGCTGAAGGATAAAGGATTGCCCATGAGTGGACTGTGAAGATTTGTAAAAAATTGATAATTTTTGCCTAAATCAAGGCATTTAAAAATTAATCCACACCCAATATTTATGTTAACACTCGAAGCGAAATTAAAAGGAAAGGATTGGCGGTATCAGTGGCAGGAAGTGGCAATTCTGTGTACTGTCAATTTTATACCGCCTGGGGCGACGCTCCCATACTCAACACAACGATGCACCCTAGGATTGGTAAAAACCCCTATTAATTACCTCAAATGATAAGCCATCTTTACCAAAACGTAGGGTTTCTACCTTGACTCCATCCTCAACTTTTTGCTCTAGAAACTCAATTTTATACTCGAAAATAGGAGCCACTGCACATAACATTCCTGTAATTTGATTTGAGGTGACTTCAACGCGAAAACAAATCGGGATATCTAAACTATTTTCTAAACGCAAATCTTTATATCCATAGACAACTGTTGCATCTGAACCCAAGGGAGCAAAGCGGGTTTCATTTGTGTAAATATCTAGGGAATGTGAGGCTCTTTCCATAATTTTTAATCCCGCTTTTATGGCTAAAAAATATAACAATCCCGATAACTGACACAAGCCACCTCCATAATTTGCTTGGAGTTCATTTTCGATTAAACTTCTGCCTATTAAATAGCCCTGGGCTTGGTTGGGTTGTCCGACTAAATGCCAAAATGAGAAAATTTCACCCTGTTGGATAATCTGGTTTTCTATTGTCTGAATCGCGAGTTTAAGATTGTGAATTTTGTTCTCGGAAAACGTGGTGGTGTAAATCGGTTGTGATATGATAATTTCAGGACTCAATTCTAACCCCTGTTTTTTTCTATCCTCAGAAAAATTAACCAACTTTGAGCCTGTACCTGTGGTGATGTCTTTGAGGTGTCTTTGACTAACTCTAATGGCAAGTCGCACACTGGGGGAGAGTATTTTTTTTAGGGCCGTTTTTATCATGGGTTGATGTGGGGTTAGGATTGGTTTTTTGTGATTTTATCTTAATCTGGGTTTCGGTTTTTTTTCTGGAAAGATAAGTTGGCTAACAAAAAAACATCTGATGGCGAGTGAAACGCGGTAAATAGTTAATCTGGGAGATAGGTTAATCTTGGTTTTGGGTGCTGGTGTGCGTTGTTTATGGGAATTATTTTGTTTTTTGTATTTGATCAATTATTTCAGAAGTTTAATGAAAATCGTGGTGATTAAAATCAGCAAATTCTGTGATCGAAATTACTGCGATGGTAATTATCTAATGAATCACCAATAAGGAATTTCCTGTAGGGGCAGTGCCCCCGTGCCTGCCCCAATCCTTTATCGGGCAACCACGCGCGGGCAACCACGGGGGGCAACCACGGGGGGACAGGGCAACCACGGGGGGATAGGGCAACCACGGG